>Ga0308164_10000188_pt1 | contig 153134 bp, 135 predicted proteins | sample PhyTR2_FD_201031 | JGI IMG/M metagenome (GOLD analysis project Ga0308164, IMG submission 201031) | Phyllosphere microbial communities from UC Gill Tract Community Farm, Albany, California, United States - DLSLT.R2 | ecosystem: Host-associated > Plants > Phyllosphere > Unclassified | place...
TGATTTTGGAACTTTTTTATTTTTAATTGTCGCGAATGTCTCTTAATCGCGACAAAATGCACCACAGGAGGGCGCTCGCGTCTTCATCTTCTCGCAAGGGAACCGACGTTCCGCCTCGCTTGACTAAACAGCATGCTCGCAATCTGTCGATGCGCTGGACGGCAAGCGACGCACCTTTTTACGATTTAAGGAGCACCTTCATGCAACTTGGGATTATTGGACTGGGCCGCATGGGCGGCAATATCGCACGCCGCCTGATGCTGAATGGTCACACGACTGTGGTGTACGACCGTGATGAAGCATCGCGCAACGCCCTGGCCAATGACGGTTCGACTGCGGTCGCAGATCTGAAGGAACTGGTCGGCACGCTCGCCAAGCCCCGTGCTGTCTGGGTAATGCTCCCGGCTGGTGCGCCGACCGAAGACACCATCCAGACCCTCAGCGAGTTGCTTGACTCCGATGACGTGATCATCGACGGCGGCAACACTTTCTACAAGGACGATATACGTCGCGCTCAGGAACTGACCGAGAAGGGCCTGCATTATGTCGATGTCGGCACGTCAGGCGGCGTCTGGGGCCTCGAGCGCGGCTACTGCATGATGATCGGAGGCGAGGCCGCCGTTGTCGAGCGCCTCGATCCGCTGTTCGCGACACTGGCTCCGGGCCTTGGCTCGATCGAGCGCACCCGTGACCGCACCTCGACCGATGATCGCGCCGAACGTGGCTATATCCACTCCGGCCCTGCGGGCTCCGGGCATTTCGTGAAGATGATCCATAACGGTATCGAATACGGAATGATGCAGGCCTTCGCCGAGGGCTTTGATCTTCTCAAGCAGAAAAACTCCGAACTCCTGCCGGCTGAGCAGCGTTTCGACCTGAACACGGCTGACATTGCCGAAGTCTGGCGTCGTGGCAGTGTGGTGTCGTCCTGGCTGCTGGACCTGACTGCCGATGCCCTGGCCACCGACCCTCACCTGGATGCGTTCTCCGGTTCGGTTGCCGACAGCGGCGAAGGTCGCTGGACCATCGAAGCGGCCATCGAGCAGGCGGTTCCGGTTCCTGTGCTGTCCAGTGCTCTGTTTGCGCGATTCCGTTCCCGCCAGACAAGCTCGTATGCAGACAAGATGCTGTCCGCCATGCGCTTTGGATTTGGTGGCCACAAGGAACCCAAGTAATGGGCCTGTCGCGTGGCAGTGCCGAGCAAAAAGCCGAGGTAGCCCCACCCACGACCCTGTTTCTGTTCGGTGCCCATGGGGACCTGGTCAAGCGCCTGTTGATGCCGGCGCTTTACAACCTGTCACGCGACGGTCTGGTGGATGAAGGGTTGCATATCGTCGGCGTTGATCACAATGCGATCAGCGATGCCGACTTTGCGAAAAAGCTCGAGAACTTCATTCGTGATGAAGCCGCCGGCAAGGTTGCCGGCGGCGGCAAGGATCCGCTCGATCCTGCGCTCTGGGGCAAGCTGGCCGAGCGCATCAGCTATGTGCAGGGCGACTTCCTCGACGATTCCACCTATCAGGACATCGCCAGCAAGATCGAGAGCACCGGTACCGCGAACGCGGTGTTCTATCTGGCCACCGCGCCGCGATTTTTCAGTGAGGTTGCCCAGCGGCTGGGCTCGTCAGGTTTGCTGCAGGAAACCGAAGAAGGCTTCCGTCGCGTCGTGATCGAAAAGCCGTTCGGCTCCGATCTGGCCAGTGCGGTGGAGCTCAATGGCTGCCTGCTCAAGGTCATGAGCGAGAAGCAGATTTACCGGATCGACCATTACCTGGGCAAGGAGACGGTGCAGAACATTCTGGTCAGCCGTTTCTCCAATGGCCTGTTCGAGTCGTTCTGGAACAATCACTATATCGATCACGTACAGATCACGGCTGCGGAAACCGTAGGCGTGGAAACCCGTGGCAGCTTTTACGAGCATACCGGGGCCTTGCGCGACATGGTGCCCAATCACCTGTTCCAGCTGCTGGCGATGGTGGCGATGGAGCCACCTGCCGCTTTCGGTGCCGATGCTGTTCGCGGTGAAAAGGCCAAGGTGGTCGGCGCGATCCGGCCCTGGAGTCAGGAGGAAGCCCTGGCCAATTCGGTGCGTGGTCAGTACGCGAAGGGCGTGATGGGCGACAAGGAGGTCGTCGGCTATCGTCAGGAAGATCGCGTGGAGCCGGACAGCAGCACCGAAACTTACGTTGCGCTCAAGGTCATGGTCGACAACTGGCGCTGGGTGGGTGTGCCTTTCTACCTGCGTACCGGCAAGCGCATGAGCGCTCGCAGCACGGAAATCGCCATCTGCTTCAAGCCTGCTCCTTATGCGCAGTTCCGCGATACCGAAGTCGACCGGCTCAAGCCCAACTACCTGCGGATCCAGATCCAGCCCAACGAAGGCATGTGGTTCGACCTGTTTGCCAAGCGTCCGGGCCCGGAATTGAAAATGGAGGATATCGCGCTGGGCTTCGCCTACAAGGACTTCTTCGAGATGCAGCCCTCCACGGGGTACGAAACCCTCATTTATGACTGCCTGACCGGTGATCAGACGCTCTTTCAGCGTGCCGACAACATCGAGAACGGCTGGCGTGCAGTGCAGCCGTTCCTCGACGCCTGGGCCGCACAGCCGCAAGTGCAGCTTTACGAAGCTGGCAAGGATGGCCCGCAAGCGGGTGAAGAGTTGCTGAGTCGTGATGGTCGGGAATGGAGAGAATTGAATGTCTGAACTGCCTGTACAGTTCCTGTTGTCTGACATCGACGGCACGTTACTGCGCCGTGATCACAGCCTTAGCCAAGTCAATATCGACGCCATCAAGCGTCTGCGTATTGCCGGCGTTCACTTCACGCTGGCCAGCAGTCGACCGCCCAGGGCCATGCGCCAAGTGATCGAGGCGCTGGATGTCGACCTGCCCACCGTGGCATTCAATGGCGGCACCATCACTCATCCCGATGGCAGCCTGCTGGTGGCTCATCGCATTGACCCGCGCGCCGTTCGCATCTGTCTTGAGTTGTTTGCCGGGCAGAGCGTTGCCATCTGGGTGTTTGCCGATGATCAGTGGCTGCTGATCGATCCCGACGCCGATTACGTCGATCATGAGCTCGATGCACTGGGCTATGACTATGTTCAGGTCGAGAGTTTCGAGCCGTATCTGGATCGCGTCGACAAGATCGTCGCGGCCAGCGGTGATTTCGAGTTGCTCAAGACCCTTGAGGCGCGCCTCAACCCGCAGATCGAAGGGCTTGCGCTGGCGGCCCGTTCGCAAAAATACTATCTGGATGTGACTGCGCTGGAGGCCAACAAGGGTTCCGCTCTGGTCGCGCTGGCGGACTATCTGGGCGTCGACCTGTCGCGTACGGCGGCCATAGGCGACGGCGGTAACGACGTGGCAATGTTCCACAAGGCCGGCTTGTCGATCGCCATGGGGCAGGGCGAGCAGACAGTCAAGGGACAGGCTGATCATGTTACTGATAGCAATGAGCAGGACGGAGTGGCCAACGCCATCGAGCGTTACATCCTGAACGTCTGATCGAGCTGCATACCCACGTTAACGAATCATCATCACGACGGGCATTTCTGAATGGCTGCACTGATCGAAGACTACGCATTGCTGGGCAACTGCGAGACGGCGGCGCTGGTCGCCCGTGATGGTTCGCTGGACTGGTTGTGTTTCCCCCGCTTCGACTCGACGGCCTGTTTCGCCGCACTGCTGGGCGGTGATGAGCATGGCCGCTGGAAGATCGCGCCAACCGCCGAGGTTATCGCTGTCGAGCGCCGTTATCGCGACGGCACCCTGATTCTCGAAACGGTTTTCGAAACCCGTGACGGCCGCGCGATGCTGATCGATTTCATGCCCATGAAGACCTCCGGCCACGTGGTGCGCATGGTGGTCGGGCTATCCGGTCGGGTCGAGTTCGCTGTGGACCTCGCCATCCGTTTCGATTACGGCAGCAGCGTCCCTTGGGTCGAGCGAAAGGATGCTCATACACTGACGGCAGTCGCCGGGCCGGAAATGCTGGTTTTGCGCAGCCCTGTGGCCCTGCACCCACAGGATCATCACACCGCCAGCCTTTTTCACGTGGATGAAGGCGAGCGCAAGGTTTTCACACTGGCCTATCAGGCATCCTTTGCACCCTTGCTTGACCAGATCGATGCCGACCGGGCCTTGGAGACCACCGCAGCCTATTGGCGCGAGTTTTCTGATCGCTGCCCTGACGTCGGGCCGTGGACGGCGCAGGTAAAGCGCTCGCTGATTACGCTCAAAGCCATGACTTATGCGCCCACCGGTGGCATCGTTGCCGCCGTGACCACCTCATTGCCCGAGCAGTTGGGCGGCGAGCGCAATTGGGATTATCGCTATTGCTGGTTGCGTGACGCCACCATGACCCTTCTGGCATTCATGAATCTGGGTTACTTCGAGGAAGCCCAGGCCTGGCGGGACTGGCTGTTGCGCTCGGTTGCCGGTAATCCGGAGCAGATCCAGATCATGTACGGCGTAGGCGGCGAGCGACGTTTGCAGGAGTACGAGCTGCCCTGGCTGAGTGGCTATGAGAACTCGCTGCCGGTGCGTGTAGGCAACGGTGCGGCAACGCAGGTTCAGCTGGACGTCTACGGCGAAGTGGCCGATGCGATGATTCAGGCACTGCGCGGCGGTATGACGCAGCATCCGCGCAGTCTGGCGATTTCCAAGGTGGTCATGCCTTATCTGGAGAAGATCTGGCACCTGCCGGATGCGGGCATCTGGGAGATACGCTCCGAGCCGCGCCACTTTACGCATTCGAAAGTCATGGCCTGGGTGGCCTTTGACCGTAACGCCACGCAGATTGCCCAGGCTGCCGAGAGCGATGAGGATCGTGCGCTGGCAGTGCATTATCGGAAGGTGGCGGACGAGATCCATGCCGATGTCTGTCGCCACGGTTTCGATGCCGAGCTTGGCAGCTTCGTGCAGACTTATGGCTCGACAGAGGTGGACGCCAGCCTGCTGCAGATTGTGCTGACCGGTTTTCTTGCGCCGGAAGATCCGCGTGTTATCGGTACTGTCGCGCAGATCGAGCGCACGCTGATGCAGGATGGTCTGCTGCTGCGCTACGACAACGAGCGCAGTGTCGATGGCGTCGCCGGCCGTGAAGGGACGTTTCTGGTCTGTTCGTTCTGGCTGGCCGATGCCTATGTCTTGCTGGGCCGGGCTGATGATGCCGCGCGGCTGTTCGAACGGTTGGTGGGTCTGTGCAACGACGTTGGCCTGCTGGCCGAGCAGTACGATCCGAAGGGCGGGCGTATGCTGGGCAATTTCCCTCAGGCATTCAGCCACATCGGCATCATCAATACGGCACTCAACCTGCACCGGGCGGTATGTCCGGCGTTGGCCAGGACTTCCGGCGCGCTTGAAGAGGCCTGATCAGCTGTCGCGGCCAGCCTTGCGAAAGGTCAGGTTGATTCGTTGCTCACCCAGTTGCGGATGCTCGGCCTGCTTGATTGGCAAAATGCCGTGGAAGCGCAACCTGTCCTCGTCACCCCAAACCACAACGTCCCCATGAAACAGGGAGATGCGTTGGGTCTTGTCGCTGCGCAGCAGGCCTCCGAACTGGAAGATGGCCGGTATGCCCAGTGATACCGACACCACTGGCCAGCGATGGTCGTGTTCGTTTCGGTCCTGATGCAGGGACATCCTGGCGCCCGGAATATAGCGATTGATCAGGCAGGCGTCAGGGACGAACCCGGCATAGCCTGCTGCCAGTGCGGCATCCTGCGCCAGCTGCATGAAGACGTCCGGCATCGCCGGCCAGGCCTGTCCTGTTTGTGGGTCGGCTGCGCTGTATCGGTAACCGTGACGGTCGGTTATCCAGCCCAGTTGTCCGCAACTGCTCAGCGCTGCCGACATGCTCAGACCGCTGGGGGTCTGCATGTGCCGGAACGGGGAGAGCCCCAGTGTTTCCTCAAGGGCGGACAGCAGCTGCGGCATGGCGCTCAGCGCAAAGCCTCTGAACAGCCATGAGCCAGGCCCGATCCGCTCATCGCTTCGAGGCTGGGCCGTCTGGTCTGCGAACAGGTCCAGAGTGGCGGGAGTGTCACCTTTGCGTTGCATGATCGGATCGAGCTCCGGTGAGTATCAGAGAGCCTTGCTGACCTTGACGTCGGTAATAAGGTCGTCGCTCTCGCCGTGCATTTTTTTCAAGGCGGCCTCGGCTTCCTCGGTGGATGCCGATTGCAATTGGGCGAATTCAAAGCGGCGTTCGCCATTGAGCTTGTAGCTGACAGCGAATTTGGTCGTGCGCGGGACTGGATTGTTCACGGTGACTCCTTGCATCATCCCAGGCGAGTGGTCGAGCGCCGGACGATCTTGATCTTGTGAGTGAAGGGCAGTTTGCGTCCGGCGTTGGTATCTGCCTTGCGGCCTGCGGTATCGATGGTGATGTTCCAGAAACCGGTGCTTGGCGCGGCGATCTTGGCCGGAAATCTGTCAAACGCGCCGCCATGATAGGTGTGCCGACCACCATTTTTGAAGCTGCGAAAATTCGCATCGTTCATCAGGCGAATATTGCAGGTCTGAGAGCACTCGATGACGACAAGGTCGTCCTCGTTGAGATGCTCACGCTGGTGTACGAATTTCATGACGGGCTCCGAAATAGGGGTTTTTCTGAAAAATCAAAACGATAGCATGCGACGCCCGCAATTTGACGTCGGTGAGCATTAATTTGCCGTGTTTCCGGGAAAAAATGCCTCAGCCGGGATTTAATTGCCCTAGAGCTTGTCGTAGGACCTTTATTTGGAGGCTTTGTATGAAACTGGCTGCTGTAGTAGTCCTGGCTCTGGCAATGACTGGCTGTGCCACAGTAAATGACATTGAGCATACACCCCCCACCATGAACGTGATGTCGGGCAAGAATCCTCAGGAATACGCTGATTGCTTCGCTGGCAAGATCAGCAGCAGTCGCAAGCCGCCTTTGATCGAGCCTCGTCATGACGGCTTGCGGGTCATCGTCGCGCAGAAACTCAGCAAGGCACCCGCAGCATTGGTCGATATCGAGAGCCGCTCGGGCGGTAGTACGATCAAGGTCTACGAACGACTTTCCAATGTGCCTATCCGTTTCAGGGATGTGCAGAACGCTGCCGAAGCTTGCATTTCAGGCTGATAAGTCAGGCTCGGTCAGCTGGCCCTGCCTGTAGTGGGCAGGGCGGCAGACCCGATTATTTGCAGACCACCAGCACGCTGCGACTTTTGTAGTTGCCAACGTCCACGCCCAGCGTCTTGTCGCTTTCGGCAGGCTGAGGGGTACCATCTGTGCCAACAATTTCATAGCCTGTGCCTGCACAGGACGCGTCCGCCTTTTCGTAGCAGCTTGCCCAGGACATTGCCTCGCCGGAGCAGTCGATGCTCAAGCCCTGTTTGCCGTTTTTCAGGTAAGTATTGGAGGCGGTCGCGCAGCCGGTAAGGCCCAGCACGGCAATAATGGACAAAATTCTGATCATGTTTTTCGCTTCGAGATAAGGCCAGTGAATTAATAAATGCGAGCGTTGGACTGGTAACAGGTGCCATCGTTCCGCCATGTTTTGCATCATAAACTGCCGGCTTCTCGTTTGTCGCGGCCTGGCCATTCACGAACCCTGATGTAAAGGCTGCAGCCGTCGGCAAAGGCCATTCCAGGCGGGCTGCGCTGGGTCTAAGGGTAGTTTGAGGGTGTACTGCGCGGCATTTGTGTACAGGCAATATCCAGAAACTGCGGAACTATCTGTACGAGTATTCCTCTATGATGGCATCGGACGGCCAAAGGCAGCATTGTAAGGTGACTGCCCCATCATTAGACTGCGCCGTTAACACCAACAGCCCTTACCAAGGACTTTTATGATCAAGAAATGCTTGTTCCCAGCAGCCGGTTACGGCACTCGCTTCCTGCCAGCGACCAAGGCCATGCCCAAGGAAATGCTGCCGGTGGTCAACAAGCCACTGATCCAATACGGTGTTGAAGAAGCACTCGCTGCTGGCTTGACGGAAATTTCCATCGTGACCGGCCGCGGCAAGCGCTCGCTCGAAGACCACTTTGACATCAGCTACGAGCTGGAGCACCAGATCAAGGGCACCGACAAAGAGAAATACCTGGTCGGCATCCGCAAGCTGATCGATGAGTGCAGCTTTTCCTACACCCGTCAGACCGAAATGAAAGGCTTGGGTCACGCCATTCTCAGCGGTCGCCCGCTGATCGGCAACGAAGCGTTCGCCGTGGTTCTGGCGGATGACTTGTGCGTCAACCTCGAAGGCGACGGCGTGCTGGCGCAGATGGTCAAGCTGCATAAGCACTACGGCTGCTCGATCATCGCCATTCAGGAAGTTGATCCGTCGGAAACCAACAAGTATGGCGTGATCGCGGGTGAAGAGATCAAGCCTGGTCTGTTCCGCGTGACCGACATGGTTGAAAAACCGAAGCCTGAAGATGCACCGTCCAACCTGGCGATTATCGGCCGCTACATTCTGACGCCGGACATTTTCGAGAAAATCGAACAGACCGAGCCAGGCAAGGGTGGTGAGATCCAGATTACCGACGCCTTGATGAAGCAGGCTGCAGAAGGCAACGTGCTTGCCTATAAATTCAAGGGCACGCGTTTCGACTGCGGTGGCGCTGAAGGCTATATCGAGGCGACAAACTTCTGCTTCGAGCATTTCTACAAAGCCGGCAAAGCTCATTGATTTTTGAATGACGCTGCTGTGAGAACGCCACCTTCGGGTGGCTTTTTCATTTCTGAATGACCGTCAGGCGGTTATGCTGTGACCCTGCTCAGGAGATATCGATGGCTTTTGATTTTGATCTTTTTGTAATTGGCGCCGGTTCAGGCGGCGTTCGGGCGGCACGTTTTGCTGCCGGTTTTGGTGCGAAGGTCGCTGTGGCCGAAAGCCGCTATCTGGGTGGGACCTGCGTCAACGTGGGCTGCGTACCCAAGAAGCTGCTGGTATACGGGGCGCATTTTTCCGAAGATTTCGACCACGCCAAAGGGTTTGGCTGGTCATTGGGTGAGGCCAGTTTTGACTGGTCCACGCTGATTGCCAACAAGGACAGTGAGATCAGCCGCCTCAACGGCATCTATCGCAAATTGCTGGTCGACAGCGGTGTTACCCTGCTCGAAGGCCACGCAAAGATCGTCGGGCCGCAGCAGGTTGAAATCAACGGCCAGACTTATAGCGTCGAGCGTATTCTGATTGCCACCGGCGGCTGGCCGCAGGTGCCTGACGTGCCAGGGCGCGAGCATGCCATTACGTCCAACGAGGCGTTTCACCTCAAGACGCTGCCAAAGCGCGTTGTGGTTGTGGGCGGTGGCTATATTGCCGTGGAGTTCGCTTCGATCTTCAACGGCCTGGGCGCCGATACCACGCTGGTCTACCGTCGCGAACTGTTTCTGCGTGGTTTTGATGGCAGTGTTCGTACCCATCTCCACGAAGAGCTGCTCAAGCGCGACATGACGATTCGCTTCAACAGCGATATCGAGCGCATCGATAAGCAGGCCGACGGCAGTTTGCTGTTGTCCATGAAAGGCGGCGGTACACTCGAGACCGATTGCGTGTTCTACGCGACGGGGCGTCGGCCGATGCTCGACAATCTTGGTCTGGACAGTGTCGACGTCAAGCTGGATGAGCACGGTTACATCAAAGTCGATGAGCATTACCAGAGCAGCGAGCCTTCCATCCTGGCCATCGGCGATGTCATTGGGGGGGTGCAACTGACCCCTGTCGCGCTGGCTGAAGGCATGGCGGTCGCGCGTCGACTTTTCAAGCCCGAGCAGTATCGCCCGGTAGACTACAATCACATCCCGACGGCAGTTTTCAGTCTGCCTAACATTGGTACGGTCGGCCTGACCGAAGAAGATGCAATCAAGGCCGGTCACGATGTACAGATTTTCGAAAGCCGTTTCAGGCCGATGAAGCTGACCCTGACCGATGATCAGGAGCGCACATTGATGAAGCTGGTCGTCGATGCTAAAACCGACCGCGTGCTTGGCTGCCATATGGTGGGGCCGGATGCTGGCGAAATCGTCCAGAGCCTGGCCATTGCCATCAAGGCTGGCGCGACCAAGCAGGTGTTCGACGATACTATTGGGGTGCACCCGACTGCGGCAGAAGAGTTCGTCACCATGCGTACGCCTGTCAAACGTTAAGTCACGCAGCGCCCGGAGTTCAGGAAGAGCTCCGGGGTAAAAGCTTGAAGAGGATGGATCCCGACGTGAATAGAGAACAACCGCCGGCCCGAATGCCATTGCATTCGGCTGAGCAGGGCCGCGAAGTCGCGCAGTACATCGATGCCTTGCGTGAAAGCGAGCGTCAGTTCAGGACATTGGCTGACAACATGAGTCAACTGGCCTGGACTGCCAGCCCCCGAGGGCAGGTCCACTGGTACAACGAGCGTTGGTATGCGTACACCGGCGCCTCGCTCGAGGCCATGACTGCCTTGGGTTGGCGCTCGGTTCTGCATCCCGAACATCGCGAGCGCGTGATGGCGCGTTTGCAATACTGCTTTTCCACCGGCTCGATCTGGGAAGATACCTTCCCGATACGTGGCAAGGACGGCGCATTCAGCTGGTTCCTGTCACGCGCGCTACCCCTGCGCGATGCACGGGGCCACATCACTCACTGGCTGGGTACTCACACCGATATCACCGCCCAGGTCAATGCAGAAGAAGCGTTACGCGAACTCAACGAGAGTCTTGAGTTGCGCGTCGCCGAGCGCACGCGCGAGCTGAAAACCACCAATGAGTTGTTGCAGGCCGAAATTGCCGAGCGGGCGATGGCTGAAGAGGTCTTGCGTCACGCGCAAAAAATGGATGCAATCGGTCAGTTGACCGGGGGCATCGCCCATGACTTCAACAATGTACTTTCCGGCGTGATTGGCGCGCTGGACATGATCAGGCTGCGTGTGGAAGCCGGGCGGATCGGTGAGGTCGAGCGCTACCTGGATGCCGCAGCAAGCTCGGCAAATCGGGCTGCTGCACTTACCCGCAGGCTGCTGACATTTGCCCGCCGGCAGTCGCTTAACGTCACCGTGGTGGATGTCAATTGCATGGTCCGCTCGATGGAAGAGTTGTTGCGAGGTACGGTGGGCGCCCATGCGCATCTGCACATCGAACTGGAGGAGGGGTTGAGTGCGGTACGCACTGATGAGCACCAACTGGAAAATGCCCTGTTGAATCTGGTCATCAACGCTCGCGACGCTGTACCTGTCGGAGGGAGGCTGTGCGTGCGCAGCCGCTCGCTAACGCTGGCGACGCAGAAAGACGGTCTGCTGCCTGGCGACTATGTACTGCTGAGTGTCGAAGATAATGGCTGCGGCATTGCTCAGGACGTTATCGATCAGGTGTTCGATCCGTTTTTCACCACCAAACCGGTAGGTCAGGGAACAGGGTTGGGTTTGTCGATGGTCTATGGCTTTACCCGGCAGACTGGTGGGCACGTGCGTATAGACAGCACTGAAGGTCAGGGGACGCGGGTTGATCTGCATCTGCCGTGCGGCGAGGCCGCGCTTGCCTGAGGCTTCTGGTCATGGCTTGTCTGATGGCTTCTTCTTGGCGGTTTTGGGTTTGTCCGGCTGATCGAGTCTGATCTGCAGGTTTTCCAGTGCTGCTTCCTTCTTGGTCAGCAACAGTTCCAGCATGCGGCTCTGTTGCTGCGCATCGATCATGCCTTGTTTGAGCGCGGCGTTTTCGTCCTGCGCGCTGCGTAACCTTTCTTCCAGCAGTGCGCATTGGGTGTGGGTCTGCTGCTGTTGGTCTGCGAAGGCGACATTCTGCGTGTTGGCTTGCTTCAACTGGTCGGTCTGGCTGTGCAGTTCGCGCAGGGTGGTGCGATTTTCAGCCAGCAGTCTTTCGTTGTCTCGATTGAGCTGTGTGATGTTTTCCTGGTGCATAGCCATGCCTTGCTGCGCCTGTCGCAGTTCCATTTGCAACTGCTGAACCTGGCTTTCGTGGCGTCGTTGCTCCTGTTCGCGTTGTTCTCTGATCGAGTTGCGATAGTGCTCCAGCGCCTCGCGGGCATGCTGGTGCTTTTCTTCCAGAGAGTGGATCTGCCCGTCCTTGTCGTGCAGACGGGCCTCCAGATCCTGATTGGCCTGTAGCAACCGGGCGTGTTCTGTCTGCACATCCTGCAGTGTGCCTTGCGTGTGGCGCAGGGCGGCAGCTTGTTGTTCCAGTGTCTCTACGCGCTGCTGTGCGTGTTTTTCCAGTTGGCTGATCTGCTCCTGAGTCGCCGCAAGTCGCCGCTGGAGGATATCGCGCTCGGCCTGATACTGATCGTGCGCCTGATCGATACGTTCCTGTGCTTGCTCCTGAAGCCGCTGGGCGAGATGAGCCACCAGATCGCTCAACTCCTCGTTGATATCCGGTGCCGGGGCTTGCGTGGATTCGAGCTCCTTCAGATAGCGGTGAATGGTGGTTTTCGACCCCGTATTACCCATTTCGATACGTACCGCATCGATGCTGGGGTTTTCGCCTCGGGACAGCAGGGACGCCCTTGCTTTCTGTACTAAAGCCTTGTTTACACCGCCGCGGGCCATGCTGTCTCCTACGATTTCGTACTGTGGTATGTACTCTGTAATTACATACTATCTGTTTTGAAATAATTAGCTATTTTTTGAATTAATTAACACGGGATATTGGCGTATTATCCCGTGTCAGGCGCTGTCAGCTACCTTTACGGCACCTTTACCGGTACACCCAGCAGGTTTTAGCCATGAACGACGTTGATCGCTATATCGAGGCGGCGACCCGCGACAACACGCGCCGCAGCTATCGGGCTGCAATCGAGCATTTCGAGGTGACATGGGGCGGGTTTCTGCCGGCGACCAGCGAAAGCGTGGCGCGCTACCTGGCGAGCCATGCCGGGACGCTGTCGGTGAATACCCTGAAGTTGCGCTTGTCAGCGCTGGCCCAGTGGCATATCAGCCAGGGCTTTGTCGATCCCACCAAGGCACCCATGGTGCGCAAGGTCATCAAGGGCATTCGCGCGCTGCACCCGGCGCAGGAAAAGCAGGCCGAGCCTTTGCAGTTGCAGGATCTGGAAAAAGTCATCGCCTGGCTGGAGATTGAAATACGTGAAGCGAGCGCACAACACGATCAGCCGCGTCTGTTGCGCGGTCGACGTGATTCGGCGCTGATCCTGCTGGGATTCTGGCGCGGGTTTCGCAGCGACGAGCTTTGCCGCCTGCAAGTACAGGATGTCAAGGCCATCGCCGACTCGGGAATCAGCCTTTATCTGCCGCGCAGCAAAGGCGATCGCGACAACCTCGGCAGGACCTACCAGACCCCGGCCTTGCAGCGGCTGTGCCCGGTGCAAGCCTATATAGAGTGGATCAACTGTGCCGCGCTGGTACGCGGTCCGGTCTTTCGGGCAGTAGATCGTTGGGGTAACCTTAAAGAGGAGGGGCTGCACGCCAACAGCGTCATCCCGTTGCTGCGTCAGGCGCTCCAGCGTGCAGGCATCGCCGCAGAGCACTACACCAGCCACTCGCTGCGCCGGGGCTTCGCCAGTTGGGCGCACAGTAACGGCTGGGACCTCAAGTCACTGATGTCCTACGTAGGCTGGAGGGACATCAAGTCGGCGATGCGCTACATTGATGCCGCTCCGTTCCTGAGTCCACCGGAGGCGGGGAGCGGTCCGAAGGTTTCTTCTATCAATAAGCTGCCTTCATAGTGAAAAGCAATCAGTGACATCAGGTTTGCCAATGAGCGATTGTCATCGATCATGCGTAAGCTTCACTCCATCGAATTCACAACCCATCCAACCCATCAGGAGATATACCGATGCCTATCATCAACAGCCAAGTAAAACCGTTCAAGGCTACCGCATTCAAGAACGGCGCTTTCGTTGACGTCTCGGACGCTGACTTCAAAGGCAAGTGGTCTGTCGTATTCTTCTACCCGGCCGACTTCACCTTCGTATGCCCGACCGAGCTGGAAGACCTGGCTGACAACTACGAAGAGTTCAAGAAGCTGGGCGTTGAAATCTACAGCGTTTCGACCGACACCCACTTCGCCCACGCTGCATGGCACAACACTTCGCCAGCGATCGGCAAGATCCAGTACACCATGATCGGTGACCCGACCCTGACCATCTCCCGCAACTTCGATGTGCTGATCGAAGAAGCCGGTCTGGCGGATCGCGGTACTTTCGTGATCAACCCTGAAGGTCAGATCAAAATCGTCGAACTGAACGACGGCGGCGTTGGTCGTGACGCTTCCGAGCTGTTGCGCAAGATCAAGGCTGCTCAGTACGTTGCCGCTCACCCGGGCGAAGTCTGCCCAGCCAAGTGGAAAGAAGGCGAAGCTACTCTGGCTCCGTCCCTGGACCTGGTTGGCAAGATCTGAGTCGCATGAATCGGCTGGGGGCGTTGAGCTCTTGAGCAAGTAAACCGCATCGCCCCAAAAAACGCCCGGGCGGTAATCGCCTGGGCGTTGTTATTTCTACCCTTTGTAAACAGGAAGCCGCCACATGTTGGACGCCAATCTTAAAGCCCAGTTGAAATCCTATCTGGAGCGGGTTACTCGCCCCATCGAGATCGTCGCGTCCCTTGATGACGGCGCGAAGTCTCAGGAAATGCTTGCACTGCTCAATGATGTGATCAGTGTTTCCAAGGACGTCACCCTGAATGACAGCGGCACCGACGCACGTACGCCGTCGTTCTCGCTGAGCAGCCCTGGCCACGATATCAGCCTGCGTTTTGCCGGTATCCCCATGGGTCACGAATTCACCTCGCTGGTCCTGGCGCTGCTGCAAGTCGGCGGCTATCCACCCAAGGTCAGTGCGGAAACCATCGAACAGGTTCGCGCGCTTGAGGGCGAATTCCATTTCGAAACCTATTTCTCGCAGTCCTGCCAGAACTGCCCGGACGTCGTCCAGGCATTGAACCTGATGGCAGTGTTGAACCCTGGTATCAAGCACGTCGCTATCGACGGTGCGCTGTTCCAGGACGAAGTGACCGATCGCAAGATCATGTCGGTGCCGAGCATCTATCTGAACGGTGAGTTGTTCGGTCAGGGTCGCATGGGGCTGGAAGAGATTCTGGCCAAGATCGACACTGGCGCCGGTGCGCGTCAGGCGGAAAAACTCAACGCCAAGCAGGCCTTCGATGTGCTGGTCGTAGGCGGTGGTCCCGCAGGTTCTGCGGCGGCCGTCTACGCTGCCCGCAAAGGCATCCGCACCGGTGTTGCCGCCGAGCGTTTCGGCGGTCAGGTGCTGGACACTATGGCTATCGAGAACTTCATCTCGGTACAGCATACCGAGGGGCCGAAACTGGCCGTGGCGCTTGAAGAGCACGTCAAGCAGTACGAAGTCGACATCATGAACCTGCAACGTGCCGACAAGCTGATCCCTGGCGCAGCCGGCGAGTTGCACGAAGTGAAGTTTGCCAGCGGTGCCAGCCTCAAGGCCAAGACGCTGATCCTTGCCACTGGCGCACGCTGGAGGGAGATGAACGTGCCGGGCGAGCAGCAGTACCGTAACAAGGGTGTGGCTTATTGCCCGCATTGCGACGGTCCTCTGTTCAAAGGCAAGCGCGTCGCTGTCATCGGTGGTGGTAACTCGGGCGTCGAGGCTGCAATCGACCTGGCGGGTATCGTGTCTCACGTGACACTGCTGGAGTTCGACGTGCAGTTGCGTGCCGACGCGGTGCTGCAGCGCAAGTTGCACAGCCTGCCGAACGTGACTGTGATCACCAGTGCGCAAACCACTGAAGTGACCGGTGATGAGCAGAAGGTCAACGGCCTGCGCTACAAGAACCGCACTACAGGCGAAGAGATCACCGTGCCGCTCGAAGGTATCTTCGTGCAGATCGGCCTGCTGCCTAACAGTGAATGGCTCAAAGGTGCCATTGAGCTGTCGCCGCGTGGCGAGATCGTGGTCGATTCCCGTGGTGAAACCTCGGTGCCGGGTATCTTCGCTGCTGGTGACGTAACGGTCGCACCGTACAAGCAGATCATCATTGCCCTGGGCGAAGGTGCCAAGGCCTCCCTGAGCGCCTTTGACCATCTGATCCGTACCTCCGCACCGGCCTGATCGGACAGCGGTAAACAAAAAGCCCCGTGAGCGATCACGGGGCTTTTTGCTTTCTATGCGGGTCGCTCCTTGCCGGAGCGATCACCGAGGTCTCAGAGCGGCGTTGGCTGGATGATCTCCACCCAGTAGCCGTCCGGGTCCTTGATAAAGGCCAGGCTGTTCATGCGCCCATCGGACAAGCGCTTCTGAAAGTCGACGCCCAGGCTTTCGAATCGCTCGCAGGCGACCTTCACGTCCGGCACCGACACGCAGATATGGCCAAAGCCGCGCGGGTCGCTGTTACCGTTGTGGTACGACGCGGTGGCATCGCTTTCGGTACCGTGGTTGTGGGTCAGCTCCAGAATGCCGGGGATCGACTTCATCCATTCGTTGCGAGCAGCGTCGTCTTCCGGGATCTGTGCCTTGTCGACCAGCGCCAGAAAGTACAGGCTGAATTCGGCTTCCGGGAAGTCACGTTTCTCTACCAGGCTGAAGCCCAGTACGCGGGTATAGAAATCCAGCGATTTGGTGATGTCCTTGACGCGCAGCATGGTGTGGTTGAACACAAACTGCCGGGTGGCCGCTTCAGGATTGGCTGTGACGCCCGGTAGTGTGTTGAGTTCGTGCAAGCTCATCGATGTGTCTCCAACAGAATGTACAAATAATGCCAAATGATACGGGGCAGGGCAGGCAGTGCCAAACCCGGCGCGTATAACGTCGCGTCGGCCTTGCTCGATGCCGACAACAGGCTCAGAATTTCCGGTCAACCGTTTTGGCGACCCGATCATGATCCTTTCGCACTACCGACGCTCCGTGCCAAGCCTGTGCCTATTCCTGCTGCTGGGCACTGCTCAGGTCCATGCCGCCGATGCAATGATCGTCTGGCCCGCAGGCTGGGAGGTCGAGTCGATACCGACCGAGTCGGGCGAGCCCGTTCAACCGTCCGTGCAGGTCAGACAGCGCGCGGTGAAAAACGATCAAAGTGGAAATCCGCTGATGGTCATGGAGCTCACCCAAACGCGGCTGGCGCCGGGACATGACGTCAATGTCCAAGGCGTTCTGCTGGAAATGCGTAAGTCGGTTCAGGTCAATTTTGCCCGCAGTGGGTTGCAGAGCGCCTGCACGCATGTCCGTGAAAGTCGGCTTAGCGTGGTGCCCGCGCTCGAAACCACCTGCACCATTACTCAGAATGGTGTGCACGTGTTGACCCAGACACTGGTCGCGGCCGCCAGCAAGGAACTGGCCTGGTCATTGTCCTATGCGGGATCGGCAGACGGCTATGCGAGCAACAAGGATGAGGCACTGCGTATTCGTGAGAGTCTGCGTCTGGACGTTACGCAGTGACATCTGCCTTTTCGCAGACAAAAAGAAGCCCGCCGAGGCGGGCATGGGGCGCTATTCCTTTAGCGGCCTTCATCATCCGAGAGTCCATGTGAAAAAAGTGTGAAGCTGCGCTGTGTTGCGCAATCGATGCGTTTCAGCGCGACGAATCATTGAGAAACAAATAGTGATGTATCTCATCACGCGGTCAAACTGAATAATTACTCTACGCACTTCAGGAACTGTTCAGGTTTGTAACTGTGTGCTGAATCGCATAATCCGGATTTATTGACGTCATTATTCTCGCGGCATTTACACGCTGCATTGAAGTATACGAACCGGGCAGTCCACCTAATCATGTATATGAATTTCCGCTGCGGATCGACAGGTACTGTGTGATGACGCCTGAGCACAGCCCTGCAGTACGCAGGTGAAGAGCTGCAGTGACGAAGATAAAAAAGCCCTGCAAGTGCAGGGCTTCAAGTGACAACTTGCAATCAGGCACGCAGCCATGAATCAACAGTGTCTACACCGTATTGCTCTTTCCATGCCTTGAGGCCGCGATGGTTGCCGCCCTTGGTTTCAATCAGCTCGCCGGTATGCGGGTTCTGGTAAACCTTGACCACGCGTGCACGGCGACGCTTTGGCCCTGCGGGTGCAACCAGCGAGGTTGCACTCGAAGGGTCAAGGATTGCGATGATGTCACGCAGGCTTTTACCGTAGGTGCCCATCAGGTCCTGGAGCTTTTGCTCGAATTCGATCTCCTTCTTCAATCCGGCGTCATTCTTCAACGATTCCAGCTGTGCAAGCTGTTCCTGAAGGGCTTTCTCTGCTGCTCGAAACTCGGCAAGTCTGGACAATTAATATACTCCAACAATGTAATGGCTGTTGTCAGCCCTATAAAGCGATGAGACAAAACTGATAGGTCGATTCGCTCACTCGAGGGTGCCCGATACCTGCGGTTTCTATGCTGAAACTTGGCCTTTGCGGCTTGTCGTTGTGCAGATAGAGGGTATTTATAACTCAGTCGCCCGCAAATGATGCACTTTTTTTTTCAGTTAGAAAATAGCCTTTCACAAATTCGTTAAATGGCGCAGGGAGACGATGTTGGATATAGGGGATGATGTCCGTGTTGTAGGCAGAGGGGGGTTGTAAGTTATTTCCGATATTAGCCACGGATGGAAAACGTGCCATGAGAGAGTGAATGGCTTGGAAAAAGAAATATCCGACAGGCAAAAGGAGTGTCGGATGAGGAAATGGAGGGAATGTCTGAAGGCCACGTGCTGAAAGGCGCGTGGACCACTCAAAGATGGCCTTTCGCCCGTATCCACGTTGCGTTTTTGACCCTACAACCCCTGTTGCAGCACAGGGTCATCCGGGTTCTGCTGCTCGAGCTCGGCCAGCAGAATCTGCACGTTCTGCAACTGACCGTTCTCTTTCCAGTACTGGATCAGCAGCACCCTGGCCTTGCGATTTGCGGGCTGGTTCTGAACGATCTGGGTCAACTGGCGCTGTGCCGCTTCGAGCTCGTTCAACGAGTGCAGTGCAACCGCCAGGTCATAGCGATAGTCGTTGTTATCGGGTGCCAGTTCCGTGGCCTTGGCCAGGCTGAGCACGGCGAATTCCGCCTGGCCGTGGTTCAGCAGCCACATGCCCAGTGCGTGCTGGAGCATGGACGAGCCAGGGTTGTGCTCCAGCAACTGTGCGAAAAGGCCGCGCGCCTGCTCGGCCTGGCCCTTGCGGTCCAGTAATTCAATGTGCGCCAGCGCTGCTTCGATATTGCCCGGGTCCAGCGCGGTTGCCCGCTGCAGTGCCGTGAGCGCGGGCTCCAGATCGCCAGTCTGCAGATACAGCCTGGCCAGTTGCAGCTGGTTTTGTGCGCTTTGCGGCTGGCTCTTGAGTGATTCCTGAAACGCCTCGGCACTTTGCTGCAGAACGGCAAAGTACAGGCCCAGCTCATCGGGTGAGAGACCGAGCAGGGCGCTGGTGGCGCGAAACCTGACGGATTGTTCTGCGTCATCCAGCAACGGTCCGAGCAACAGACTGCGCTGGCTGTTGGAGACCAGCCTGACGCTGACATCGATCGCCGCTTCGCGCACTTGAGCGGACGGGTTACTCAGCGCAGCGTCGAGCAACTTGAGGGCCTGGGGGCTTGGATAATCGCTCAGTTCGGCGAGCAGGCTGATGCGTTGCGTGTCAGACAGGTCGGTGCGAGCCAGTTGTTGATACAGCACGCGCGCGGCACCCGGTTTGCCGTCATGTGCCTGCTCCAACGCCTGCGCATAGGTATGACTCAGCTTCACGGGAGCGGTCTGGATGGGCATGCGCCACCACCAGAAAACCAGCGAAAGCACCAAAAGCGCTGCAGCCGCTGCGCCGATCAGCCAGCGACGTCGAGAAGTGGGTTGAGGCGATAACCCCGTGGTAGAAAGTCTGGGCATATCGATTTCCAATGCTTGACGGGTTGCAGCTTCGGGGAGTGGCTGGCAGCTGTCAAACGGCAATCATGATGCAGCCGGGTTTCAGGCAAAAAAAGCCCCGCGGCCTGATCGGACGCGGGGCGGGTTTACCGGCTTTTCAGGTTCAGGCCTGAGGTTGCCAGCCACCACCCAGTGCCTTGTAGATAGCCACAATGCCATGGTACAGCTCGATTTCTGCCTGCGCCTGAGCGTCCTCGGCCGCCAGACGCTCGCGCTCGGCATCCAGCAGGACCAGGAAGTCCGCCGTGCCTTCGCGATACTGCACCGAGGCCAGTCTGGCCGCCGAGCGACTCGCATCGCTTTGGCGCATCAGCGAGACCAGCCGCTGCTGGCGTTTGTCGTAATCGCTGAACGCGTTCTCCGACTCTTCCAAGGCGAGCAGCACTTGCTGCTCATAGTTGGCCAGTGCGCCCTCGGCGTCAGCGTCGGCACTGCGAATCTGCGCCCGGACACTGCCCAGATCGAAGGCTGCCCAGGTGATGCTCGGGCCCAGCGACCAGGCTCTGGCCGCTGACGAACCGATCTGCGAGCCGCGTCCGGCGGTAAAGCCCAGAAAACCGCTCAGGCTGACCCTTGGGAACAGATCGGCAGTCGCAACGCCGATACGTGCGGTCGATGCAGCGAGTTGTCGCTCGGCTGCACGGATGTCCGGCCGATTGCGCAACACTTGCGTAGGGTCGCCAATCGGCAAGGCCTTGGCGATGGCCGGCAGTTTGCTAGGGCTCAAGTCGACGCTGAGGTTTTCCGGACGCTCACCCAATAACGTGGCGATACGGTTGCGTTGGCGAGCCTGCTCGGCCTGCAACTGCGGAACGGTCGCTTCGACAGCGGCCAGTCGTGCCTCTGCACGCACCACATCCAGCTCATTGCCCACACCCGCATCCCGCAGTTGCGTGGTCACGTCCTGAGAACTCTGCTGATTTTTCAGGTTGTCGCGGGCAATGGCTTCTCGTAGCTGTGCGCCGCGCAGTTGGCCGTAGGCGTCGACCACCTCGGCAATCAGGGTGACCTGAAGCTGATAGAGGTTGGCCTCTGCAGCTTCCTGATCGGCGTCGCTGGCTTCCAGCTGGCGCTGGATGCGCCCGAACAAGTCCACTTCCCAGGCCATGTCCAGGCCCAGGTCGTAGCGCTCGCTGTTGACTCGGCGCTCGGTGATGCCGGGTTGCTGACCCTTGCCGATGTCACTGCTGGCGCGGCTGGTCACCACTGGCATCACATCGTTGGCGACGTCATCGCGAATGGCTCGCGCCGACTTGAGCCGGGCGAAGGCGACGCGCAGATCGCGGTTGCCGTCCAGTGACCTGGCTACCAGTTTATTGAGGGTCGGGTCCTCGAACTGCTGCCACCAGGCTCTGTCCACTTTGCTGCGGTCATAGCTGCCCTGGGCGGCGGACGCCAGTTTCGCTGGCGCCGTAACCGGTGCCCGGTAGTCGGGGCCCACGGCGCAGGCCGCCAGTGCCATGACCAGCAGGCTCGGGATGAAGACTTTGTACGCGCTCATCAATGCATCTCCGCAGGCAGGTTTTGCTGACTGTTTATCCTGGCGGCCTTGCGGGCCTCCTGGCGTTCGACGTAATTACGGATAAGCACGTAGAACACCGGCGTCAGCAGCAGGCCGAAGAACGTGACACCCAGCATCCCGGAGAACACTGCGACACCCATCGCATGGCGCATCTCGGCACCCGCACCGCTGGACAGCACCAGAGGCACGACCCCCATGATGAAGGCGAACGAGGTCATCAGGATCGGCCGTAGACGCAGGCGGCATGCCTCCAGTACCGCATCCAGCGGGCTCATCCCTTCAGCCTGTTTGTCCTTGGCGAACTCGACGATCAGAATCGCGTTCTTGCACGCCAGGCCTACCAGTACGATCAGGCCGATCTGAGTGAAGATGTTGTTGTCGCTGCCGGCGATCATCACCCCGGCAATCGCCGAGAGCAGGGTCATTGGTACGATCAGGATCACCGCCAGCGGCAGGCTCCAGCTTTCGTATTGAGCCGCCAGTACCAGAAACGCCAGCAGCACACAGAGCGGGAACACGAACAGTGCGGTATTGCCCGAAAGGATCTGCTGATAGGTCAGGTCGGTCCATTCGTAGATCATGCCGGTGGGCAGCTCCTCGCGAAGCAGTTTCTCGACCGCTGCCTGAGCCTGGCCAGAGCTGTAGCCCGGTGCCGCTGCACCGTTGATTTCAGCAGTGATGAAGCCGTTGTAGTGCATGACGCGGTCGGGGCCGGCGGTGTCGCTGACCTTGACGAAGGTCGCCAGCGGGATCATCTCGCCCAGGTTATTGCGCACCTTGAGCTGGCCGATCTGGTCGGCATCCTGGCGGAACTGCTGCTCAGCCTGGACATTGACCTGATAAGTGCGGCCGAACCGGTTGAAGTCGTTGGCATACAACGACCCCAGATACACCTGCAGGGTGTCGAAAATATCGCTGACTGCCACGCCGTGGGTCTTGGCCTTCTCGCGGTCAATCGCGGCATCGACTTGCGGTACGTTCACCGTGTAGCTGGTAAACAGCCCGGCCAGTTCCGGCACGCTGCGGCTTTTGGCGATGATGTTCTGGGTTTCCTTGTACAGCTCGTCATAGCCCAGGTTGCCACGGTCCTCGATCTGCAGACGGAAGCCGCCGATGGTGCCCAGGCCTTGTACCGGTGGTGGCGGGAAGATCGCCATGTAGGCTTCCTGAATCGAGGCGAACTGACCGTTCAGCGCGCCGGCAATCGCGTTGGCCGAGAGGCTCGGGTCCTTGCGCTCGTCGAACAGCTTGAGGGTCACGAACACCACGCCGTTATTCGGGCTGTTGGTGAAGCCGTTGATCGACAGGCCCGGGAAGGCAATGGCGTCTTGTACGCCAGGCTGCTTGAGGGCCAGTTCCGACATGCGTTTGATGACATCTTCGGTACGGTCCAGGCTCGCGGCGTCCGGCAGTTGGGCAAATGCAACCAGGTATTGCTTGTCCTGGCTCGGAACGAAACCGGTCGGCGTGCTGGCGAAACCCATCCAGGTCAAAACCATCAGGCCCGCATAGACCAGCAAGGCAATGCCGCTGCTGCGAATGACCCTGGCGACCGTGCCGACATAGCCGTGGCTGGCTTTCTCGAAGAAGCGGTTGAACGGGCGGAACAGCCAGCTGCCGAGCATTCTGTCGAGGAAGCGTGAGAAGCGATCCTTGGGCGCGTCATGACCTTTGAGCAATACCGCCGCCAGTGCAGGCGACAAGGTCAGCGAGTTGAAGGCGGAAATGACCGTCGAAATGGCGATGGTCAGCGCGAACTGCTTATAGAACTGTCCGCTAAGCCCGGAAATGAATGCCGCTGGCACGAACACGGCGCACAGCACCAGCGCCGTCGCGATGATCGGCCCCGTCACTTCGGCCATGGCCTTGTGCGTGGCGGCGACCGGTTCCAGGCCCAGTTCGATGTTCCGTTCGACGTTCTCCACCACCACGATGGCATCGTCGACCACGATACCGATTGCCAGTACCAAACCGAACAAGGACAGCGCGTTCAGCGAGAAACCAAACATGTGCATGACCGCAAAGGTGCCGATCAGCGAGACCGGTACGGCCACCAGCGGGATGATCGACGCACGCCAGGTCTGCAGGAACAGGATCACCACCAGCACCACCAGGATCAGTGCTTCGAACAGCGTGTGAATCACTGCCTCGATGGAGCCGCGGACGAAGATCGTCGGGTCATAGACGATGCTGTAGTCCATGCCTTCCGGGAAGCTTTTCTTGAGCTCGGCCATCCGTGCGCGTACATCGTTGGAGATGTCGATGGCGTTGGAGCCGGGACGCTGGAAGATCGGGATCGCGACCGCAGGCTGATTATTGAGCAACGAGCGCAACGCGTACTGGCTGGAGCCCAGTTCGATGCGTGCAATGTCCTTGAGGCGAGTGATTTCGCCATCGGCACCGGCGCGCACGACCACGTTTTCGAACTCTTCCTCACTGACCAGGCGGCCCTGAGTGTTGATCGACATCTGAAAGCTGGTGGCATTCGGCGATGGCGGAGAACCCAGCTGGCCAGCGGCGACCTGACGGTTCTGTTCGCGAATCGCATTGACCACGTCAGTGGCGGTCAGGTTGCGTGAGGCGGTCTTGTTCGGATCGAGCCAGACCCGCAGCGAATAATCGCCCATGCCGAACAATTGCACGTCACCGACGCCGCCCAGTCGCGCCAGCTCATCCTTGATGTTGAGCACGGCGTAGTTGGACAGGTACAGCATGTCGTAGCGTTTGTCCGGCGAGGTCAAGTGCACAACCATGGTCAGGTCGGGGGAGGCCTTGTCCACGGTGATGCCGATGCGTGTCACTTCTTCAGGCAGCTTCGGCTCGCTGCGGGTTACACGGTTCTGCACCTGCACCTGCGCGTTGTCCAGGTCGGTACCCAGTGCGAAGGTGATGGTGAGGGTCAGCTTGCCATCGGCGGTGGCCTGCGAGGACATGTAGAGCATGCCTTCGACACCGGTAATCGCCTGTTCCAGTGGCGAGGCCACGGTTTCGCCGATCACCTTGGGGTTGGCGCCGGGGAAGTTGGCGCGTACCACCACGGTTGGCGGCACGACTTCCGGATATTCACTGATCGGTAGCTGGAACAGCGAGATGGCACCGGCGATCAGGATCAGCAGCGACAGCACTGCGGCGAAGATCGGCCGTGAAATAAAGAATTTGGAGAAGTTCATCGGACGAGTCCCTTAGCCGCGCGGCGCGGCAGCGCTGGCGATTTTGACGGCCGCTTTGGGCGCCACTTGTGGCAGGTTGCTGGCTTCGAGGGCCTGGCGTTGTTTGAGCAGTGCGGCGAGGGTGTCGGCGCTGGCCATCGGAGTGACTTCAGGGTCCACAGGCTGGCCGGGACGAACGCGCTGCAAGCCTTTGACGACGATGGTGTCATCCTTGGCCAGACCATTGCGCACAATGCGCAGGCCTTCGATTTTCGGCCCCAGCTCGACAGCCCGGTAGGCGGGCTTGTTGTCCTTGTCCATGACCAGCACGAACTTCTTGCCCAAGTCGGTGCCCACCGCTTCGTCGTTGATCAGCACGGCCGAGTAAGTGCCGCTGCCCACCAGTTTCAGGCGCGCATACAGGCCGGGGGTAAACGCACCGTCGGCGTTATCGAACACGGCGCGGCCACGAATGGTGCCGGTCCTCGGGTTGACCTGGTTGTCGACAAAGTTCATCTGGCCCAGGTGCGGGTTGCCAGGTTCGTTGGACAGCCCCAGGTACACCGGCGTGGTCTGACCGCGCTGGCCTTTGCGGGCCAGCTCGGTGTACTTGAGGAACACGCGTTCGTCCGCGTCGAAGTAGGCGTAGACCTTGTCGGTGGAGACCACGCTGGTCAGGGCGGTGACATCGGCGGTGACAATGTTGCCAGCGGTGATTTCGGCACGGCTCACGCGACCTGAAATCGGTGCGGTGACACGGGTGAAACTGAGGTTCAGTCGAGCCAGGTCCAGTTGCGCCTGAATGGCCGCGACACCGGCCTTGGCTTCCTGCGCCGAGGTGGTCCGCGATTCGGCCAGTTCGGCGGAAATCGCATTGTTGCTGCGCAGACGCTCACCACGCTGGGCTTCGCTGTCACTGCGCGAAGCGACTGCGCGGGCCTGTTGCAACTGGGCTTCGAGACGGCGGACTTCCGACTGGAAAGGGCGCGGATCGATCTGGAACAGCAGGTCGCCTTTCTTGACCAGCGCGCCGTCGGTGAAGGCTACCTGATCGATCTGACCGGAAACCCTCGGGCGCACTTCGACGGTTTCAGGTGCTTCGAGACGACCGGTGAATTCATCCCACTCGTTGACTGGCTGCTCCAGTACCTTGGCCACACTGACCTTGGCTGCGCCAGGCGCACTGGTGGCTTCCGGCGCACGGCCGCAGGCACTGATGACGATCAAGGCGAGGGCGGTGAGAGGGTAGCGCAGATGGCTGATTGTCTGGTGCATGGGAAGTTCCGCCAATAGTGAAGAATGGGGCGGATTCTGTTGCGCACGGGGTGTTATTAACGAATCGAATAAACCGAAGGTTACTATCACCGACAATGATGAGTACCTATAGGTCTGTGAAACTTCCTGACCGAGTGACCCTGACGGCGGACTTTGGCCAGGTATTCGGGGCTGCAAGTGCTGGCCTGACAGAGTGCCAAAAAAGCTCATGTCATATTGCTATCTCTTCGATCAATCTTTGCAATCGCCGCGGCTATTAAGTTGTTCCGCGAACAGTCGATCCTTGGATATCACGATAAATCCCGAGGAAAGATTTGATGAAGTCGACATGGCTGGACAATTTGAAGGTCAGCAAAAAGCTGAGTTTAGGCTTCGGTCTGATACTGCTGGGCGTGCTGACGGTTACCGCGATCGGTTACCTCAGCACCAACCTGCTAATCGAACGGCTGGGTAAGGCAGCCAAGGTTTCCGAGGTGAAGGCCGATGCGCTGAGCCTCAGAATCGCTGCGCAGACCTACACCGCCAAGCCTGACGCGGGCAATTCGCAGGGCTATACGTCGGCTCTGGACAACCTGGGCAAGACCATCGAGGACGGCCTGAAGATTCTGACCGTTCCGGTCAACGCCGATATGCTCAGAGGGATTCGCGACCAGGCGGGTGTCTTGAAGCAAACGTTCAGCCAGTTGGTCGATAACAATCGGCAAATTGATCAGGCCATGCAGCCGCTGATCACCATTTCCGAACAGGTCAGCGGAAGTTTTGAAACACTGCTGCAAAAGACCTTTGACGACGTTTCCCGCTCGCTGGACCAGAGCGGTATCGATCAGGTGAAGATTGCCGGCGACCTGCGCAATGGCATGACCAACTTTCGCCTAGTGTTTCGCCGTTATATCAGTATCCCGACTGCTGAAAACAGGCAGATTACTTTCGACGCTGCCGATTCGCTGATCGCTCAGGTGGGCAGCGCGCGCAATCAACTGCCTAACAAGGCCGGCCCGGCGGTGGATGAGGCGCTCGCGGCGCTGCAACAGTACAAGTCGTTGATGGTCTCCATCTCGCAACTGATGCAACAGAACGATCAGATTCGCGACAGCCTTCGCCAGCAGTCAATGGACATCGTCACCAGTGCGGAAAAGCTGATGGCGGGTCAGGTTGTCAGTGCCAATAAAGAAAAAGACAGTGCAGTAACCCAGCTGCTCACCGTGGCGGTGATCGTATTGCTGCTGGGTATCTTCGCGGCGATCCTGATTACCCGTCAGATCACCCGTCCGCTCGATTCGACAGTGATCGCGGCGCGTCGGATTGCCGACGGCGATCTGACCAACGACCTCAGTACCACTCGCCAGGATGAACTGGGCCTGCTGCAAAACACCATGCAACACATGACCGTATCGCTGCGGACCCTGATTGGCGGTATCAGCAATGGCGTGACACAAATTGCCACGGCGGCCGAGGAGCTTTCAGCCGTCAGTGAGCAGACCAGTGCGGGTGTCACTCAGCAGAAACTGGAAGTCGACCAGGTGGCGACCGCCATGAACCAGATGGCTTCCACCGTTCAGGAAGTAGCGCAGAACACTGAAGATGCATCGCAGGCCGCCAGACAGGCCAGTGATCGTGCAGCCCATGGCAGCAGCGTGGTGCAACACGCCACGCGTGAAATCAGCCAGCTTGCCGGTGAAGTGGGGCAACTGGGCGAGGCCATGCAGCGCCTGATTCAGGACAGTGACAAGATTGGCGGCGTCATCGATGTGATCAAGGCGGTGGCAGAACAAACCAACCTGCTGGCCCTCAATGCCGCGATCGAAGCTGCACGTGCCGGTGAGCAGGGCCGTGGCTTTGCCGTGGTGGCCGATGAGGTGCGCTCGCTGGCTCAGCGTACACAGTCATCCACGACTGAAATCGAGGCGCTGATAAAGTCCTTGCAGGATGGCACTGGCGCGGCATCGGAGCTGATGAATGCCAGCCGTCAACGTACTGAAGGCACCGTGGCGCTGGCGCGCCAGGCCGAAGAATCGCTGCTTGAAATCACTCATTCGATCGTGACCATCGAGCAGATGAGTCAACAGATCTCTGCTGCCGCTGAAGAGCAGAGCGCCGTGACCGACGAAATCAATCGCAGTGTCATCAGCGTACGCGATATTGCCGATCAGTCGGCCACGGCCACTGAGCAGAGCGCGGCGTCTACCGTGGAACTGGCGCGCCTGGGCAGCAACCTGCAGGACATGGTTGCGCGCTTCCGGATCTGATGGTCGCCACTTTCAAATCGTTGCGAAGTTCAAAAGTCTCACCCTGCAAAAAGAGCGGCGCTGACAATCAGCGCTGCTCCACCAGTTGCAGAAACCTTCGAGTCCGCTCGTTTTGCGGATTCAGCAGAATTTCGCTCGGGGTGCCGTCCGCCACGATGCGGCCGCCCTCCATGAACAGCACCCGGTCAGCGATGTCCTGAGCGAATTTCATCTCGTGGGTCACCAGTAGCATGGTCATCTGAAATTCGTGGGCAATCGAGCGAATTACCGCCAGTACCTCGTCGACCAGCTCGGGGTCGAGCGCCGACGTGACTTCATCGAACAACATGACCTGCGGACGCATGGCCAGCGCTCTGGCAATCGCTACGCGTTGTTGCTGACCACCGGAAAGCTGGCTCGGATAGGCATCGGCCTTGTGAGCAAGCCCGACCAGCCCGAGGTATTGATGCGCGCGCTCAAGGGCCTCTTCGCGAGTCAGTCTGAGTACCCGTAACGGCGCTTCGGTGACATTTTCCTGCACGGTGAGGTGCGGGAACAGGTTGAACTGCTGGAACACCATGCCTACCCGATGCTCCACCGGAGCCTTGCGTGCGCCAGGCCAGCGCCATCCGGATGCGCGCGCGGGCACTGCTTCGCCTGCGACTTCTATGCTGCCTTGCTGGTAGTTTTCCAGGCCCTTGATAAGGCGCAATACCGTTGATTTGCCCGAGCCACTTGGGCCGATCAAGGCGACTTTCTGACCTTGAGGAATGCTCAGGTCCAGATGGTCGATGATCCGGTTGCGGCCGAAGTCCTTGACCACGTGTTTCAGCTGTATCTGCGCAGTGGTGACGGACGGGATTGCGGTGTGTGCGAGATCAGACATGGCTGCGCCTTTCCAGGTATTTGAACAGCAACGAGGTCGGCACACTGATCGCCAGAAACATCAGCGCCATCACTGTGTACGGTTCGTTGTAACGATAGGTCATGCCGGCGACCTGCTTGGCAGCCTGAAACAGTTCAGGGATGGTGATCACCGCCAGAAGCGGCGTTTCCTTGAACATGCCGATCAGGTAATTGCCGAGCACCGGCAGCATGGGTTTCAACGCCTGCGGCAGGATGATGCGCCGCCAGGTGTCGCCACGATTGAAATCAAGGGCGCGTGCGGCTTCCCACTGTCCGGCCGGGATGTCGTCAATGGCACCGCGATACGCTTCGGCGATATAGGCCGCGTAATAGCAGCCAAGACCTATCACACCGGTGGTGATCGCCGGGAAGGTGATGCCCGCCAGCGGCAGCGCGAAGAACAGCACATACAACTGGACCATCAACGGCGTATTACGGAAAAAGCTCAGGTAGCCTTTGCTCAGGCGATGCACGATGGTTATCTGCGAGCGCAGTGTCAGGGCCAGGATCAGACCGAGCAAAACCGCGAGCAGGAACCCCAGCACCACGACCTGCACGGTCACCAGCAAGCCCTGAAACAGCTCCGGCAGAATCGACCAGACGAATGCGATATCAAACTCCATCGTTCATCCCCTGGCCGTGCGCCACGCGGTGGCGTGCTGCTCATAACGCTTGACCAGCCAGCTCAATGGCCAGGCCATCACGAAATAGCACACCAGCACGATGCTCCAGATCAGCGTTTGCTGGCCCAGCGTGGTGATCAATTGACTGCCGGTAAAGGTCAGGTCGGTGAGGGTGATGAGTGAGACCAGTGACGTGGTTTTCAGCAGCTCGACCAATTGATTACCCATCGGCGGGATCATGAACGGCAGGGCCTGCGGCAGAATGATTCGCCGAAACGCGCTTATCGGCCCGAAGTCCAGCGCACGCACAGCGTCACGTTGACCCTGGCTGACGTTGATCAATGCCGAACGAATGATTTCCGCGCCATACGCCGAAAACGTCAGGCCCAGCCCCAGCACGCCGGTGGTCATGGGGGACAGGCGGATGCCGAACAGCGGCAGAATGAAGAACAGGTAAAACAGCAGCACCAATGCCGAGATGCCACGCAGCACCTCGACATACACCGTGGCGAACCAGCGTAACGCCCGGAATGGCGACAGGCGCATCAGGGCGATTACAAACGAGAGCACCAGTACCAGCAGTTCGGCAAGCACAGTGATCTGCAGGGTGATCCAGGCACCGTGGGCCAGTTGTCTGGCAATGAAACCTGCGGTTTCCAGTGTTGCAGCATCAACAGGCATGGCCGTACTCGTGTGGGTCAGGGCCGTTTACTGCGCGCCCTTGCGGGGCGGGGCAGGTCATGGGTTGCAGCGTTGGACTGCGGTGATGGCCGGGTCAGCCAGTTCGTTTTCGGTGTAGCCGTACTTCTGCAGGATTTTCAGCAGCTCGCCCGACGCCCGGAGTTTGGCCAGTTGTTCGTTGAAAGCCTGTTCAAACGCCGGATCATTTTTTGGCAGGCCATAGGCATGGTAATTCCAGCCCGGTTTGCCACTGGCGTCCGGGATCTGCTCGAAAGGCAAGGCGCGCTCGATGTCCGCGCTGTTGGCTTTCTTGATCAGACTGATGACTTCGGCGTCCGGGAAATAAACCACGTCCACGCGACCCGCCTGCAAGGCGGCCAACGCCTCGGTGTCCTTGTCGAACAACACCACATTGCTGTTGGCGATACCGCTGTCTTTGGCTTCCTGGACCTGATTGCTGCCAGGTTGCGTGGCCAGGCGCACCTTGGTGTTGCCGGCGACGTCCTTGAGGCTGTGCAGGTTCAGCGGGTTACCGGTTTTGACAATGAACGCACCGCCGGATCGTGTCACCGGGTTGGAGAACGCGATGACCTTGCAGCGATTCGGATTGATGAACAGGCCCGCACCGATCAAGTCGAAACGACCGGCTGCCAGACCCGGCACCAGCGAACCGAAGTCAGTGATAGGCGTCTCGATCTGCTTGATGCCCAGCGGTTCTAGAATCGCCCGCAATATCTCGACATTGGCCCCGGTGGCTTTGCCGTCGGTGCCGATGTAGGCATAGGGCTGTTCATTGGCGATACCAGCGGTCAGGCCGTCAGCGCGACCTTTTTCCAGCAGTCCGGCCAAGGCAGGGAATGAAATGACGGCATTCAGCAGCAGCGCTGAACCCATCAGGGCTGGGAACGACAGGGGGTTGATGCCTTTCATTGCGGGTGCTCGAAGTAGGGGAATAGGGCTTCTTGCTGATGCGGCCTGAACATGCAGGTCAGGTGCGCAAGCGCAAGGTAGCTTGGTCTTGCCTGCATCCTGCTTCGGCAACGTTTAGTGCATAAGACGCAACTCTATAGCTATTAAAAAAATAATTTAAATATCGATAAGGAATATGCATATACGCAGTCGCCGCCGTTATGGATGCCAAGCGTCGTGCGACCTATTGATGCAAGACCAGGTATTTGTCAGTGCGTCCCTGTTTGCAACTCCAGACGCCGGCCAGGTATCGCGGCAATCAACTCCTGGGTGTAGGCCGCTTCAGGGCTGGCAAAAACTTCCTCGGCCAGACCCTGCTCGACGGTCTTGCCATGCTTGAGCACCAGCACCTGATGAGCAACGCTGGCGACCACTGCAAGGTCGTGAGAGACCAGCACGTAGGCGATGCCCGATTCGGCTTGCAGCTCGACCAGCAGGTCGAGAATCTGCGCCTGTACTGACACGTCCAGTGCCGAGACCGGCTCATCGAGCAGCAGCAGATCGGGCTGCAGGGCCAGCGCTCTGGCAATGGCAACCCGCTGACGCTGGCCACCGGAAAGCTCGCGCGGCAGGCGGTCCAGATAGGCCACGGGCAACTGCACTCGCTCTATCAACCGGCGTGCGGCCTGCTCCAGTTCGCGGCCTTTGAGCAGGCCGAACGAGACCAGGGGTTCGACGATGCTTTCGAATAACGTGAAGCGTGGGTCAAGGGCCGCGAACGGATTTTGCTGCACCAACTGGATACGCCGTCGCAATGGTCTGAATTCGCGCCAGCCCAGGTCGGTGACATCCTGGTCGTCCAGTAAAACTCGTCCGTGGGTGGGCTTCTCCAGGCCCAACGCAATGCGCAGCGCAGTACTTTTGCCAGAACCGGACTCGCCGACGATGGCCAGTGTCTGACCGGGAAAGACCTTGAAACTGACATCCTGCAACGCCTGAAACTCTGCCTCTTCGCCTTTTACGTAGGGCAAACGGTAGGTCTTGCTGATGTTGCTCAGGTTCAGCAATGGTGTGTCATTGGCCAGGACCCGGCGTGGAGCGACTGGGCTTTTGCGCTGGCCGAATGCTGGAGCGGCGGCGATCAGTGCTCGGGTGTAGGCATGGCCTGGGTTGACGAGAATCTGCTCGGGTGTGCCATGTTCGACCAGCTCGCCGTTGTTCATGACCAGCACCCGGTCAGCGCGGTCGGCCGCCACGCCGAGGTCATGGGTAATGATCAGCAAGGAGATGCCACGCTCGGCCACCAGACGTTGCAGATGATCGAGGATCTTGCGTTGTACCGTCACGTCCAGAGCGCTGGTGGGCTCGTCGGCGATGATCAGGCGCGGATTGCCTGCCAGGGCGATGGCAATCAACACGCGCTGGCGCATGCCGCCGGACAGTTCGTGCGGGTACTGACGAGCGCGTAACAAGGGCTTGTCCAGGCCGACTTGCTGCAGCAGTTCCAGCACATCGGCATCGACTGTCGGATAACGCCCGCCATGCGCCTGCAGCAGTGCTTCGGCAATTTGCCGACCGATGCGCAGAGTCGGGTTCAGGCTGACCATCGGGTCCTGCGGCACCAAGCCGATCACGCTGCCGCGAATCCGACGTTTCTCGCGCTCGGACGCATGGCTCAGATCGTGACCATCAATCTGCAGTTCGCCACTGGTGATGGTTGCGTTATCCGGTAGCAGGCCGAGGATTGCGTTGGCCATCGTCGACTTGCCGGAACCCGACTCGCCGACAATCGCCACGGTTTCGCCCTTGGCGACCTGAAACGAAACGTTGCGCACGGCCTGATTGACCTGCCCGTCGAAACGATAGGCAACGCCCAGGTGTCGGATGTCGATAAGTTGCGGGGTGTCGGTCATCGTTGAATCTCTTCCAGAGTGCGTGCGATGTGGTTAAAGCTGAACACGATAGCGACCACGAACAAGCCAGGCAGTAGCGAAACCCAAGGCGCAGTCATCAGAAAGTGCCGACCGTTGGCGATCAGCGTGCCCCATTCGGCGGCTGGCGGTTCAGCACCAAAGCCGAGGAAGCTCAGCCCGGCCGTCGCCAGAATCGCCGCGCCGAAGTCCAGTGTGGCCAGCACCGCCACCGGGCCCCAGGCGTTGGGCAGAATGTGTCGCAGCAGGGTACGGGTCCAGCTCGCGCCGCCCAGACGTGCTGCTTCCACGTAGGGCAACGTCTTGACCCGCAGCACTTCTGCGCGGGTGGTGCGAGCGAAACCGGGAATGATCCCTACGCCTACTGCTATGGCTACCGGAAGGGTGCCGAACCCGATGGCTGTGACAATCGCCAGCGCCAGTAGCAAGCCGGGCAGGGCCAGCAATACATCGATCAGGCGCATGATCACCGCATCGATGCGCCCGCCTGCAAAACCGGAAATCACCCCCAGACTCAAGCCGCCGGCCATGGCGATGCCAACCGCCAGCAGTGCGGCCTGTACCGAGAGGCTGGCGCCATGCACCACGCGGGTATAAAGATCACGGCCCAGCTCGTCGGTGCCAAACCAGTGCGCAGTATTGGGGGCGGTGAGCTTGTCGGCAGGCGAGGTGGCATAAGGTGCGTAGCTGCTCAGGAGATGGGGTGCCAGCGCGGCCAGCAGCGCAAAGGCGACGATTGCCACGGCCAGCAGAAAACCAGGGCGCCGCAACAGGGGGCGCGCGGCTTCCACGATCCGGCTCAGGCTGCTGCGCCGTCGCCACAGCGCTGCAGGTGCGGTTTTACCTGGAATGGTTTCACCGGAAGCAACCAGGCGAGCCAGGCGCGCAAGGCGGTTGTCGAAGATAGTCATGTCTTCAGGAGACCTTTGGCATATGGGCGATGCGCGGATCCAGCGCGGGATACAGCAGGTCAACGATCAGATTGACCACGACGAACGCAGCTGCGGAGACCGCAACGATGGCCAGTACCACCGGGATGTCCTGACGCAGTACGGCTTCCTGGGCAAGTCGACCGACCCCGGAGCGGGCAAAAATGGTCTCCACCAGCACCGCGCCGGACACTGTGTTGCCAACCTGCAGGCCGATCAGTGTCAGCAGCGGCAGGGCAGCGTTCTTGAACGCATGGCGGGCCTGAACCTGCGCGCGGGTCAGGCCCTTGGCATAAGCGGTGATGATGTAGGGCTCTTTCCAGACGCCCTGAAAGCCGCGTTGCAGGACCTGGGCGTACACCGCGGCGCTAGGGATCGCCAGCGTGACGGCTGGCAATATCAGGCTTGAGAAACCCTGATTGCCGGTCGCCGGGAACCAGCCAAGAGTGAACGCGAACAGTTGAATGAACAGCAGGCCCATCCAGAAGACCGGCACCGAGAAGCCCAGCGACGGCAGTCGTGACAAGGCGACCTTCAAGGGCTGCCAGCGTACGTAGGCTGTGAGGTACGCCAGACCGATCCCGCCGATTAGTGACAGAACAATGGCAAGCCCCGCGAGGCTCAGGGTTTGAGGCAGGCGTTCGATCAGCAACTCCGACACCGGGCGATTGAGCGTCAGCGAGTTGCCGAAGTCACCGTGCATGGCTCCCCATAGCAAATCGACGTATTGCTCGAAGAGTCCTCGGTCCAGCCCGTAATAGAGCTTGGCCTGAGCGAGGTCCTGCGCTGAAAGTGAGTCGATTTCGACACCCGAGGCGCTGAGCATGATCGACAGGGTGTCGCCGGGCAGCAGGTACAGAATGAAATAGGTGACGCTGTAGGCACCCCAAAGTACCAGCAGCGCTTGCGCGATGCGACTGAGGATATAGCGGCTCATGGCGTTGCCAGCTCGATGTCGTTGAACAGCGCAAAGCCTTCCGCCGTCCAGTGGAAATTGCATACGTTTTTCGCTGTGGCGGCTTGCCAGACCCGCTCGTAGACCGGGAACGCCGAGCCTTCGTCGACCAGCAGGTCCTGCAACTCGCCATAAGCCCGGGCGCGCTGTTCGCTTTGCGTGGCGGTCAGCCCGGCGTCGAACAGCGCAAGGGCTTTGGGCAATGTTTCCGGCGCGTAAAGGTTGGTCGCCAGTGTCGAACTGTTGGCGCTGCGCGGGTCGATGATGGTCTGCAGGATGATCGGGTCGGCGCGGGTCATGTAGGTGGACGTCAGATCATAGTTGCCTGCCGCGTTGGCCGCAGCCCATTCGGCGGTGGTCACCACGTTGAGCTTGAGCTCGATACCCACCTTGCGCAGTTGATCCTGAATCAGCACATCACCAGCGGTTTCAGCGGGGGAAAGGTTGTAGGCCAGCTTCAGTCGCTTGCCTTCTTTATAACGATAGCCGTCGGCGTTTTTCTGCCAGCCCGCAGCGTCGAGCAGGCGCTCTGCACCTTGAGGGTCGTAGGCCAGTTTGTCGGCCTGGCTTTTATAAAACGGCGTGGTGACGTCGTAGATGCCGGAGACCACCGGGAATTGCGGGTTATAAACGGTGGCTGCGTAGGTCTTGCGGTCGATTGCCTTTTGCAACGCCAGACGCACGCTTCGATCGGCGAGGATGCGATTGCCGCGGGTATTGGGATACAGGTTCAGGGCCGGTCCTGGCAGCGAACGGCTCTGAATGGTCGCGCCCCTTGACTTGAACAGGTTGAGGTCCACCTCGGAGAACGGATTGCGCGGCCAGAGGATATCGACCTGCCCCTGAACGAACTGGCCGTTACGTACGCTTTCTTCCGGCACGTAGCTGACCTCGACCGCGTCCAGATGCGCCTCGCCCTTGTTCTGCGCATTGGCCGATGGCCAGGCATAGCCCTTGCGTTTGGTCAGGCGCAAACCACTTTCAGGGGTGTAGTGCTCCAGCACGAATGGCCCGGTGCCGATGATTGCACCCAGCGAGCGCTGCTTGGCGCTGAGCGCGTAGGACTCTGGAGCAAGAATGGCGAGATTGGTGGTGGAGGTGGCTTGCAGAAAGCCTGCATTGGGTTGGGCCAGCACCAGTTTGATGGTGAAGTCGTCCAGCACCTCTGCGTGGTCGTAACCTTTGAGGTAAGTGGCGCCGAAGGTGGCTGGCAATTGTGCGGCGAACGACTTGTCCGCGTCGTAGGCCGTCCTCACCGCTTGAGCGTCGAAACGTGTGCCGTTGCTGAAGGTCACGTCCTTGCGCAAGTGAAAGGTGTACTCCAGCGCGTTGTCACTGATTTCCCAGCGCTCCGCCAGCCAGGGAATGATCTTGCCGGTCTGCGGGTCCTGATCGGTCAGGGACTCTGCAATATTGCGCAGCACCACCCGATGCTCCAGCCAGTAAACCTGAAAGGGGTCAAGGCTGACCAGCGTGGTGTTGTCTCTGAAGAACGCCACCTTGAGGGTTTTGGCTGCCTGGCCGTCCTGGCCGGAAGGTGAGCAGCCGAGCAGGGTAATGGCTGTGACGGCGGCGAACAGCAGGCGCGAGAGGAAAGGGCGCCCAGTCATCGCACTGTGCTCCGGGTCGCGAATCCATTTGAGAAAGTCGAAGGCGGTGTACGGCGCATAAAAGGTCCTCTTCAAGTCGAGCACAGTGCTTCAGCACTGATTTCTTAAGACCGTATTCTTATGAGGGGGACGCTGTAAAAGTCTTTTTTCTTCTAAGCTAATATAGGATTTTATGATTTATAAGATGGTTTATTATGCTTAATTAGTATTTTTTCAGGTGCTTGCTGTTTCGGGCACCGAACAGCGTTGGCGAAAACGAAAAAGCCCTCGTTTGAGGGGCTTTCTGTCTTTGTCACCGTGCAGCCCATCCTCTCTGGATAGGTCATGGGATAGGGAGTAGGAAGTGCTTCCAGCTGTATTCAGACTTTTCTGACGCAGTCAGATGACAATTCAGGCGTGTGTGATTTTTCGCGCTCTATGCTTATTCTAAAAAGATATTAAATTTATAAAAAACAGAAGGTTAAGCTATATATCAATACATAAGTTCAAGGCCCCGCCTGATGTGTTTTCTGTACATGTACCTCGATGTGGATGGCCAGCAATGACCTTCGATTACGCATTTGCCATTTCCACCTTGCCTGCCTTCCTCAAAGCCGTTGGTGTTACCCTTCAGGTGGGGCTGATTGCAATCCTGACCTCGCTTACTGTAGCGGTCGTTAACGCTGCGATTGCCATGTTCAAGGTGCCGGTCCTGCACCGTCTGGTGCCGGTTTATGTTGAGCTGGCACGCAACACGCCATTGCTGATTCAACTGTTCTTCATCTATTTTGCCTTGCCGACGCTGGGGATTCGCGTGTCGGGTTTCGCGTCGGCAGTGATTGCGATGACCTTTCTCGGCGGTGCTTACCTGACCGAGATTCTGCGCGCTGGCATAGAGGCCGTGCCCAAGGCTCAGATCGAGTCGGGGTTGTCCATCGGACTGTCCCGCTGGCAGTTACTGCGCCACGTGATTCTGCCGCAGGCGGGCATCCTCAGCCTGCCGGCACTGTTCGCCAATTTCGTCTTTCTGCTCAAGGAAACCACCGTGGTCTCGGCTGTCGCGGTGCCGGAAATTCTCTACACCACCAAAAGCTACATTGCCCTGTATTACAAAACCTACGAGATGCTCGCGGTGATGACCGGCCTGTGCGTGTTGCTGTTCCTGCCGTTGTCTTTGTTACTCGGTCTTCTGGAAAGGAGGCTCCAGCATGGCCAGTTCGGGTCTTGAGTTGTTGTGGGTGTCTGCGCCGCAGTTGATCACGGGGGCAGGGCGCACATTAGGGATTTCACTGTTGGCAATCGTCTTCAGCAGTCTTGGCGGCCTGTGTTACGGCGTGCTGCGCAGCCTTGGCAAACGCTGGCTGGAGGTGCCGTTGCGGATCTATCTGGAGCTGTTCCGGGCGATTCCGGTACTGGTCTGGCTGTACTTGTTCTTCTTTGGGTTACCGATTTTCCTTGGCCTGAGCATTCCGGCGTTCTGGTGCGCGGTCCTGGTGCTTTCTTTGTGGGGGGCCAGCGAGGTCGGTGAGGTAGTGCGCGGCGGGCTGCGTTCGATTCCACGCGGGCAACGCGAAGCAGGCTTGGCAATCGGTCTTGGTCTGGGCCAGTTGTATGGTCGCGTGCTGCTGCCACAGGCACTCAAGCGGCTGACGCCGCCGGTGATCAATGTCTATACGCGGCTCATCAAGACCAGCTCGCTAGCCGTCCTGATCGGAGTCGTGGACGTGACCAAGGTCGGCCAGCAGATCATCGAGCGCACGTACGAATCGGTGCTGATCTACGGCTTCCTGTTTCTATTCTTTTTTATCGTTTGTTATCCGCTGTCGGCCGCCTCGCGTGTGCTTGAACGGCGCTGGAATCACGCATGAGCACATTGATCGAACTGTCCGGTTTCAGCAAAAACTTCGGTGACACTCCGGTGCTCCGAGACATCGACCTGAGCGTGAAAGAGGGCGAAGTCGTGGTGATTCTTGGCCCCAGCGGGTGCGGCAAGAGCACATTGCTGCGCTGCCTCAACGGCCTCGAACTCGGTCATGCCGGCAGCCTGCGCTTTGCCGGCAAGGCGCTGCCCGCCAACGCCGACTGGCGGCTGGTCAGGCAGCAAATCGGCATGGTCTTTCAGAGCTATCACCTGTTTCCGCACATGACCGTACTCGACAATATTCTGCTCGGCCCGTTGCGCGTGCAAAAACGTAGTGCAGCCGAGGCTCGTCAGCAGGCCGAGGCATTACTGCAGCGGGTGGGCCTGACGGAAAAACGTGATGCCTATCCGCGCGAGCTGTCCGGCGGCCAGCAGCAGCGTATCGCTATCGTGCGTGCGCTGTGCATGAACCCCAAAGTCATGCTGTTCGATGAGGTGACCGCAGCCCTTGATCCGGAAATGGTCAAGGAAGTACTGGAAGTGATCCTCGACCTCGCCCAGGGCGGGATGACCATGCTCATCGTCACCCACGAAATGGCCTTCGCGCGCGCGGTGGCCGACCGAATCCTGTTCATGGACCGCGGCCGGATCGCGGAACAGAACGACCCCGAAACTTTCTTCAGCGCCCCGCAGACCGCACGCGCGCAGCAGTTCCTGGAGAGGTTCTCCTACGTGGAAAACATGCCAAAAAGGAAAGCATCGTGAGCTTCAAAACTGCCCTCGTATTACCGTTGATTGCCTTCACCCTGATGGCGGGTTGCGACAAGCCTGCCGAGCAGAAGCCCGTGGCCAAGGCTGCCCCTTCACCGTCCAGCAGTTACCTGGAAACCATCAAGGCTCGCGACAAGCTGATTGTCGGCGTGTTCAGCGATAAACCGCCTTTTGGCTTCGTCAACGAGCAGGGCCAGTACGTCGGTTTCGACACTGACCTGGGCAAGCGTTTCGCCAAGGACCTGTTGGGCGACGAGAAGAAGATCGAGTTCGTAGTGGTCGAACCTGCCAGCCGCATACCGTTTCTGCAGAGCGACAAGGTAGATTTGATTCTGGCCAACATGACGGTTACGCCGGAACGTCGAGAGGCAGTGGATTTCACCAACCCGAATCTGCGTGTTGCAGTTCAGGCGCTGGTGCCGCAAGCCAGTCCGGTCAAGACGCTGGACGATCTGGCGAGCAAGACCACCATCGTCACCACCGGCACCACGGCTGATCTCTGGCTGACGAAAAATCATCCTGACTGGAAAGTGCTGAAGTTCGAGAAAAACTCCGAGTCGCTGCAAGCGCTGGCCAATGGTCGTGGCGACGCTTATGCGCAGGACAATCTGGTGCTGTTCAGCTGGGCGAAGAAAAACCCCGGCTATCGCGTGCTGGAGCAGAAACTCGGTGACGAAGCACCAATCGCTCCTGCCGTCAAAAAAGGCAATATCGAACTGCGCGACTGGGTGAACACCGAACTGGCCAGACTGGGCGAAGAGAAATACCTGCTCAAGCTCTATGATCAGTATGTACGTCCAGAGCTGGCCGAGGGCACAGACCCCAATGCGGTCATCGTCGAAGGCGGAAGCTGGAAGCCTTGATGGCTATGATCTGATTGCCGCGGATGGAGCGCGAACCGGCGAGAGGCCGGTTCGTTTGTCTACAGCGTGGCACCGCCTGCAACTGCCTTGCTCTCAAGCTCTGCTTCGAGGCGATCGACGAACAAGCGTACCCGGTGAGGGACGCGCTGTCGGGTTGGCAATACCGCCGTGACAGACAACTGCTCGGGGATGACGTCCTCGAAGTGTATCTGCAGAAGGCTGCCTTCACGGATTTCCTGCTGAACATCCCAATAGGTCAGCATCGCCAGCCCCAGGCCCTGTTTGCACGCCGTGCGCACCGCTTCGACGCTGTTGGCCGAGAACGCCCCCTGAGCGCGAATGGCCACCGGCTCGCCGTCTCTGATGAACGGCCAGTAAGGCATCGCATGCAAGGTTATGCACGGGTGTTGACGAAGTTCGTCAAGGATTGATGGCTGGCCGTGCCGTGCCAGGTAGTCGGGGCTTGCACACACGACCCGGGGGTTGGGCGCCAGCGATCTGGCCACCAGCGCGGAGTCACGTATCGTGGCGATCCGAATGGCGACATCGATGCCCAGCCCGGCGATGTCCACGATGCTGTCCGACAGCGTCAGGTCGATACTCAGTGCCGGGTTTTCCTGCATCAACGCAGGCAGCAGCGGCATGATGACGGTCTGACCAAACACGCTGGGGGCAGTGACCCGCAATACGCCACTGGCCGTACCCGCATCGGCTTTCAGCGTTGCACGGGCGGTTTCGCTGGCGTGGAGCATGGTTTTGGCATGCGGCAGAAACACTTCGCCTTCCGGCGTCAGTGATACCGAGCGGGTGGTGCGGTGAACCAGCCTGACGCCCAGGTCGTTTTCCAGCGCAGCCAGACGTCTGGAGATTGCCATCGGCGACAACCCGAGTCGACGCGCCGCTTCCGACAGGCTCCTGCTGGAGGCAATGGCGGCGAACACCTCTATATCAGATATTTGCACGGATTCTATCCATTTTCGTTAAAGCGCCTTATCTGCACGGCCGGGTTCCAATGGGCTGCGCCAGCCCTTAACGTTGCTGCAGGTTCTGTCAATGACTGCGGGCAATTCGCAGCCGGTCTGCACAGTGAGGATTTGAAGTATGAGCGAGACAAACAAACACGTTACAGCTCCGTTCGATAGAGGTCATCTGAAACTGAAGAACAGGTTTGCGGTGGCGCCCATGACACGCGTGAGCGCGGACGAGCAGGGCAGTGCAACGCAGACCATGGCGCGCTACTACGAGCGGTTCGCCAAGGGCGGTTTTGGCCTGATCATCACCGAGGGCAACTACACCGATCGCAGTTCTTCCCAAGGCTACCGCTTCCAGCCCGGGCTCACCGATGACGAGCAAGCTCAGGCCTGGCGTGCCACGACCGATGCTGTGCACCGCCATGGCAGTGTCATGATTGCGCAGCTCATGCACGCCGGTGCGCTCAGTCAGGCTAATCGCTTCGTCAGCGAGTCGGCGGGTCCTTCGGCCATTCGTCCCAAGGGCGAACAGATGGCGTTCTATTACGGCGCGGGCAGCTACCGGATTCCGCGGGCGATGAGTGACAAGGATATTGCCGAGGCCATTGACGGGTTCGCCCACGCGGCGCAACTGGCTATCGGTACTGCAGGCTTTGACGGTGTCGAGATACATGGTGCGAACGGCTACCTGCTGGATCAGTTTTTGACCGATTACAGCAATCAACGCACCGATCAATGGGGCGGTGAGGTCGGACAGCGTCTGCGACTGACGCTCGAGGTCATCGCCGCAGTGAAAAAAGTCGCCGGGCAGGCACCGGTGGGCGTGCGTCTTTCACAAGGCAAGGTCAACGACTTTCAGCACAAATGGGCGGGGGGCGAACGCGATGCCGAAATCATTTTCGCTGCGCTGGCCGATGCCGGCGTCGATTACATCCATGTGACCGAACACGAAGCATGGCAGCCGGCGTTTGCCCAGGGTCAAGCCAGCCTGGTCGAACTGGCCCGTCGCTACGCGCCGGATGTCACGCTGATCGCCAATGGCGGCCTGCACGATCCGCAAAAAGCCGAACAGGTGCTTCGCGACGGTGCCGACATCATCGCGGTGGGCAAGGGGGCGCTGGCCAATCCGGACCTGCCAGAGTTGTTGCGTCAGGGCGCGGCACTCCGCGACTTCGATCCAGCCATTCTCGGGCCGATTGCCAATATCAAGGACAGTGAGTTGGTGTAGGCGTTGCTGACAAGCATCAGCGCCGGCTGAGCGTGCGTAACGCCACGTCGACAGGCGTTGCGCCCTGGGTCAGTTCGATGATCTGCCGGGATATCTCGATTCGGTCGACCAGTGCAGCCAGGAAAGCGGCTACGTCATCGCGCGGTATTTCGCCATACGCGACAGCCGGACCTGCGCTGACCTCACCGGTACCCGCGCTGTCGACCAGGGTGCCTGGCCTTAGAATCACCCAGTCCAGTGCGGAAGAGGCCAGATACACATCGGCTTGTTTTTTCACCCGCATGTAATTCTCGAATCCAGCGGAGGTGTTTGTACCGCGTGCAGCTTCAGGAAATGCCGACACCAGCAGGAAGCGACTGACCCCGGCAAGCACGGCGGCCTCAACAGCGGTCTCCAGGCCCTTGCCATCAATGGCGTTGGTCAGCTCAATGCCTGCGCCGCCAGCCCCGGCGGTGAAAACCACGACATCGCTGCCTGTCATCGCAGCGGACAAACGAGAAGCGTCCAGCTCGGTGAGGTTGCCGAGCAATGGTATGGCGCCAGTCGCTTTGATTGCCGCCGACTGTTCTTCTTTTCGGTGCAGTGCGATCACTTCATGACCGCCGCCGCCAAGGTTTTTCAGAAAGCGTTGGCCGACCTTTCCGGCTGCGCCGATGACAAAAACTTTTGACATGAAATCTTCCTCTGGTGGGTCGTGCGCCGACGCTCAGCACTATCGGCGCATTCAGCGGTGTTAGCCTTCAAATTGATGGTAGACCTTGGCAATCACTTTCCAGCTGTCGTCGATTTTGATCAGCGTCAGGTAGTCGTTGTAGTCCGCACCAATGGCATCCTTTTCCATATCGACCCGGACCACTGCCGTGGTGGGCGTAATGGCAAGGACGTCCAGACGCGTCGTTATGTCTGGAGCGGTACCATTGGTTTCGACGAAGGTGTACAGGTTGCTGATCGGTCCACCCAGCAGTTGACCATTGGTGAAACCATACATCACTGCATCTTTGTGGAATGCTTCCTCGATAGTGGCAACGCTGCCTGTACGCAAGCCTTCTACGTACTTGCTGGCCGTTGCGATAACTGCGTTGTAGTCGTTGGTCGGGACGGCTTTGATGTTATTGCTCATGGGTTTTACTCCTGGATTAGGAACTGACCACTGCGCGGCTGATATCTTCAGGCTCAATGGCCATCTCGTTAAGCGCTTCGGCTGTTGCTGCGCCGGTGACGATTACGGTTTTCTTGTCGAGATAATTCATGTCGTGTTTTTCCTTTGTCGCGGTATTTCCGGCATCCGGGAGTTGATGACGGGGAGGAGGCCGGCTCTGGCTTAGTAATTACCCATTGGCCAGTCGATATAGCCTTTGGCACCGCCGCCGTAGTACGACTCACGAGGTGCAATGGTCAGCTCGGCGCCATGGCGCAGACGGGCGACGAGATCGGGGTTGGATATGAACAAGCGACCGAAAGCCACCGCGTCGATCTTGCCCTGCGCCCGGCGCTCGATCGCCATCTCCAGGTCATAGTTGTTATTGCCAATGAACGGACCGTTGAACTGTTTGCTCAGCGCATCCATGTCGACACCTTCCGGCACTTCACGGGAGGTGGCAGTGGCGCCTTCGACAAAGTGCAGATAGGCCAGATTGAATGTGTTCAGTTGCTGGATCAGGTAGCCATGAAGGCCCATGACGTTGCTGTCGGGCGGGGTATTCCCGGCATCGGGCGTTACCGGAGACAAGCGAATACCCACGCGGTCACTGCCCCAGATATCCACGATGGCCTGGGTGACTTCCAGCGTCAGGCGGGCGCGGTTTTCTATCGAGCCGCCATACTGGTCGGTGCGCTGATTGGTCGAGTCGCGCAGAAACTGGTCCAGCAGGTAGCTGTTGGCCGAATGGACTTCAACGCCATCAAAACCGGCCTTTTTGGCGTTCTCTGCGGCGTGTTTGTATTGCTCGATGATGCCGGGGATTTCGCCGGTTTCCAGTGCGCGCGGCATGGAGACTGGTACAAAACCGTCGACGGTGTAGGTATTGCCCTCGGCCTTGATCGCGGACGGGGCTACCGGTGCCTCGCCATTGGGTTGCAGGTCGACACTGGAGAATCGCCCCACATGCCATAGCTGGCTGACAATCTTGCCTCCTGCTGCATGCACAGCGTCGGTCACTGAGCGCCAGCCTGCGACTTGTTGATCACTCCAGATCCCCGGGGTTGCGGCATAGCCTCGACCCTGAGCGGAAATGTTTGTCGCCTCGGCGACGATCAGCCCTGCCGTAGCGCGTTGCGCGTAGTAGGTTGCGTGCAGTTCATTGGGAACACCATCCTCGCCATAGCGGCTGCGTGTTACCGGTGCCATCACGATACGGTTCGCCAGCTCCATAGAGCCCATGGTGACGGGTGAAAACAGGTCGGTAGTGTTATGGGTGTCATTCATCAAATACTCCACATAGTAGACCAGTCGTCTACTTAAAAGACTAAAAAAATGCCTGCTACCGCAGCAGGCGCTTGGTCATGGTCAGTGCTTTCTCGAAAGGTTCGGTGGACCTGTTCACCTTCGCCAGAAGGGAAGCGCCAAGCCATAGCTGATACAGGGACTCTGCGAATCCTTCATGATCGCCCTCGGGATGAATACTGTCATCGGCGACGCCCATGTCTACACAGGCAGTCAGGCGTTTAATGATGTTTGCTGTGCCGACCTCGAGCACACCACGCATGTCTTCAGACAGATCGCAGACTTCCGCCCCCAGCTTGACGACCAGACACTTGCCTTCGGGAAGGTCGGTGCCCTGGGTTTCTATCCAATAGTTGAAGTAGGCCATTAACCGCTCGGCACCACTTCCCGGACGTGCCATGAGGGCGTCGACTCGGCCCAGGTACTCGGAAAAATACTCTTCCAGCAGCGCCTGACCGAATTCTTCCTTCGATTTGAAATAGTAATAGAACGAGCCTTTGGGTACCCCAGCCGTGCTTAATACCTCGGCGAGGCCAACGGCGGTATAGCCTTTGTTCGTCATGAGCGAGCGGGCCACATCAATGATGTGCTGTCGCATGTCCTGGGCTGGTTTCTTCATAATGCCAAGCATCCTAAACGTAAACCGACCAGTCGTCTAGTAAGTTTTCGGGGAATCTGCCTGCGCAAAAAAGAGCCTCACTAAATGTATATCGCATGGGCTTTGACTGTATCCCCCCTGGGGGGATAGAGTGCCGGTCTGAATCACCCAGACTGGAGCTCGATCCATGAGTGAACACGACCATCCCCACGGCCATACGCACCAGTCCCACGAAGCTGTCATCAAGCGCCTGAAACGGGCCGACGGTCATTTGCGCGGCATCATCACCATGATCGAAGAAGGGCGCGAGTGTGTAGACATCGCCCAGCAGTTGCACGCGGTCGAGAAAGCGGTATGCCAGGCCAAGCGCACGTTGATTCAGGATCATATCGATCACTGCCTCGAAGACACACTCGGTTCACTCGCCAGGGGCGAGCGGGCACCGCTGGAAGCCTTCAAGCAAATCACCAAATACCTTTAGGTCTCGCATGCCCAACTTCGTTGAGTTGTTGCAGCAAGGTGGTTCGCATGCCTGGCTGTATTTCCCCAGTGCCATTTTGCTGGGCGCGTTGCACGGGCTGGAACCCGGGCATTCGAAAACCATGATGGCGGCGTTCATTGTGGCCATTCGTGGCTCGGTGAAACAGGCTGTGATGCTTGGCGTCGCAGCTACCGTTTCGCACACCGCCGTTGTCTGGCTGGTGGCCATCGGCGGGATGTATCTGGGGCAGGGGCTGGACGCTGAAACCACGGAGCCTTACTTTCAGCTCGCGTCGTCTGCCGTGATCATCGCCATTGCATTGTGGATGCTGTGGCGCACCTGGCGTGGCGAGCAGCTGTATAAGTTCGAAAGTGCCCTGCTCAGTCACGGGCATACAGGCCATGGTCATGAGCACGACGTGGACTCCCATGAGCATGAGCACGGTCACAGCCATGACCACAGCGATCTGGAAGGCTTGAATCTGAGCGCCGAAGGCTATCAGGACGCCCATGAAAAGGCCCATGCCGACGACATTCGCAAGCGCTTCACCCATCGCGAGGTCAGCAATGGCCAGATCCTGATGTTCGGCTTGACCGGAGGCCTTATCCCTTGCCCGGCGGCTATCACCGTGCTGCTGCTGTGTCTGCAGGTGCAGCAGGTGACCCTGGGCGCGATGATGGTGATCTGTTTCAGTCTGGGTCTCGCCATTACGCTGGTCACTGTTGGCGCTGCCGCCGCCATCGGTGCGCGAAAAGCCTCGAATCGTTTTCCCTGGCTCAGTGCCGCCGCTCGACGCGCCCCTTATCTGTCCAGCGTCCTGATTATCTGTGTCGGGATGTATGTAGGGATCAACGGCTGGATCGGTCTGCACTCGTGAGATGGCCGGGTGTTTGAGACTGGCAGCTATCACAAAAATAATTTGTGTATCTTGAAAATATATATTGATTTTTATTGGCGTCGGCCGGCTTTAGCATGAGTGGACCTTGAAGAAGTCGCCGGGCAGCGAGCGCGTCGTCCGGCTTCACCCGCCACCAAGAGCTGCAATCGGAGTCCTGATGAGTCTTTCTCCTTTCCACCTTGCAATCCCGGTTTATGACCTGGCAGCGACACGTGCCTTCTACGGTGAAGTGTTCGGTCTTTCCGAAGGGCGCTCCAGCGATCAGTGGGTCGACTTCGATTTCTACGGGCACCAGTTGGTGATTCATGAACACCCGAAAACCGCCTCTCAAGAGAGCGTGCACAGCAACCCTGTAGACGGTCACGACGTACCGGTTCCGCATTTCGGCATCATTTTGGAATGGGCCCAGTGGGAAGCCCTGGCCGAGCGCTTGAAATCCTTCGGCACCGAGTTCGTCATCGAACCCTACATTCGTTTCAAGGGGCAGGTGGGTGAACAGGCCACCATGTTTCTTTTCGATCCCTGCGGTAATGCGCTTGAGTTCAAGGCCTTCAAGGACATGAGTCAGCTGTTCGCAAAATAGTAAAAAGCCTGGCGCGCACCACGTCGCGCCAGGCTTGCTTGAGTGGGCGCAACGCTAACCAGTCAGCACATGGTCATTAATCAGTTGCACCAGCGTGCTCACCGGTTCGGTCAGGCTGCGGCGAGCGCGATGTACCAGGCCGATATCGCGATGGAACGTATGCGCTTTCAAGTCGATAGAGCGCACACCGGCGTGCCATGTCTGCAGGGTTGCCGTTTCCGGAACCAAGGCTACGCCGACGCCGTTGGCGACCAGTTTGATGATCGCATCCAGTTCATCGAGCTCGCAGACTTCGCGCAGCGAGACATGGGTCTGGCGCAGGAACCGGTCGACCTGACGGCCACCAAACGACGATCGATCGTAACGAATGAATGGATGAGCCGAAACCAGCTCGGCCCAGTCATCCCCCGGCATGTCGGCAGGCACGATAAGGCGATAGGGCTCACGGACCAGTGTCGCCCAGCGCAGGTCGCTTTGCAGTGAGAAGGGCGGGCGTATGATCGCTGCCATGTCAATTTCGCCAGCGTCCACCTGATTGACCAGGTCCATGGACAGGCCGGGGATGACACGCGTCCTGCACGCGGGGAATTGCTGATGAAACCGAGCGAGCGCTTCCGGCAGAAAGGAGCGTTGCACAGAGGCTATTGCGCCGATGGTCACCAGCACGCTGGCGGGCAACCCGACCGTAGTAGTGCCCAGGCTGCTGAACTGGCGCACCAGATCCTGACCTTGTAGCAACACTTGCTGCCCCATGCGGTTGAGCTGGGCTGAACGTCCTTTTCGGTCGAACAATTCGACGCCCAGTTCAGCTTCAAGGCGCTGCATCTGCGCACTGACAGCGGCCTGGGTCAGCCCGATCTTGCTGCCCGCCGCAGCGAAAGTGCCTTCTCTTGCCACGGCGATAAACGTTTTCAGTTCTTTGATCATGGGCAAAGAATAATTGTATTTTTACTGAAAGCACATTTGTTTATTTTGTTGTTGCTGCCTATCCCATGTCCTCGGCCACACCCTGATCCTCCCCGAGAAACCCGCCGCTCTGGTGCTGCCATAGCCGCGCATAGGTGCCGTTTTTGCCCAGCAGTTCGGCGTGGGTGCCTTGTTCGATGATGCGGCCGTCATCCATGACAATCAGCCGGTCCATGGCGGCAATCGTGGACAGGCGGTGGGCGATGGCAATCACCGTCTTGCCCTGCATCATTTCATCGAGGCTCTCCTGAATCGCCACTTCGACTTCCGAGTCCAGCGCACTGGTGGCTTCGTCGAGCAGCAGGATCGGGGCGTTCTTGAGCATCACCCGGGCGATGGCGACGCGTTGGCGTTGTCCGCCCGACAGCTTGATACCGCGCTCACCCACCAGCGTGTCGTAGCCACTGTGGCCTTGTTTGTCGCTCAGTTGGCTGATGAACCCGTCGGCTTGCGCACTGGCTGCGGCGCTGCGGATTTGCTCATCAGTCGCGTCGGGGCGTCCGTAGGCGATATTGTCGCGAATGGAGCGGTGCAGCAACGAGGTGTCCTGCGTGACCATGCCGATGGCGCTGCGCAGGCTGTCCTGAGTAACGTGCGCAATGTCTTGCCCATCAATACTGATCGAGCCCTTGTCCACGTCATAAAAGCGCAGCAGCAGGTTGATGAGCGTGGATTTGCCGGCGCCGGAGCGACCCACCAGGCCGATTTTTTCACCTGGACGAATGCTCAGGCTCAGGGCATCGAGCACCTGGCGTTCGCCGTTGTAATTGAAGCTCACGTTATCGAAGGTGACCGCGCCGCCGCGGGTGACCAGAGCCTTCGCGTCTGGTGCATCCTCAACCTTGGGACCGCGGGTCAAGGTTTCCATGCCGTCCTGAACGGTGCCGATGTTCTCGAATAACGAGGTCATCTGCCACATGATCCAGTGCGACATACCGTTGATGCGCAACGCCATGGCGGTGATCGCCGCGACCGCACCGGTGCCGACCTGGCCCTGGTGCCACAGCCACAGGGCGTAACCGCCAGCACCCATGATCAGTGCGACCACCAGTGCCTGATTGACGATCTCGAACTGGCTGACCAGACGCATCTGAGCCAGGCCGGTGAGCTTGAAGTCCTCCATCGCGGCCCGCGCGAAATGCGCTTCACGCTTGGAGTGGGAGAACAGCTTTACCGTGGTGATGTTGGTGTACGCGTCCGAGACACGTCCGGTCATCGATGAGCGTGCGTTGGCCTGCTCCTGGCCGACCTTGCCCAAGCGTGGCACGAAGTACAGCATGGCCAGACCGAACAGCATCAGCCAGCCAAGGAATGGCAGCATCAGTTTCAGGTCGAAGCCGCCGGCCAGGGCGATGATCGCGATGAAGTAGACGCCGATACCGAGGACGATTTCGACAATGGTGAACAGTACCTCGCGCACTGACAGCGCTGTCTGCATCACCTTGGTGGTGACGCGGCCGGAGAACTCATCGGAGAAGAAGGACAGGCTTTGCCGCAACATCAATCGATGGAAGTCCCAACGCAGCCGCAGGGGCAGGTTGATCGCCAATACCTGGTGCTGCACCATCGTGCGCAATGCCACTAGCACGATGCTGCTCAGCAATACCAGGCCGATGCCCCACAGCACGCTACTTTCCTGCGCGGCCGTATCGCCGCCAGCCTTCCAGGTGGACAGCAGATCCACGACCTGCCCGAGGAAGGAAAACAGCCAGGCTTCGTAAATCGACACACCGGCACACAGCAGAGCAAACGCAAGAATGTAACCGCGTGCCCCTCGCGTACAGGCCCAGAGAAACCGTGCCAGGCCGTCAGGTGGCGGCGGCACTTCGTCAGGCGGGAAGGGGTCAAGCCATTTTTCAAACGCGCGAAGCATGGTGTTCTCCAAAAAAATCAGTGCAAAGAGTCTGGCGTCCTCGACGCCTCCCGAACCTCTTCCAGATTGAGCTTCAGGGGCAATGTTTGTCGGCAATGCTGCCCAGGCTGTCCCACAGCCTCATCACCTGGGTCACTGCGGCGTCCAGTGTGGCATGTGGGACACCGTCGCGCGCCAGTGTAGACAAACCCAGAAGAAAACTGTCAAACACGGCCGCGAGCGTTTCCGGTATTACCGTCGCGGGCAACTCGCCTGCCGCAACGGCGCGCTGGATACAGGCCACGATACCTGCGCGGTTCAGATCCCTGGCGCGCGCAAGAGGTTCGGAAATGGCCTTGCTCTCGTCCGAGCAGGCGCTCATCAGCCCTAACGCCACCAGGCACCCCGTGGGATGCCCTGGCTCGCATTGCATTTTCGCAGAGCGGCGAAGGGTGAGTTCAATTGCGTCTCGGGGTGGCAGGTTCGTATCGAACAGGCTGTCGGTGACTCGCCCGTAGGTGTCGAGGTAATGCTCCATCACTTCATTGAACAGGGCCTGCTTCGAACCAAACGCTGCGTAGAAGCTCGGCGCCGTGATACCGCCACCGATGGTTGCCTTGAGCTGGCTGAGGGAGGTTGCGTCGTAGCCGTGCTCCCAAAACAGATGCAGCGCCTGAGTGATCGCTACATCACGGTCAAATGTACGCGGACGCCCCAGCTGTGCCATATCGAGTCTCCTTCGGAATTAATTAAATACTAATCGATACATAAGTCGTTGACCACCTGACTCGACCTGCCTATATTTATACCGATCAGTATATTAGTGAGGGTATTTCAGTGACTGAAGATGAGAAGCAGGGCGAAACACTCCCGCTGGGGGCGTTGCTGGCGCTGGCAATGACGGGGTTCATCTGCATCGTCACCGAGACCTTGCCGGCAGGTTTGTTGCCGCAGATCGCCGACGGGTTGGAGGTGTCTGCATCGTTTGCCGGGCAGATGGTGACTGTTTATGCGTTGGGTTCATTGCTGGCCGCCATTCCGCTGACGATCGCCACGCAAAGCTGGCGGCGCAGAACGGTATTGCTGGTGACGATTATCGGCTTTCTGGTGTTCAACAGCGTCACTGCATTGTCGTCCAATTATGGACTGACCCTGATCGCAAGGTTTTTCGCAGGCGTCTCGGCGGGTCTGGCGTGGAGCCTCATCGCCGGTTACGCACGGCGCATGGTGGTCCCGCAACTGCAAGGGCGCGCATTGGCCGTAGCGATGGTCGGTACGCCCGTTGCCTTGTCGCTGGGCGTGCCTCTGGGAACCTGGCTTGGCGGCTTCATGGGCTGGCGCTTGGCGTTTGGCCTGATGTCCGGGATGACCGTGCTGTTGATCATCTGGGTGCTGGTCAAAGTGCCGGACTATTCCGGCAAGTCCTCCGCACAGCGCATGGCGTTACGTCAGGTCTTTTTCACGCCCGGCGTACGCTCGGTGCTGGGCGTGGTTTTCACCTGGATGCTGGCTCATAACCTGCTTTACACCTACGTCGCTCCCTTCGTTTCCGCGGCGGGGCTGGCGAATGATGTGGACCTGGTATTGCTGGCATTCGGGGTCGCCGCACTGGCGGGCATCTGGGTTACGGGACGGTTGGTTGATCGCCATCTGCGCAAGACAGTGCTTGCCAGCCTGGCAACCTTCGCAGCGGTGTCAGTGTTCTTCGGCGTGTTCTCCGGCTCTGCAACGGCCATTTATATCGGCGCTTTCATCTGGGGCCTGACCTTCGGTGGCGCCGCCACGCTGCTGCAAACCGCGCTCGCCGATTCGGCAGGCGAGGGTGCAGATGTGGCGCTTTCGATGAACGTCGTGGTCTGGAACAGCGCCATCGCAGGCGGAGGGTTACTGGGTGGCGTGTTGCTTGGCCACTGGGGAGCAGGTTCCTTTCCCTGGGTCTTGTTGATGCTTTTGCTGCTGAGCCTGTTGATCGCACTGCGCGCAGGTGCTCATGGTTTTGCACGGGGCAGCCGGCTGGACCGGGAATGTGGTCTGGCAGGGTGATCTGATCAAGACCTGTAATATGGACGTCAAGCTGCTTGCTGATGCAGGGGGTTAATTCTATAATTTTGTGAATTAAATAGCTGAAGCGAGCTTTATACACATTATGTTGGATTTAAGCTTCAGCAAGCCGGGTGAGATCGTTAAGCGCCTTTGTGACCGCCTGCGCACAGAGCGTCTGGCGCTGAATATGACACAAGCCGACCTCGCCGGGCGTGCCGGCATCGGCACAAATACGGTCTCCAACCTCGAAGCCGGACGCAATGTCGGATTCGAGAACGTCGTGCGGGTGGCTATGGCTCTTGGCCGAACCAAGGAACTCGAAGGCCTGTTTCTGCCAAAGCTGGACAGCATCGAAGACATTCGACGCTACGAAAACAGCGCCAATCGTCTCCGTACAAAGAGGAAGTCCGGCGATGCTTGAGCAGGTTAACGTCTTCTACGAGGGCTGGGGTGAGCGATGGCAGTGGGGCACGCTGGTCTCGACGACCGCTTTGACCGGTCGCCCGCTGATCGTTTTCGAATACAGCAATGAAGCCAGACAAAGGGGCCTGGAACTGTCCTCCTATACGCTGCCCCTGGAGGGGGCCAGGTTACGCCGAGACTTCCCGGACCATCAGCTGTACTTGCCAGGGCCTGTTTACGACTCGTTGCCGGATGGATGGGGCATGTTGTTGATGGACCGTCTTTTCAGGCGCCGCGGGCTCACCACCGCGCGCATCGGTCCTCTGGAGCGGCTGGCCTATATCGGTAGCAGCGCAATGGGCGCCATGACGTTTGAGCCCGTGGCGCCCGAAGGGCAGGAATCTGACGTCCACATCCCGCTGGAACAACTCGCCGCCGATGTGAAGCAAGTACTGCGTGGAAACGGTGGCGAGTTCCTGCAGGCATTGCTGCTGGTGGGTGGCTCGCCTCAAGGTGCAAGGCCCAAGGCTCTCGTCTATCGCGATCCTGAAACTGGCGGGTTTACCACTGCGGCTACGCCGGGATTTGAAGCATGGTTGATCAAGTTTCCGGCCAAAGAAGAACACGCAGAAGTGTGCGCCATCGAAATGGTCTACGCCGAGTGCCTGCGCATGTGCGGTATCGAGACCCCTGACACCCGGTACTTCAATCTGCCTGATGGCCTGGCAGCGTTTGCCAGTAAGCGATTTGACCGTCGCGATGGTCTACGGATACCCATGCAAAGCCTGGCCGCCTTTACGGGGGCAAATTACCAGTTTCCGGGTGTGTTGGACTACGTCAACTTTTTGCGGGCAACACAAATGTGTACCAACGATGTGCGAGAGATGGCACGCGCGTTCGAGCGTGCCGTTTTCAACGTTGCGTTCAACAACCGAGACGATCATCCCAAGAACTTCGCCTACATCATGTCGCAGGACGGTCAGTGGAAACTGTCGCCGGCTTACGACGTAACCTTCTGCGAGGGGGCAGGCGGATACCATCAGATGGACGTGATGGGAGAGGCGCTGGAGATTTCCCGTGCGCAAATGCTTCGGCTTGCCGAGGAGGCCGAGATGTCCCCGGACGCTGCAACTGGAGTGATTGACGGCATGTGTGACGTCGCGAGCCGGTTTACAGCCATCGCCGAGAACCTGTGCCCGCAGGTTATTACTCGAGACACCCTGCGCATGATCCAGAGCCGCATTGATCAGAACGTAGCCCGGTTACACCACAGTAAGGCCGACGGCGGTCACGGGCGATTCTCATAAACGACGCTGCCAGTGCTCAGGGCCGTGTGGAAGACTTTGAGCATCCGCAGACTTGCCTGTCATTATCTCCATCACGGTGCAGCGCGGCTCAAGCCAGCCTAAAAATCGGCCCCCACCAGCGCATCTACCTCCTCACGGCCAGGCGCAGTCGCCGGCCCCCGGCGTGTGACCGCAATCGCTGCTGCCGCATTGGCGCGCAGCGCCGCGCGGTCGACACTGCTGCCTCTGGCCAACTCGGCCAGCAGCACACCGGCATGAGCGTCGCCGGCACCATTGGTGTCGATTGCCGTGACGGCAAAGCCGGGTATGTGTCGCGTCTGTCCAGCGTGGTGGATCCAGCAGCCTGCGGGGCCGTCACGAATCACTATGAGCGCATCTTCGCGCAGAATGGACGCCAGCCTGTGGAGCGCGTCGGTTGGCGTCCGGGTTTGCGTGAAGCGCAGGGCTTCTTCGCAGTTGCTGGACCATACGCTGATCAGCGGAAGTACGGCGCGCATCTCGACGCCATGAAGCGCATCCACCAATGGCCCCGGGTCGAATACCACGGCAGTGCCGCTGGGTAATCCGCCCAGCCAGGCGAGCAGGGCTGTGACCTTGTTTTTGTGGGCCAGGCTGTAGCCGCTGACAAATACGTAGTCTTCGGCGCTGACCAGCACGCCATGCAGGTCATCGGCAGACAAACTACCTTCAGCGCCCACATAGGAGATGAACGAGCGCTCGGCCGAGGCTTCCACCAGGGCAACGGCCAGGCCGGTATCCTCTCCGGGAACAGGCATCGTAGAAATCTCCACACCTTCGTCGCGCATGGCCTGGCGAGCAAGGTCGCCGAAGCGGCCCTGGCCATGGCGACCCAGATAGACCGTAGGCAAGCCATTGCGGCAGGCAGCGGCCATCACATTGAAGCCGCCTCCGGCCTCGAACGTGGCGCTGCTGGCCAGCACATCTCCGCCCGATGGCGGCAGGCGGTCGATGGCCATGACCAGGTCAATCACGACCTGGCCGGTGTAGAGCAATTTAGCGGGCATGGGCAGCCTCTTCGGTAACGACACGGCGATCACGTGCCCCGCCGAGCAGCGCATACAGGCCACCGGCGACAATGAAGGTCACGATCCAGCCCAGGCCGTTATGACCCAGCCAGGAATCGGCGAGAAAGCCTTTGAACAGCACATGCTCCGGGGTGGTGGCCACGGTGGTGAAGCTGAAGCCAAGCACGATAGCCAATGCCCACGAGCCCAGCGCGCGCCATTCGACGCCGCCGCGATACCAGTAAGCGCTGCGTGGGGTCTGGTCCAGCAGGTCTTTTGGGGAGTAGATGTGGCGGTGCAGCAGGTCGACGACAAAGATGCCGACCCACGCGGTAATGGGCACCGCCAACATCGAGATGAACGTAATGAAGGGGCCGTAGAAGCTGTCGGCGATCAGCATGAAATAGATCGAACCGGCAAAGATCGCGATGATATCGACGATGACTGCGTGTACTCGCTTGACCTTCAGGCCGAGGGTCAAAGTGGTCAGGCCGGCCGAATAGACCGAAAGGTTGTTGGACAGCAGCAGGCCGCCGAACGCAGTGATCAGATAGGGCACGGCCATCCAGGTGGGCAACATCTCGCGAATGGCGATGATCGGGTCAGTGGCTGACGCCAGATGATCGTTGCCCACCGACAACAGTCCGCCAAGAGTGATCAGCAGGACCAGGGGGATCCCCGCGCCAAACGCTGCCGAGGCCACCAGTCGAGTGGCCTTGACGCTGGCGTGCTGATAGCGCGACATGTCGGCGCCCGCGTTGGCCCAGCCGATACCAGTGCCTGCGGCCATGGTGCCGACACCGATTATCATCGCACTCAGTGGCGCTGCCGGCGCGTCGAAGACCAAGCTCCAGTCGATGTGGGTGAGCAGAAAGCCCCCGACCACCAGGTTCAGAGCGCCAAACAGGTAAGTCGCCCATTTCTGGATGACCAGCAAGGTGGCATGGCCCAGGCCCGAGACGGTCAGGGTCAGCAGCACGAACAAGGCGATGAACACCAGGGTCAGGCCAGGCGAGTTTTTCGCTTCCACGGGGGTGCCGAAAAGGATCGCGAACAGTGACAGCAGGACAAACGCAGCGGTGGTGGTGTTGACCGTTTCCCAGCCCAGGCGCGACATCAGCGAAACCAGGGTGGGCCCGATATTGCCTCGCACCCCGAAGATGGCCCGGGACAGGGTCAGGCTCGGTGCCCGCCCGCGGCGCCCGGCAATGGATATGACGCCCACCACGGCGAACGAGCCGGCGGCACCGAGGATGGCGACGATAATTGCCTGCCAGATGGCCAGCCCCTGGAACGCTACCAGGGTGGCACCGAGCGGCAAGCCCAGGATGCTGATATTGGCGGCGAACCAGACCCAGAACAGTTGCAGCGGGTGGCCGTTGCACTCGTTTTCAGGAACCGGCTCGATGCCGCGGGTTTCCAGCTGACCCGCACTTTGAGAGGGGGACGATGTAGTCATTTGCGTTGCTCCTATTGCCTTTATTGTGGTTGTGGCAGTACGTCAGCAGGTGCAATCCAGTGCAAATTGGCTTTTCCGAAATCGGGTCAGCCTTATCGCCGCTCGGAAGGCTGAGGGCGAGGGTGATCTCGTTCACAGTGGGCGAGCACAGCCCGGTCCATCAACCGGTGCGCAGGGCCAGCAGCTGTTCGACCAAAGGCGCGAGATCGAGCGTGTTGACCGCATCAATTTGCTCAATCAACGCCGCCGGCCAGGCGTGCATGCCGTTGCAGGCGCCCAGCATGGCGCCGAGAATGGCGGCAATTGTGTCGGTGTCGCCGCCCAGGCTGGCCGCCATGCACACGGCGTCGAACGGACTGAGCTGGCTGCTCGCCACTCGGTGGGCGAGGGTGAAGGCAGCGACCACTGATTCCTGTGAGGCAACCGAGGTGCCAATCACATCGTGCACTCGGTCGGCCAGTTGGTCGTCTGTGCAGTCGGCGCACAGTGCCTTGGCCCATTGAATGCGCGCGGCGATACGCCCACCCGCAACCCAATGGCCATGGCGTTCGGCAGTCAGAGCTACCTCAGTACCTATATCCAGAGCTTCGGTCAGGGGCGCGCCATTGATCCCGGCGGACACCACGGCCGCGACCGCCGCCGCGCTGGAGATGCCCAGCGTGGTGTTATGGGTCACCTGACAGGCTTGCACCACCAGCGCCATGAAGGCCTCGCGGTTGCTCACGTCGCCCGCGATGCCTACCGGGGTGATACGCATTGCCGCGCCATTGGTGGTGCCGAAGCGGCCGGCCTCTTCAGGGCTATGGCCGTCAAGGATCATTTCAATCGCGCGTTTGGTCGATGGCCCCAGCAAGTCGTAGGAGCCCTTGGCTTTCATCGCGGCTTCCCACTCGATCAAACTGTGGGCCAGGGCTGTCGGGTCGATGCTGCCGCAGCCGGCCACCAGCAACTGTGCCACCAGGATGGCCTGCTCAGTGTCATCGGTAATGGCGCCGGCCGGCATGTTGGGTGCGATCGGCTGGTCGGCATCGGCGCCGATCAGCGTACTGATACGGCCATAGCGTTGCAGGATCAACGCGCGCGGCAGCGACTGCGTCGGCATGCCCAAGGCGTCGCCCAAGGCCAGGCCATAAAAGGCCCCCAGGCCTCGGTCTTGCAGAAAGGTTGCGCTCATGTGGACGATCCGAAGGCGAGATGAAGGCGAAAATGCACGGGGTCCAACAGGCTCTCCACGTGCTCCATAAAACGTTCACGGCGGTCAAAGGTCGTGCGCACGGCCTTGAGAAACACCGTGCCGGGCTCGCGTGCCAGCAGCGCGGCGTCATCACGGTTCAGAGGCCCTGCGCCGATCCACTGGTCGCCCTTGTCGCCAATGAAACCGTGGGCGGCCATGGTCACCGTCAGTGACCCTTCCAGCAGACCGTTTTGCGGCAGGTTTTCCAGGCCATCAACCGCCGGGATCAAGGCGCGCTCGAGAGAAACGATACTGCCATCGGCGGCGATACGCCGGCGGTCCAGCGCCACCAGGCTGGAAGTGCCCAGGCGCACTTCCAGGTCGGGCCGTTGCACCGCTACCAGGCGCAGGATTTCGGTGCGCACGCCAGCACCCGTGTCGGCCAGGGCCTGGGCCCAGCCGGCGCGTTGGTCCAGGCTGAAGCCGTCATAGGTGACGATCGAACCCACACCGGTCTGCGTGGCAATGAAGTTACGCCGCTTGAGCTCGGACAACGCTTCGCGCAGCGTGCCGCGGCTGACGTTGAATTCCTGTGCCAGGAGATTTTCCCCCGGAAGCAGGGCACCGGAGCTCATCTGGCCGCTTTCGATGCGGCGGATCAGCTCATTGATCACCTGGGTTTTCTTGTCGAATCGAACCTGTCTAGTCATGTACATTTTATAGTTGCATGTTGGGTTGGAGTGCAAGCTGTTTTTGCATGGCAAACTGTGATGCAGCACACCAATGTTTAATGGATTGCGCAAATGATGCGCGCAGTTCGACAAGTAACCCTGCAGGTCACGCCTGCCATGTTTTTGAAGAGAGCCGTTTGTCACGCACCCTTCAGTGTCAGCCTGGGCAGTCCGATGTGGATCAAGGTATTGGCAGTAAGGGGGCTCTTTCGATTATTTTCCAGCGTGCAACCCAATCACCCGGCCAAGGAGCTTGGGCCTCGGCAGCTCTGACTGCCCAGCGCTTATAGCGTCAAGTCTTTCCTTCGTTGCCTTGGTGAACATCGTTGCATGCGGGCCTGCCAGGTCTACGTGCAACAGCATCTGCTCATTGCCAGCCAGTTCCATCTCATCGCCTGCCAAATGCAAGCTGTGGTAGAGATGTAGGCGCTTGGCGTCGTGGGCGATCAGTTGGGTATGCACCTCAACCTCGGCGCCGAGTTTCACTTCGTGCAGGTAATTGAGGTGCAGTTCCAGAGTGAACAGCGAGTGGCCGCTGGCTTCGCGGTTATCGCTATCCAGCCCCAAGGCTTCCATCAGCCCGTCAGTGGCATAGCTGAATATCAGCAGGTAGAACGCGTCACGAAGGTGGCCGTTGTAGTCGACCCAGTCGGGTTGGACTCGGGTGGTGTAGGTGGTCAGTGCAGGCATGTCGGGGGATTCCGGGTCAGTTCTGATCAAATGAGGGCGCTGGCGTGCTTTGCAGGGCTATGGAAGATCCACCGCCACCCATCAAAGGCAAGCCAGCTACCGTAGGTTCATTCCGCGAAGCTCATGCCATGCCTGGCCTTGGTAGTCTTTACCGCCTCCAGCACGGCGAGCAAGCAATCGTCACGGTAGCGCTCCAACGCCGAAATACTGTGTTTACCCAGCTGATCAGTGGTGCCGTCGACCACATCGTCGATCAGTTTGCCGGTCAGTTCCGGTGCCGGCAGGTAGGTCCATGGCAACTGCAACGCCGGGCCGAACTGAGTCATGAAGTGGCGCATGCCCGCATCGCCACCCGCCAATGTGTAGGTGAGAAAGGTGCCCATGAACGACCAGCGCAACCCGGCGCCGAAGCGGATCGCATCATCGATTTCGCCGGTGGTCGCCACGCCGTCATTGACTAGGTGCAGCGCCTCGCGCCATAGCGCTTCGAGCAAGCGGTCAGCGATAAAGCCGGGGACTTCCTTGCGCACATGCAGCGGGCGCATACCGAGGGATTCATAGACCTTGATCGCCGCCTGAATGGCCTCCGGAGCAGTATTTTTGCCGCCCACCACTTCCACCAACGGCAGCAGGTACACCGGATTGAACGGGTGACCGACCACGCAGCGCTCGGGGTGCGCGGAGCTTTCGTAGAAGTCACTTGGTAACAGGCCTGACGTACTCGAGCCAATTAACACATTCAGCCTGGCCGCCGCGCTGATCCTGCTGTGCAGATCCAGTTTCAGTTCCAGGCGTTCCGGGGCGCTTTCCTGAATGAAGTCGGCGTCTCTGACACATTCCTCAATGGTGGCCACGAAGCGCAGGCGGTTCTGGGATGCGCCGGGTACCAGGCCCTGTTGCTCCAGGGCGCCCCAGGCATTGGCGACACGTTTACGCAACGCTGCTTCGGCGCCGGGCGCGGGGTCCCAGGCGACCACATCCAGGCCATGGGCGAGGGCGCGGGATACCCAGCCACTGCCGATGACGCCGCTGCCAAGAGCGGCGAAGGTTTTGATTTCGGTGATAAAGCTCATGGCGACGCTCCTGAAGAGTGCGGTGATTCAATCACGGGGTTTTATGTCTCGGAGGCTTTAGCCACGCTTGGTAAGGCCCATCTTGATGCGGCCTTCTGCCGGGGTCATGACTCGTGCGCCCAAGCGGCTGAGAATTTCACTGGCGCGTTCCACCAATTGACCGTTGGTGGCGAGCACGCCCTTGTCCAGCCACAAGTTGTCTTCCAGACCGACCCGGACATTGCCGCCCAGCAACACTGCTTGCGCGGCCATCGGCATCTGCATGCGGCCGATACCAAAGCCAGCCCACACCACATTGGCGGGCAGATTATCGACCATGGCTTTCATGGTGGTGGTGTCGGCGGGTGCGCCCCATGGAATACCCAGGCACAGCTGGAACAGCGGGTTATCGAGCAGCCCTTCCTTGATCATCTGTTTGGCGAACCACAGGTGGCCGGTGTCGAAAATTTCCAGTTCGGCCTTTACGCCCAGCGCCTGGATACGTCTGGCGCCGGCGCGCAGTTGCGACGGGGTGGACACGTAAATAGTGTCGCCGTCGCCAAAGTTCAGGGTGCCGCAGTCGAGGGTGCAGATTTCCGGCAGCAGTTCCTCGACATGTGCCAGACGTGTCATTGGGCCGACCAGGTCGGTATTGGCACCAAACTCCATCGGGTGCTCACCATCGCCAATCTCCAGATCGCCACCCATGCCAGCAGTGAGGTTGACGATGATGTCGATGTCGGCCTCCCGAATGCGCTCCATCACTTCGCGGTACAGCGCCACGTCGCGGCTGAACTTACCGGTGTGTGGGTCGCGCACATGACAGTGCACCACGGTGGCACCGGCTTTGGCGGCCTCAACCGCGGCGGCCGCGATTTGCTTGGGCGTGACCGGTACGTGAGGGCTTCGGGCGGTCGTGTCGCCAGCACCGGTGAGTGCGCAGGTGATGATGACGTCGTGGTTCATGGGTGGCTCCTTACAGGCGTGAGGACGCCGTTCGCGACCCTGGAGGATCGCGAAACGGCCGTTCAAAATCAGGTTATTGGCTGCTCAATTGAAGATTTGCCGCAGCCGGTTTGCCGTCGAAGGTGGTGACGCCTTCAAGCCAGCGTGCCTGGTCTTGCGGATGGTCTTTGAGCCATTGTCTGGCGGACTCGAGAGCATCCTTGTGATCCAGTAACGGCTGCATCATCCGGCTCTCGTCGGCGGCGGTGAATGTCAGGTTAGTCAGCAATTTGTGCACGTTGGGGCACTGTTCGGCATAAGTCGGCGAAGTGACCGTCCACACAGTGGCCATGCCCTCGTTCGGGCCCAGGGCGTCGTCGCTGCCGTTGAGGTAAGTCATCGCCACGTTGACGTTCATCGGGTGCGGCGTCCAGCCGAAAAATACCACGGCTTCCTTGCGGCGTACGGCACGGTCCACGGCGGCGAGCATGCCGGCTTCGCTGGACTCCACCAACTGGAATTTGCCCAGGCCGAACTGGTTTTTGGCGATCATCGCCTTGATCTGGGTATTGGCGCCTGAACCAGGCTCAATGCCGTAGATTTTGCCGCCCAGTTCCTTCTCGAACCTGGCGATATCGGCAAAGGACTTCAGGCCCTTGTCCGCCAGGTAAGTCGGCACGGCGAGGGTGGCGCGAGCGTCTTCCAGGCTCGGTTTGTCGAGCACTTTGACCTTCCGGGCTTCGACAAACGGCGTGATGGTCTGGGTCATCAGCGGGTTCCAGTAGCCCAGAAAGAGATCCAGGCGCTGGTCGCGGATACCGGCGAAAATGATCTGCTGGGAAGCGCTGGTCTGTTTGGTCTTGTAACCCAGGCCGTCGAGCAGCACTTGGGTCATGGCGCTGGTTGCGATCACGTCGGTCCAGTTCACCACACCCATGCGCACGTTTTGGCACGAAGCGGCATCAGCTGCCATTACATTGCTGCTCAACAGAGCGCTGGCGCTGAGTGCAAGCACGCTGCAGCTAATCAGTCGGTTCATGGAGGGGCCCTCGGCAGATTGTTATTGTGGGGTGTCGGCGTCTTTGTGCACCGTGGAAACAAATTACCCTGCCTGGAGGGCGGCCAAGCGCACTGCAGCGACCCGCTTTTGCACTGCGGCGACCTGCCCCTTGAATGCGCCCATGAACGGGAGTATCAACGTGCCACGCTGCAGCGTCCGAGGAGAGCGTTACCATGGCCCAGGATTTTTATTTTTTGCTGATGCCGGGGTTCTCGGCCATCGGCTTTATCTCCGCGCTGGAGCCCTTGCGGGTGGCCAATCGCTTTGGCGGCGACCTATACCGCTGGCACGTCCTGAGCGCCGATGGCGGCGCGGTACAGGCGAGCAACGGCATGTCGGTCAACGCAGACGCGGCGCTGGAGCCGCTGAAAAAGGGCACGACCCTGCTGGTAGTGGCTGGCTTTGAACCGCTGCAGTTCGCCACGCCGTCCCTGCAGCAATGGCTGCGTCGCCTTGATCATGAAGGCGTGACCCTGGGCGCCATCGACACTGGCGCCTGCGTGCTCGCTGAAACCGGCTTGCTCGATGGCCATCGCCTGACCCTGCATTGGGAAGCCATCGAAGCGTTCAAGGAGTCCTATCCACAGCTCACCGTGACCCAGGAACTGTTCGAGATCGACCGCCGCCGCATCACCTGCGCAGGGGGCACAGCGTCCATCGACCTGATGCTCGACCTGATCGCCCAGGCGCACGGCCCCGAGTTGGCGATTCAGGTATCCGAACAATTCGTACTGGGCCGCATCCGCACGCGCAAGGACCACCAACGCATGCAGATCGCTACGCGCTATGGCATCGCCAACAAGAAGTTGGTGCACGTGATCGGAGAGATGGAACAGCAAACCGAACGCCCCCTCAGCACGCTGGCCCTTGCCGAAGCGATCAACGTCACCCGGCGCCAGCTGGAACGCTTGTTTCGCCTGCACCTGAACGACACACCGAGCAACTTCTATCTGGGCCTGCGCCTGGAGAAAGCCCGGAAACTGCTGCGGCAAAGCGGTCTGAGTGTGCTGGAAGTGAGCATCGCCTGCGGGTTCGAATCGCCGTCGTATTTCACCCGCAGCTATCGAGCGCGGTTTGCGAAATGCCCTAGGGAGGATCGGCGGCGGGAGGGGATTTGAGTGTTGTTTTCAGGGGGCGGGATTGGGCTTTGCGTAGGCGGGTTTTGGTGTTGGTTATAGCTGTAATCTCCGGCTGGTGTTGGTAGCAGTAGAAGCAGGAGCGCCGATTTGAGTGATTATGTTTGCGCGTTTAGCGGGCGGTCTGTAGAGGTGTAGGCGATGGGGAGATAATTCGTTTAGAGGCTATCCGGATTTCCCCTAAAACATTTTTACTGGGCTCTGGGCCGGTGGTTTCAGTTTGAAAAAATCTTTATATGCCCTCAATTTTTCCCCCAGTCAGACGGCATATATGAACGATCATGAATGGCGATTCAAGATACGGTCTGAGATCTTCCAGGTTGTGTGGGAGCTTCTGATGAAAGACAATGCCGAAATAAAGTCGTCACACGGGTGAAGCACATATGTAGGAACCGCTCGAACAGCGTCTGCTTTGCTTCGACGAGCTCGTCCAGCCCGATGAGGAACACCGCATCGAACTAGAGCACTTTGATATGTTGAACATCGAACACCCGGATATCGTAATGATTACCCAATGACTGGCCATCGACACAGGGGACTGGGAGAAAATTTCTTCTCTCTAGCTTCTCGGTAAGCGCTTCTGAGACGGGTTCGCTTGCTTCATAAATCCCAATCCTCGACACCACCTGCCCATGTTGGAACTTCACCGCAATCTCGCGTACCTATCCGCACTGTGCCATTTGAAGTTAAAATGCCAGTATGCGAGAGGTTTATTACAAGGATGCTGTTCAAATGGTTTTACCGGATCAACCTAAAAGCCTGATTTTTGACCTGGAAGTCGTCCCCGGCAAACCCAATCAAACTGACCGCATATTTATGGTTGGTGCGATGCGTCCTGATAAGGACGAGGAGCTTGAGCATAAGGTCAACAAGGACTTGCCTGCAGTGCTTGAGGCCCTTGATCGCTTAGGGCAGGGCGCTAGCTTTGTACTTGGCCATAACGTTATCGACCATGATTTACCCATACTTCTAAAGCAAGCTGCGCATCTGGCATTACACCAGCTGCCGGTGATAGACACCCTACGCCTATCGCCCTTGGCCTTTCCACAAAACCCGTATCACCGGCTGGTCAAAGATTACAAACTCATTCGTGACAGCCTCAACTCACCACTGTCCGATTGCCGCTCAACCTTGACACTGTTCAATGATCAGCGGCGAGCATTCAAAGATCTGAGTATTAATCTGCAATCAGAACTGCTCTGCTACCAAGCGCTGCTCGCTCCAATGCCAGATAGCGACCTGGGGGCGTTCTTTACCTCGATAACTGGTCAGGTGCCTAGATCCCTCAAAGAAATTCGTCACCTGATCCCAGAGCTACTTAGGGAAACTGACCCAACGTTGACGCGCACTTCCAAGGTTTGCAGTAAACGACTGAACCAGTTGTTGCAAGGCGACCTCATGGACGACAGCCAGCGTTGGCCACTTGCTTATGCGCTGGCCTGGCTGCGCGTGTCAGGCGGCAACTCGGTTCTGGCACCTTGGGTACGCCATCAATTTCCTGCGACAGGTAAATTGATTGCTGAACTGCGTGATATTCCCTGCGGGGAGAGCCAATGCGACTATTGCAGCACCACTCATGATCCTCGCCACGAGCTCAGGCGCTACTTCGCTCCTATTCAGGACTTTCGGACCGAACCAGACGGACGCTCCTTACAGCATGACGTGGTGCTGGCAGGCATGCAGGGCAAGCACGTGCTCGCGATTCTTGCGACAGGGGGCGGAAAATCCTTGTGCTACCAGTTACCGGCGCTGAACCGCTTTCACCGCAACGGCAGCTTGACGATCATCATCTCGCCGCTGCAGTCGCTGATGAAAGATCAGGTCGACGGCCTACTGGCTCGTAACGTCCAATGCGCTGCAACTTTGAATGGTCTGTTGACCATGCCCGAGCGGGCAGAGGTGCTGGAGAAGATCCAATTAGGCGATGTGGGCATTTTGCTGGTATCCCCCGAGCAGTTTCGCAATATGGCTTTTCGCCGCGCGATCTCGCAGCGTCAGGTCGGCGCCTGGATCTTCGATGAGGCGCATTGTTTGTCCAAATGGGGCGCAGATTTTCGCCCGGATTACCTCTATGTATCGCGCTTCATCAAGCAGTTCTCTGGGGACGGTCCGCTCGCGGCGATTGGCTGCTTTACGGCTACGGCCAAACCTGATGTGCTTGAGGACATCGAACAGCATTTCAAAGAGCAGTTGGGCATAACCTTCAAGCACTTTATCGGTACCCACGAGCGTACCAATCTGCACTTCGAGGTCCTGCCGTGTTCTCGCTCAGAAAAGCGCCACCATGCTCAGACGTTAATTGAGGAAGAGCTAGGCACCAGCGAGGGTGGCGCGGTGATATTCGTTTCAAGCCGAAAAGGCGCTGAAGAGCTTGCAGACTTTTTGATCGGCCACGGATGGGCTTGCAAGTACTTCCACGCTGGGCTGGAGCCACATGAAAAAAAAGATATTCAGGACGCCTTCAAGGGCGGGGAACTGAAGATTATCGTGGCCACCAACGCTTTTGGCATGGGCGTCGACAAACCCGATATTCGCTTGGTGATACATGCTGATATTCCGGGGTCGCTCGAGAACTACTTACAAGAAGCCGGTCGCGCCGGTCGCGATCAAGGGCAGGCTCGGTGCGTACTTCTGTATGACGCTCAGGACATCGAAAACCAGTTCGGGATGTGCGAAGGTTCGAAACTGACCCTGCGTGATATCCAGCAAATCCTGCGCAAGTTGCGCAAGGAGAGCGACCGACGCAAGGGCAGCAGGCTCGTCATCACTGCCGGTGAGGTGCTGATGGATGAGCATGTTGATACTAGCTTTGAAGCCGGAGAACGTGATGCTGAAACCAAGGTAGCCACGGCAGTGTCCTGGCTTGAGCGAGGGCAGTTTTTAAAACGGGAGGAGAACCAGACCCAAATCTTTCCGGCAAGCCTGAAGCTGACTAAGGAGGAGGCCGATAAGCGTCTGGCCACCGTTAAGTTATCGGCCAGGCGGCTCGAAGAATTCAGGGCTATCTTGAGTTATCTGTACGAAGCTAATGTCGACGAGCGAATCAACACCGACGCCTTGATGGCTCTGACTAGCCTCACGTCCGAAGAAGTCACCGCGACACTGCGTCAGATGGAGGACTTGGGGCTTTTGGTTAACGACTCTAAGCTGACCTTATACGTCCGACATGGGGTCGTGTTCCCTTCCACTCAACGCCTGCAAGCTACCTTACAGCTCGAGTCTGCCTTGTTCGACCTGCTGCAGGAACTGGCGCCTGAGGCCGAGAGTGGGGAATGGCAGGACCTGAACGTGCCACTGTTGACCTCGACGCTCAAAACAGCTTCTGGTAACAAGGACCTGATACCGCTTCACGTGTTGCGACTGCTGCGCAGCCTGGCCCAAGATCACGACAGCAATAGCCAGCAGCGCAGCAGTTTCGAACTGCGCCAGATCACTCAGGATTTCCTCAAACTGCGCATCCGCGGCGGACACAACTGGAGAGCTATTCAAGGGCTGGGAGAGCGTCGACGTGCTTTGGCCGCTGTCGTTCTCACGTTTTTGATTGGCAAATTACCGCCGGGTTCACGCAACAAAGACCTGTTGGTGGATACTACGTTCGGCGAACTTATGGGCCTGATTGATCTGGATCTTGAGCTGCGCACTAGAATCCCAGAGTCGCAGCGCCGCAAGGCCGTTGAGCACGTACTGCTGTACCTGCATAAGCAAGAAGTGATTACGCTGAACCACGGCATGACAGTCATGCGTCGGGCTATGACGATTGAAGTCGAGGGGGGAAAGCGCACCGGATTCCTGAAAGATGATTATCAGCGTCTTGATGAGCACTACCGAGAAAAACGTATTCAGGTTCACGTCATGCGCGAGTATGCCGAGGTTGGGCTTGGCTCGATGGGCTATGCCCTGGATCTCGTTCAGCACTATTTCACACTAGCCAAACAGGAGTTCATTCGCCGCTACTTCGTAGATCGCGAGGAGGTACTTAAGCTAGCCACGAGTGAGGAATCTTGGCGTAGCATTGTCGAGAAGCTTAGTGCTGCCCAGCGGATTATCGTGTCCGATGATGATGATGTGAATCGCCTGATTCTGGCTGGGCCCGGCTCCGGCAAAACGCGTGTGATCGTGCATCGAATCGCTTACCTGTTGCGAGTTCGTCGCGTTCCGGCGCGCTGTATCGTGGCTTTGACGTTCAACCGGCACGCAGCAAATGAGATCAAGCAGCGCCTGATCAAGTTGGTTGGCGCTGATGCCTTTGGGGTCAACGTGATGACGTATCATCGCATGGCCATGCGCCTGACGGGCACTCGCTTCGAGCGAGGTGAAACGCTTGAAGAAGGGCGATTAGCCCAGGTGATGGGAGAGGCTGTTGAGTTGCTTGAAGGCAAGCGTCAGGTAGAAGGGGAGGACGATCTGCGCGAGCAATTGATGCGAGGCTACCGCTACATCCTCGTTGATGAGTACCAGGACATTGATGACCTACAGTATCGGCTCGTAAGTGCGCTGGCCGGGCGTAAGTCTGAAGAAGAAGGGCGCTTGTGCATTTTGGCAGTCGGTGACGATGATCAGAACATCTACGCCTGGCGGGATACGAATAACCGCTATATAGAGCGCTTTCGCGAAGAGTATTCGGCTACAAAGAACTATCTGGTCGACAACTACCGTTCCAGCGGTCGCATCATTGATGCGGCTAACCGGGTTATTGGTCGTAACCCAGATCGCCTGAAAAAGGACCATCCGATTCAGATTGATACTGTTCGTCGCGCAATGCCGAAAGGCGGTGACTGGGAAACCCTCGACATTGAGCGGGAGGGGCGCGTGCTTCGCCTCAAAATAGACGCTCAGGGCCACGCACGGGCTAATCTGCAAGCCCAGGCAGCGATGACAGAGTTGCAGCGCCTGCTCAGTTTGGACAGCGAGGATTGGCATGGGTGTGCCGTGCTAGCCCGCACCCATCAAAACCTGCTGCCCCTTCAGGCGTGGTGTGAAGCTCACGGCGTTCCATATTGTTTGGCAGCCGACAAGGAAGGTGTCTTACCTCTCACCGCTCAACGTGGCTTCGTGCAGGCTGTTGAAATACTAAGAGAGATTACCGAACCGCTGAGTGCCTCCGAGACATGGACATATCTAGGTAAGAGGCAGCTCGGGCCAGAATGGTACGACATGTTGCTCGTCGCCTTTGATCAGCTAACAGCCGAGTTCGGACAATGTCCGCTAAGTGCTGAGATCCTGCTCGATTGGCTCTATGACTATTTCCGGGAGCTGCGTCAGCAACCTAGAAAGGGTCTCTATCTGGGCACTGTCCACTCCGCCAAAGGCCTGGAGTTCCGCCACGTAGTCGTGCTTGACGGCGGCTGGTCCACGCAGCCTGAAACGCTTAGCGATGAGCGTCGACTCTACTACGTGGGCATGACTCGCGCCGAGCAGACTTTAACCTTGTGTGAATACCCAGAAGGCAATCCTTTCTGCAGCCAACTTACGGAAGAGGTCATGGCGCGAACCTTCCAAGGAGAATTCCTTGCGGAGCTGGAGAAGCGTTACCTACAACTCTCTTTGAAGGACATTGATCTTGATTATGCTGGGCGTCAGAACCCTACGGCATCAATACACAAGGTATTGGCAGCGCTTGAACCTGGCGACATGCTTTCGTTTAAAGCCCATGAAGATAGATATCTGATTCAGGACGCCAACGGTTATGTTATTGGCCGCACAGCAAAATCATTCAGCCTAGATCTTGATATTGAGGAGTGTGAAGTGGCGGCTGTTTTGGTTCGGCGTTCTGACCGGTGTGAAGAGTCGTTTCGAGCTTATCATCGTTCGCAAGAGTGGGAGCTAGTCGTGCCGAGAATCGCTGGCCGGGTCGTAATGAGCGATACATAACTTTGACGCTAATCTACCTCGAGCAGTAGTTTAGCTAATAGCGCTACTGTCGATGCTATTTGAGTTGATCTGTGGTTGGAGCCAGGACACCAAAATCGCATACCGTATTTACAACGCCCGCCCGGAAATAGCTGCCGTGCAGCTGTCGTATTTTTGATACCAGGTGTCGTGCGCAGTGCTGCATCTCCATGACCTATGAAAAGCCAAAAATAACCAGCTAAACAGCCTCTCAACGCCCCCTAAAGACTATCCGGATCCCCAAAAAACATCTGAATCCGCGACCTCAACCAACGCTCCCCTGGATCATTATCCTGCGCGCCGCGCCAGGCCATGTGCAGTTCGAACGTTCGGGTTTCAATCGGCAGGTCTTCGGAGCGCACGCCTCCTGCGGCGGTCAGGACCTGCGCCGCATAATCGGGCACGGTGGCGATGATGTCGGTGCCGGTGAGCAGTGTGGCGAGGCCGTTGAACTGGGGCACGGCGAGGACGACGTGGCGTTTGCGGTCGAGTTTCTCGAGGTGTTCGTCGATGAAGCCGCTCAGGTCGCCGGCGAAGGAGACCAGTGCGTGGGGGCGGGCGCAGAAGTCGTCGAGGCTCAACGGGCCGGGTATCGAGTCGGCGCGCAGCAGTTGCGGCTTGCTCCTGCGCAAGACTTTGCGCTTGGCGTTGGCGGGTAGGTCTTGTGTGTAGCTGACGCCGACCGAAATCTCTCCGGAGGCGAGCAGGGGCGGCATGAGGATGTAATTGACTCGCCTGACCACCAGCACAATGCCCGGCGCTTCGGAGCGCAGACGCTTGAGCAGGGTAGGCAACAGTGCGAACTCGACGTCATCGGACAGGCCGATGCGGAAGACCGAGGTGCTGGTCGCCGGGTCGAACTCCGAGGCGCGGCTGACCGCTGTCGAGATGGAGTCGAGTGCCGGGGAGAGCAGGGCGAAGATTTCCGTCGCTCGGGCGGTGGGCTCCATGCTGCGCCCGGTGCGCACGAACAGTGGATCATCGAACAGGCCGCGTAGCCGCGACAGCGCAGCGCTGATTGCCGGCTGACCGAGAAACAGCTTTTCCGCCGCACGCGTGACGCTGCGCTCATGCATCAGGGTCTCGAAAACGATGAGCAAATTGAGGTCGACGCGACGCAGGTCGTTGCGATTCATGCGGAATATCTCGGGCCATTTGTCGGTTGAGGACGTGAGCAGGGTGCGATAGTACGAGCAAATGCGGGTCGGGCGCAGCGAAAATTACTGTGGGGGTTACTGAATGTCCACACGGCTTGCAATGTTTCGTCGACATGCGAACAATGGCGGCCATTACGCGCATCGACGCCCAGACGCTGTCTGGCTGCGCCGTGCAGCGCACAGGACACAATCGATGACAGGCATGTCGACTATTAATAGCCACCGATGGTGTTGCCGGCAATGCCCGGATAAAGTTTGTGGCATCAAGGTTCACCAGGCGAGGTTCTAAATGTCCCGCACGATCCGTTTTCACCAGTTTGGCCCGGCCGAGGTGCTCAAAGTCGAAGAGCATCCTGTCGCGTCGCCTGTCACCGGCGAGGTACAGGTGCGTGTTCAGGCCATCGGTGTCAGCTGGTACGACGTTCTTTGGCGGCAAAATCTCGCGTCTACCCAAGCCCGGCTGCCTGCCGGTCTGGGTTATGAGATGGCTGGCGTGGTTACCGCGCTGGGCGACGGTGTTGATGATCTGCAAGTGGGCGACAAGGTCGCCAGTTTTCCTGCGGCCGATGCCAATCAGCACCCGGTTTATGGCGAATCCATCGTCATGCCGCGCCGGGCATTGACCCGCTACCCGGATGTACTGACGCCAGTCGAAGCCAGCGTGCATTACACGCCGTATCTGGTGGCGTACTTTGCTTATGTCGATCTGGCGCGTATCAAGTCCGGCCAGACTGTGCTGGTCACTGATGCCAGCCACTGCTCTGGCCCTGCATTCGTGCAGTTGGGCAAGGCGCTGGGGGTTCGGGTCATCGCCGCGACCAAGACCGAAGACGCCCGTGAGTATCTGCTGTCACTGGGGGCCGACAAGGTGGTGGTCACCGAAGAACAGGACTTGTTGATGGCGATCAACAAGTACACCGACAACCGTGGTGTCGATGCCGTTTTCGATGGCCTTGGTGGTCCGCAGATGTCGATCATGGGCGATGTGCTTGCGCCACGTGGCAGTCTGGTGCTGTATGGCCTGCAAGGTGGTAATCAGACGCCGTTTCCGGCCTGTGCCGCGTTCCAGAAGAACATCCAGTTCTACGTGCATTGCCTGGGCAATTTCACCGGCAAGCCCGAGCTGGGCATTACCCAGGATCAAGAAGCGCTGCAGCGTGCCTTGCAGGACATCAATCAGATGACTCGCGACAAGGTACTGGCGCCGTTGCAGACGCGCAGTTTTCCGTTCGAGCAGGTGGTGCAGGCGCACCGTTACATGGATGTCTGCCCGATTGGCGGGCGTGCGGTGCTGGAAGTCGAGGCGGTCTGATTCATCACCTCCTTGTCAGCGCTCGTTATTGAAAAGCCTTCCGGTCGGAAGGCTTTTTGCATTCCATATTGCAAAAGAGACGCCAGGCATTAAACGACGTCGAATGTCGAATGACGCACCTGTCAGTTTGCCGAGAAGTGCATAACCTTGAATGAAGGGTAAAATAAAATCAACAACAGGGCCGGCAGGATTGTTTATTTGAGTGTATGAGTTCTGTCAGTGAAGGCGGCATTATAAATATCATTTCCTACGAGGCAGAATGAAATATTAACAGCGGCGGGTGCTCTGCCGCTTACGCTAAAGCATGAGCGGCCTGGCTGTTGGGGTTGCAGGCTGTTAAGTTCAAAGAAAATCGTGTGTCGCCTGCGTTCAATGGTACACATTAAACAGTGTGTTTAATCAGTTGAAAGTGTGCTCCGGACTGCACTGTTTTTCAACGCAAACTGTCTATTGTAATTGTTTCAAGGATGCTGATAATGCGTCGGTAATTACCACTCAGGGAATGAGTCATGCGCGACTATAAGTTTGGTTGTCAGCTTGATGTTCAATGTTCTGTCTGCACCGTGTCATGCCTTGAGCGACAGGCAGGTGGCACACAATGAGTTCTATTCACGAACAGGCAATGAATTATGTCTACCAGCAAGTGCTGCAACGCTTGTTGGGGTACTTCTCGCGTGCAGAGCGCACCGCGCTGCAGTTGTTGATCCAGCGTCTGATTGTTGCGGCTGGCGGCATTGAGCGGATTGCCGGCTTCAAGGTGCTGGTGGCGTTCGGTGGTGGCAAGGACAGTGCCTACACGCTGGCCTTTCTGCGTGCTGCTCAGTTGAGCATTGCCTGCCGCTCGCCCGCCACGTTCAACCTGCGGGTTGCCAATCGGCGTCACGCGGGCATGACCCCTGCGGTGATGGATAACATCAACCGCACCTATTCAGCGTTGTTTCTGTACGACGACCCGCGTGTCGAGATGCTGGTGATCGACAATCAGTACACCCAGGCCTTCGAGCCGGACCTGCCTTTTTCCAGTGCGGGGCGTGAGCAGAATCGTCTGGACATGCTGCTAGGTGGCCATCTGTCCGCAGGCGACGCCCGCACCACGTTTTGCAACACCTGCTACCTCGGGCTGGCGGAGTTTCTGGGGCGCGCCCTGAGCTGGGGCAGTGGTGTCGATGCGGTCGTCAGTGGCGATTCGCGCAGGGAGCAGCGGCAGTACGCGACCTGGATCATGCGTCTGGCCCAGCGTACCGGGCAATACTCGGGCAGTTGGGGCAAGCAGACGCTGGCCAGCGTGCTCAAGGTCATCGATACGATTGGCCAGGCCTATTATCATGAGCTGTACGGCGAGGGCGATGACAGCCCGCCGGCAAGCCGAGCCATGGTGCTGCCTGAAAAAAGCAGCACGCCGGCGTTCATCACTATTGCCGATCTGGTCAGTTGCAAGGCGGACGAACACTGGAACCTGCTGACCGAATTCCTCGATTTCCGCTTCGATGATCTGTCGTTCAGCTTCAGCGAATCGGATTGCGCCAACCCTTTGTTGATGGCCCACATGCGCGGCCTGACGGCGCAGTACCTGCAAGCGCGTACTTATGCCGACGGGATCGCCGAATACCTTGAACTGGCGACGTCACTGATGCGCAGAAAGCAAATGCCGCCGCGATTGATCGACCAGACGCTCAGCGCTTATGCCGGTCGGGCGCGCATCGAGGCGCGCCGCGAGCTGGCATCGAGCTTCGCTCAGGAGGGCTTCGGCCTGAACGAGACCCAGCTGGTGTGCATGCTGTTTTCGCCGTTCGTGGATCATGGCCATGGTCTGGAGTCGTTTCTGCGCAGTTGCCACCCGGGGATGCTGGTGGCGCTGCCGGATCTGCACAAGGCGCTGTCGGGTTCGACGGCGCCGGACCAGGTCATGCAGTGGCTGGTGGATATCAGCGGTTTGAGCCTCAAGTCATTGCACAACCTCTACGGCAAGCAGCGGGTGAACTTCGACGACCCGCAGTCAATCATTGCCAGAATCCGCGCTGCCGACCCCGACAAGCGCCGGATCATGACCGTCGACCCTGCGACGGGTCAGGCAGTGGCCGAGATGCTCTCGGGACGCTGATCCGGTTGCCAGGCATGGCTGCTGCCTGCAAACGGCGTCGGTCATGCAGCAATGTTCTGAAGCCTGTTCTGGTTGAGCGGCGGGTACCTGCATGAAAAACAACACGGATTTCGCCTATCAGGCGGTCTACCGCTACCTGGTGCGTCTGGTTGACCAGCAGCAGGGCGAGCCGGCGCTGAAAATGCCGTCACTGCGACAGCTGGCCCAGCGACTGAACGTATCGATATCGACGGTGCAAAGCGCCTATTCATTGCTGGAAAAGGAAGGGCGCGTCTATTCGCTGCCCAAATCGGGTTATTACTCGGTAGCGCGCAGCTTGAGTGCGCAGGGTCACGTAGTGCCTGACTCAGACGGCGATCTTTTACAGGCCCTGTGCGACAACGCCAGGCTTCCCGGCATGGCGTTGCTGGGTTGCGATGAGCCGGCGCTTTTGCACGCCCAGGACAGTCCGCTGCCGGCGATGGAACGCGAGCTGGGCAGGCATTACCCGCGTCAGCGGGACCCGGTTTTTCAGCCATTCGGCGAGCCGGAACTTCGCACTGCAATTGCCGCCCGTTACACCCGCGATGCAGCGCATTGCTGGCACGCTGACAATGTCTATGTCGCCGCTGACTTTCATGGCGCATTCAAGGCGGTGCTCGGCACGCTGGGCCTGCGCGGCGGCACGGTACTGGTGGAGTCGCCCTGTGCCTGGGGGTTGCTGCGCTTGCTGCAATCATTTGATATCCGGGTTATCGAACTGCCGCTGGACGAGACCGGCAGCCTTGATGCGGCCCGGCTCGACGGTCTGCTGCGCGGCCATGACATAGGGCTTGTCGTGTTGCCCTCGTTGCTGAACCCGGTGCGAGGCAGCGTGCGTCCGCAGAACAACAGCCAGGCTGTCGCCGAAGTGCTCAATCGTCAGCAGGTCTGGGTGCTGGAAAACGACAGTCACGCCGGGCTGCTGTTTGTTGGCGGGCAAGTTCCGCTGCGCCACTGGATCGACCCGCAGCGGCTAGTGATCATCGGCGGATTCGAGAAGAGCATGGGACCTGAAGCGCCCTATGCTTACCTGCTGTGCAAGAGCCTGGATACGCGATGGCAGCAGTATTTCTGCCTGCGAGCATTCGAACTGCCGCCGCTTCGGCAAAGGGCCATCGCCAGGTTATGCAGCAGCGGGCGTCTGGACAGGCAACTGCTGGCGTTGCGAGAGATGCTGGGCAGACGCATGCAGGCGATGACCCGGCAATTGGATGAACACACCGGCGGGGCGCTGCGTTATCAGTTGCCCGAGGGCGGCTGCGGCGTGTGGGCCGAGAGCGCATACCCGGTGGACATGCGCCAGGTCTTCATTGCGTTGCTGGCCCAGTCGATTGTCGTCAGCCCCGGTGAGCTGTTCACTGTGCAGAACCGCTATTCGCAACATCTGTGGATCAGCTATGCCAGTGACTGGACTCGTGAACCTGCCAGGCTGCTGGGCGCGTTGGCAGAGGCATTGACTCACGCTCGTCTGCCATAGACCTCGACATGGCAGGCCGTCGATCCATTTGTGTTTGCCAGACGTGGTTCAAGGTTGTTAACTGGACGCCTGTCCAGTATTCACAACCAACGGCTCCCCAGCGCAGTGACCCCGAACGCCCCCGTAAACCCTGATCCCGAGCCTGTCCTCGCCAGCGAGCTGCCTGCGCGTTATGTCGTGGCCGTGCGCGCGTTGTGTGAGTTCACCGCCAAGGTCGGCGACCTCGACTTGCGCTTTACGCCGTCACCCACGGCTCAGGAAGGCATTGCCGGGCATCGTACGGTCGCCACGCGGCGCGGTGCCGATTACCAGGCCGAGCTGTCGTTGAGTGGCGATTATCGCGAGCTGACGGTAAGGGGCAGGGCGGACGGCTATGACGCCAGTCGCAATCAACTGGAAGAGGTGAAGACCTATCGCGGTGAACTCGACGCGATGCCGGCCAACCACCGTCAGTTGCACTGGGCGCAGGTGAAGGTCTACGGCTGGCTGCTTTGCCAGCGCCTGCAGCTTGAGAGCGTGACGCTGGCACTGGTGTATTTCAACATTGTCAGCGAGCAGGAAACCCTGATTCGCGAGCCGTTCAGTGCGGCCGCGCTGCAAGCGTTTTTTGAACGACAGTGCACGATATTCCTCGGCTGGGCGCAGCAGGAGCTGGCGCATACGCAGGCGCTGCACACGACGCTTGGCCGCCTGAAATTTCCCCACGCGTCTTTCCGCACCGGGCAGCGGGTGCTGGCCGAGTCGGTGTACAAGGCCGTCAGTACCGGCTGTTGCCTGATGGCTCAGGCGCCGACCGGTATCGGCAAGACGGTGGGCACGCTGTTTCCCCTGCTCAAGGCCGCGCCCGGCCAGAAGCTCGACAAGATTTTCTTTCTCACCGCCAAGACGCCGGGGCGTCGACTGGCGCTGGATGCACTGGAAGTCATCAATCACGGCGCGCCGGAGCTGAAGCTGCGGGTCCTCGAGCTGGTGGCGCGCGACAAGGCCTGCGAGCATCCGGACAAGGCCTGTAACGGTGATTCCTGTCCGCTGGCCAGCGGCTTTTATGATCGTCTGCCAGCCGCTCGCTCGGCGGCGCTGACCTCGCCGTGGCTGAATCAGGCGGGCGTACGCGATGTCGCCTTGCAGCATCAGGTCTGCCCGTATTATTTGAGCCAGGAACTGGCGCGCTGGGCTGACGTGGTCATCGCGGACTACAACTATTACTTCGACCTGAGCGCGCTGCTGTTCGGCCTTGGTCAGCTCAATCAGTGGCGCGTTGCGGTGCTGGTCGATGAAGCCCACAACATGGTCGAGCGGGCACGCCAGATGTACAGCGCCAGCCTTGATCAGAGCCAGCTGAAAGCCTTGATTCAGACAGCGCCCGAACATGTGAAGAAAGCCTTGCAGCGTCTGGATCGCCAATGGAATGCGCTGCACAAGGTACAGCCCGGCGCCTATCAGGCGTACTCGGCGGCACCGGAAAAATTCATCGGCAGCCTCAACCAGTGCATCTCGACCATCGGTGATCATTTCAACGAGCACCCGCAGGCCGTGGATGGCACGTTACAGGGGTTCTACCTGGAAGCGATCGGCTTTGCGCGCATCGCCGAGCTGTTCGATGAGCATTTCATTTTCGACATCACTCGGCGCGAGGCGGGCGGCAAGCGCATTCTGTCGCGCCTCAGCCTGCGCAACGTCGTTCCCGCGCGTTTCATCCGCCCGCGCCTGACCGCTGCGCGCAGTACGGTACTGTTTTCCGCAACGCTCAACCCGCGCCACTATTACGCGGACCTGCTGGGATTGCCTGCCAACACGGCATGGATCGACGTGGAATCGCCGTTTCATCACGATCAGCTCGACGTGCGCATCGTCAGTCGCATTTCCACGCGCTTTACCCATCGTCAGGCTTCGCTGGCGCCGATTGTCGAACTGATGGCCGAGCAGTTCGACACGCGGCCGGGCAATTACCTGGCGTTCTTCAGCAGTTTCGATTACCTGCAACAGGTCGCCGAGCTGATGGCGCGCACTCACCCGCACATCAGCCTTTGGCAGCAGGCACGGGGGATGAGCGAGAGTGAGCGCCACGCATTTCTCGACCGGTTCACCCTGAGCAGTCAGGGCATCGGTTTTGCCGTGCTGGGCGGCGCGTTCGGTGAGGGCATCGACTTGCCGGGCGCACGCCTGATCGGCGCGTTCATCGCCACCCTGGGCCTGCCTCAGCTCAATCCGGTCAACGAACAGTTCAAGCAGCGCATGGCCGCGCTGTTCGGTGCCGGTTATGACTACACCTACCTTTACCCTGGCGTGCAGAAGGTGATACAGGCAGCCGGACGGGTTATCCGCAGCCAGAGTGACAGCGGTGTGGTCATGCTCATCGATGACCGTTTTGCCGAGCATAAGGTGAAGCAGTTGTTTCCAGCGTGGTGGCGGCCCGAAACGTCAATGGCCTGAGCTCGGTTGTCGTTTTGCCGATTGAGCTGAAACAGACGCAGATGCCGGGGATCAATACTCAAGCAGCGCTGTCGAACTGCCAGTAAACTGCGGCATCGATCATCTTGGCAGCTGCAGCAAGTCTTTATTTTTTCTCCGTATTTCATTTCTTCGTGGAGGTTGTATGAGTCTCAGTCCTTTCGCCGGCAAGCTGGCACCTGCGCAGTTACTGGTCGATATTCCGAGACTGGTCACGGCTTACTACACCGGCCAGCCCGATGCATCGGTGCCCACTCAACGTGTTGCGTTCGGCACTTCCGGGCACCGCGGCACGTCGTTTGACCTGGGTTTCAACGAATGGCACGTGCTGGCTATCAGTCAGGCGATCTGCCTGTACCGCAAGGCCAACGGCATCGACGGCCCCTTGTTTCTGGGGGCCGATACCCACGCGCTGTCGACCCCGGCCGCGGCCACTGCGCTTGAAGTGCTGGCCGCCAATGGCGTGCAGGTGATGATTTCGCAAGGTGACGAATACACCCCGACGCCTGCGGTTTCCCACGCGATCATTTGCTACAACCGCGGCCGTACTTCAGGGCTGGCGGACGGCATCGTCATTACGCCGTCGCACAACCCGCCGCAAAGCGGTGGCTTCAAGTACAACCCGCCCAATGGCGGCCCGGCCGACAGTGATGTCACCAAGTGGATCGAGAACAAGGCCAACGAACTGCTGGCCGAGAAAGTCACTGGCGTTTCACGCATCAGCCATGAAAAAGCGCTGCGTGCCGATACCACGCACCGCCATGATTACATCAACACCTACGTGGCCGACCTGAAAAACGTGATCGACATGGACGCCATTCGCAACTCGGGCCTGCGTCTTGGTGTCGACCCGCTGGGTGGCGCCGGAGTGAATTACTGGTCGGCGATTGGCGAGCATTACGGCCTGAATCTGGATGTGGTCAATAAATTTGTCGACCCTACGTTCCGTTTCATGACCGTCGACTGGGATGGCCAGATTCGCATGGACCCGTCCTCCAGCCACGCCATGCAAAGCCTGATCGGCCTCAAGGACCGCTATCAGGTTGCATTTGCCTGTGATCCGGATCACGACCGTCATGGCATCGTGACCCCGTCTGGCGGACTGATGACGCCCAACAGCTACCTCGCCGTGTCTATCGACTATCTGTTTCAGAATCGTCCTGAGTGGCGTGCCGATGCAGCGGTCGGCAAGACCGTGGTCAGCAGCGGCATGATTGATCGTGTGGCCAAGCGCCTGGGCCGTCGCCTTTATGAAGTGCCGGTCGGCTTCAAGTATTTCGCGCAAGGCCTGTTCGAGGGTTCACTGGGTTTCGGCGGTGAAGAAAGCGCTGGCGCCTCGTTCCTGCGCCGCGACGGTACGGTCTGGACCACCGACAAGGACGGTCTGATTCCGGCCTTGCTGGCTGCGGAAATGACCGCACGCACCGGTCGCGATCCAAGCCAGATCTACAAGACCATGACCGAACAGCTGGGCGAGCCGTTCTCGACCCGCGTCGATGCCAAGGCCAACCCGCAACAGAAGGCACTGCTGAGCAAGCTGTCGCCTGAGCAGGTGACTTCCACTGAGCTGGCGGGTGAGTCTATTCAGCAGGTGCTGAGCAACGCGCCGGGCAACGATCAGGCGTTCGGTGGTGTGAAGGTCATGACCGAAAATGGCTGGTTTGCGGCGCGCCCTTCAGGCACCGAGGACATCTACAAGATCTACGCCGAGAGCTTTGTCAGCGAAGATCACCTCAAGCGTCTGGTGGCAGAAGCTCAAGTGCTGGTAGACGGCGCCATTTCGCCGAACTGATTGCCGCGCTGGTCAATGCCCGAAAAACCTCGAACTGCTTCGGTTCGGGGTTTTTCAGTTTTTGAACTGTGCTTCAGTCGCGATAGAACACCTGCACCAAGTGATAGCCGAATTTGCTTTTGATTGGCCCATGCACGACGCGCAACGGCTTTTTGAAGATCACCTGATCGATGGCACCGACCATTTGCCCAGGCCTGACTTCGCCCAGATCGCCGCCACGTTTGCCGGACGGGCAGCTAGAATGCTTTTTAGCCAGCACGTCAAATGCCTCACCCTTGGCAATGCGCAGCTTGAGCTGTTCGGCCTCTTCGGCGGTCTTCACCAGAATATGGCGGGCTTGGGCTTTCATGTCGCAATATCACCTGCTGCAAAAGGCTGCCATTATGCCTGCTCTTGCTGAGCGACGCCCGCACGTCACGCGTACCGTCCTGACGGCCGTGGTCTTTTTACTTCATTTTGTACGGTATTGATTATGGATTTCCCGGCGCTGTTGAAGATTCTGGCCAGTCAGGACGGATCGGACCTGTACCTCTCCACCGGAGCACCACCGTGCGCCAAGTTCAACGGTGTGCTCAAGCCACTGGGCAGCGAAACCTTCAAGCCGGGGGAGGTCGCAGTCATTGCCCAGGGGCTTATGGACGAGGAGCAGAAGCTCGAGTTTCAACGCGAACTGGAGATGAACCTCGCCGTTTCTATGGCGGGTATCGGCCGGTTCCGGATCAATATCTTCATGCAGCGCAACGAGGTGTCCATCGTCGCGCGGAATATCAAGCTGGACATCCCGCGTTTCGAAGACCTGTTCCTGCCGCCCGTGCTGCTCGACGTGATCATGGAGAAGCGCGGTCTGGTGTTGTTTGTCGGGGCCACCGGTTCCGGGAAATCTACCTCTTTGGCGGCGCTGATCGACTACCGTAACCGCAACGCCAGTGGCCATATCATCACAATTGAAGACCCGGTCGAGTTCATCCATCGCCACAAGAAGTCGATCGTCAACCAGCGCGAAGTCGGGGTCGATACCCGCAGCTTCCATGCGGCACTGAAGAACACCCTGCGTCAGGCGCCGGATGTGATTCTGATCGGCGAGATTCGCGATCGCGAGACCATGGAGCATGCGCTGGCGTTTGCCGACACCGGCCACCTGGCGATCTCGACACTGCACGCCAACAACGCCAACCAGGCGCTGGACCGGATCATCAATTTCTTCCCGGAAGAGCGTCGCGCGCAGTTGCTGCATGACCTGGGCAACAACCTCAAGGCATTCGTCTCCCAGCGACTGGTCAGAACCCCGGATGGCAAGCGTCGTGCGGCGGTGGAAGTGATGATGGGCACGCCGACCATTCGCGACCTGATTCAGCGCAATGAACTGACCGAACTCAAGGGCATCATGGAGAAGTCCGGCAGCCTCGGTATGCAGACGTTCGACACGGCGCTATTCAATCTGGCCGTTGAAGGTGCAATCAGCGAAGAAGAAGCCCTCAAGAACGCCGACTCGCAAAACAACGTGCGCCTGCGCCTCAAACTGCACAGTGAAGGCGGCGCCGGGACCCTGACTACACCGCCGCCGGCCCCGACCGGCAGCAGTACGGCAAGCACCGCCGAGTGGGGGCTGGTCGATGATGACGCGCCGGGTCCGCAGGCTTAAATCGGTGACGCTCCTAAGCCCTCCGGGCAGAAGCTTCGTTGTGGGCCAGATCATTCAGGATGCGCGGCCGCCAGCAATTCCTGCGTGTAGGGATGCTGCGGCGCATCGAAGACATCATGGCTGGCGCCGCGCTCGACGACTTTGCCGTCTTTGACCACGATCACGTCGTGGGCGAGGGCTTTGACCACTGCCAGGTCATGGCTGATGAACAGATACGTCAGGCCATGCTTTTCCTGAAGTTCGCGCAACAGCGCCACAACCTGTTTCTGCACGGTGCGGTCCAGCGCCGATGTTGGCTCATCGAGCAGAATCAGTGCGGGTTTCAGCACCAGCGCCCGGGCAATGGCGATGCGCTGACGCTGGCCACCGGAAAACTCATGGGGATAGCGGTGCCGGCTCTGCGGGTCGATGCCGACTTCTTCCAGCGCCCGAATGACCTCTGCATCGCATTTCGCCGGGTTGTACTGGCTGTGCACCTCCAGTCCTTCACTGATGATCTGCGCCACTGACATGCGCGGGCTGAGGCTGCCGTAAGGGTCTTGAAAGACCACTTGCATCTCTTTACGCCACGGGCGCATCTGTTTCTGACTGAGGCCGTCCAGCGCCTGTCCGCGAAAGCGGATGCTGCCGCGTGACTCCAGCAGACGCAGGATCGCCTGGCCCAGTGTCGACTTGCCGGAACCCGACTCACCAACGATACCGAGGGTTTTGCCGCGCTCGATGCTCAGGCTGATGTCATCCACCGCCTTGAGGTATTCCTTGTGCCGCCGCAGGATGCCGCCGGTCAGGGAAAACCAGACCTTCAGGTTGTCGACTTGCAGCACCGTTTCCCGGGTGTCGCGTGGCAGCGGCTCGCCGGCAGGTTCGGCGTCCAGCAGCAGGCGGCTGTAGGGATGCTGAGGTGATTTGAACAGCGACTTGCAATCGGACTGCTCGACGATTTCGCCGGCGCGCATTACGCAGACGCGCTGAGCGACGCTGTGCACCAGGTTCAAGTCATGGCTGATCAACAGCAGCGACATGTTCAGGCGCTGCTGCAGCTCCTTGAGCAGCAGGAGGATTTTGCGTTGCACCGTGACGTCCAGCGCAGTGGTCGGCTCGTCGGCAATCAGCAGCTCCGGCTCGCAGGCCAGTGCCATGGCAATCATCACCCTCTGGCGCTGGCCCCCGGACAGCTCGTGCGGATAGGCTTTCAGGCGTTTTTCCGGCTGTTGAATGCCTACCAGCTCCAGCAGCTCGACAATGCGTTTTTGCGCTTCACGACCACTGATGCCGCGATGCAGCAACAATGTCTCGCCGATTTGCCTGGCTACGCTGTGCAGCGGGTTCAGCGAGGTCATTGGTTCCTGGAAAATCATGGCAATCCGGTTGCCGCGCAGCTCGCGAAGGGTGCGGTCGTCGGCACCCACCAGTTGTTGACCCCGGTAGGTGATGCTGCCTGTGGTCAGGGTGCCGCTGCGGGGCAGCAATTGCAGGATCGAATGGGCGGTAACGGACTTGCCGGAACCGGATTCGCCAACCAGTGCCAGACACTCGCCACGGTGCACATCCAGGCTCAGGTTGCTGACCACTTTCTGCCCGTTGAAGGCGACGCTCAGGTCGCGGATTTCGATCAGGTTTTCCGACATGTCAGGACCTCGGGTCGAAGGCGTCACGCAGCGCCTCGCCTATGAATACCAGCAGCGTCAGGATCAACGCGAGGGCAAAGAACGCCGTCAGCCCCAGCCAGGGCGCTTGCAGGTTCTGCTTGCCCTGGGCGATCAGTTCGCCCAGCGACGCGCTGCCGGCAGGCATGCCGAAGCCCAGAAAATCCAGCGCGGTGAGGGTCGAGATGGCACCGGTAAGAATGAACGGCAGATAGCTCAACGTCGCATTCATCGCGTTGGGCAGGATGTGGCGCAGGATCACTTTTCGATCCCCCAGACCGAGCGCGCGAGCGGCCTTGACGTACTCAAGGTTGCGGCCGCGCAGAAACTCGGCGCGTACGACATCGACCAAGGTCAGCCAGGAGAACAGCGCCATGATGCCCAGCAGCCACCAGAAGTCGGGTTCGACGAAGCCTGACAGGATGATCAGCAGGTACAGCACCGGCAGGCCCGACCAGACCTCCAGCAGACGCTGGCCGAACAGGTCGACCCAGCCGCCGTAATAGCCCTGCAACGCCCCGGCGCTGATGCCGATCAACGCGCTGATAAAGGTCAGTGCCAGCGCAAACAAGATCGACACCCGGGCGCCGAAGATGACCCGAGCCATGACGTCGCGCGCCTGGTCGTCGGTGCCGAGCCAGTTTTCTGCAGAGGGCGGGCTGGGGGCCGGGGTGGTCAGATCATAGTTGGGCGTGTCGTCACTGAACGGGATGGGCGGGAACAGCATCCAGCCGTCCCCTTTGCTGATCAGCGTGCGCACGTAGTCGCTGCGGTAATCGGGCTGGAAGGGCAGCTCGCCGCCGAATTGCTGCTCGGTGTAACGCTTGAACACCGGGAAATAGAGTGAGTGCTGATAGCTGACCAACAGTGGTTTGTCATTGGCGATCAGTTCGCCACCCAGGGTCAGGGCAAACAGTCCGCAGAATAGCCACAGCGACCACCAGCCGCGGCGATTGCTGCGAAAGCGCTCCAGGCGACGGCGGGCCAGCGGCGAAAGGCTGCGCATCATGCATTCCTCGCGCTGAAGTCGATTCTGGGGTCGACCAGTGTGTAGCAGATATCGCCGATCAGTTTTATCAGCAGGCCGAACACGGTGAAGATGAACAGCGAGCCGAACACCACCGGATAGTCCCGCGACACAGCGGCTTCATAGCTCATGCGGCCCAGGCCATCCAGCGAGAAGATCACCTCGATCAGCAGCGAACCGGCAAAGAACACGCTGATGAACGCCTGCGGAATGCCCGACACCACCAGCAACATGGCATTGCGAAACACATGGCCATACAGCACCCGCCGTTCGCTCATGCCCTTGGCGCGGGCCGTGGTCACGTACTGGCGAGTGATTTCGTTGAGAAAGGAATGCTTGGTCAGCAGGGTCAGCGTGGCAAAACCCCCAATGACCAGCGCCGAGACCGGCAGCGCCAGGTGCCAGAAATAGTCAGCGATCTTGCCGATCGTGGTCAGTTGCTCGAAATTGTCCGAGACCAGTCCGCGTACCGGAAACCAGTTCAGCGACGTGCCGCCACAGAACACCACCACCAGCAGCATGGCGAACAGAAAGGCTGGCATAGCGTAACCGATGATGATGGCGGTGCTGCTCCAGATATCGAACTGGCTGCCGTGTTTGACCGCTTTGCGAATCCCCAGCGGGATCGACACCAGGTACGTCAGCAATGTCGCCCAGAGCCCCAGCGATATCGACACCGGCATTTTCTGCAGAATGAGGTCGGTCACCGTTGCGCCGCGAAAGAAGCTGCTGCCGAAATCCAGTCGTGCGTAATTCTTCAGCATCAGCCAGAGACGTTCGTGCATTGGTTTGTCGAAACCGTATTGGCGTTCGATCTGCTTGATCAGTGCCGGGTCCAGCCCCCGCGACGCCTTGGAGTGGCCACCGGCGGACTCGCTGGCACCGGCGCCCACGGTCGCACCGCCGATCCCTTGCAGGCGAGCAATGGCCTGCTCCACAGGCCCACCCGGAGCGGCCTGCACGATGAAAAAGTTGACCAGCAGAATGCATAGCAGGGTAGGGATGATCAGCAGCAGGCGACGCAGAATATAACCCAGCATTCACTGCATCTCCGAAACGGTGGCTGATGCGCCGCGTTTTTCAGCGAATTGCTCATTGGTCAGCGGTGTAGGGCTGATTTCCCACCATGTTTCGATGGCCTCATTGTTGCTGGCCTGAATTTTCGGGATGCCGAAACGGTTCCACCAGACGGTTGAAGAGCCTGGCGGATAATAGTTGGGAATCCAGTAGTAGTTCCACTGCAGTACCCGGTCCAGGCAATGGGCGTAGTCGGTCATGGTCTGCTTGCTGTCGGCCTTGAGCAGGCCGGCAATCAGCGCATCGACGGCGGGGTCTTGCAGCACCATGTAATTACTCGAGCCAGGGTCCATCGCCACTTTGGAGCCGAAACTGCTGTACAGCTCGGCACCGGGCGATGTCGAGACCGGGTAGCCGGTGACAATCATGTCGTAATCGCGGGCCATGACGCGGTTAAGGTATTGCGCGGCATCGATGCGGCGAATGTCGAAGTGGATACCGATCTGCGCCAGGGTGCGTTTGTAGGGCAGCAGCATTCGCTCGAAGCCTGTCTGTGCATTGAGAAAGGTGAAGCTGAAGGGTTCGCCCTGGGCATTCACCAGCTCATCGCCCTTTGGCGTCCAGCCTGCTTCCTTCATGAGGGCCAGCGCTTGCAGCTGCTTGTCGCGAATAAAGCCTGTGCCATCGGTTTTGGGCGTCTCGAACACGCTGTCGAACACCTGATCGGGGACTTTGCCGCGCAATGGTTCGAGGATTTTAAGCTCAGCCGGCGTGGGCAGTTCGCTGGCGGCCAACTCCGAGTTGGAGAAGAAGCTGTTCTGGCGGATGTACATGTTGCGCATCATCTGCCGGTTGGTCCATTCGAAGTCCCAGAGCAGCGACAGCGCCTGGCGCACGCGGCGGTCCTGGAACATGGGGCGGCTCAGGTTGAAGACGAAACCCTGCGAGCTTTGCACCGCGCCTCTGGCCAACTGGGCTTTCTGCAGGCGTCCGTCGCTGAGCGCCGGGCCGTCATAGCGAATTGAATAGCCGGTGGCCGAAAACTCGCGGTTGTAATCGTAGGCGCCGCCTTTGAGTACCGTACGTGCAACATCGGTATCGCCGAAGTATTCGATGCTGAACCTGTCGAAGTTATACAGGCCTTTGCTGACCGGCAGGTCCTTGCCCCACCAGTCCGGATCGCGCTCGAAGGTGACGGTGCGGCCCGGGTCCACATGGCTGATCCGATAGGGCCCGCTGCCCGGCGGAATTTCAAAGCCGGCACCGCTGGCGAAGTCACGGGTTTTCCACCAGTGCTCGGGGAATACCGGAAGCGACGCCAGATCGAGGGGCAGGGTGCGGTTATCGCTGTTCTTGAAGTCGAAGCGGATTTGCGAAGGCGATTCGACCTCCACGCCCTTGACCGCTTCAAACTGGGTCCGGTATTGCAGGTTGCCCTGCGTCATCAGCAGCTCGTAGGTGTACTTCACATCACTGGCGGTAATCGGCGTGCCGTCCGCGAAACGTGCCTTGGGGTTCAGGTAAAAGCGCAGGGAGAGGCCATCCGCGCCACGCTCCATTTTCTCGGCGACAAGCCCGTAGACGGTGTAGGGCTCATCCATCGAGCGCGTGGCCAGTGGGGAGTAGAGCATGCCATTGATCTGCGAAACGCCCATGCCCTTGTCGGTGAACGGCATCAGGTGATCGAACTGGCCGATTTCGATGGCCGAGCGCCGCATGCTGCCACCTTTGGGGGCGTCCGGGTTCACGTAATCGAAGTGCTTGAAGTCGGCGGGATAGCGTGGCGCTTCGCCGTAAACGGTCAGAGCGTGTTGCGGGGCTGCGGACAGCGATTGGGCAGCGCCAACGAAGGTCAGCGTCAAGGCGAGCAACGATGAAAAAACAAAACGCATGACTCGAATCCTGACTGACGTTCGCAAGCGAATGTCAGGGTTAAAGGCGACTGGCTGTACAGCGGTGACAACAATCATGGCAGAGCTCATGCCTCTGCATCGCGCTATCTTCTACAGACAAATGGGCGCTTCGCCAAGCCACTGCGCGCATGCCGGGTCACTGTGTCGTTGAAACGGCCACATACAAAAACGGCCCATCCGAAGATGAGCCGTCTGGCACCCGGTGCGACAGGATCAGTCCTGACGGCTGGTCACTTCCAGCAGGTGATAGCCGAACTGAGTCTTTACCGGACCCTGAACGGTGTTCACCGGAGCACTGAATACGACAGTGTCGAATTCCTTGACCATCTGGCCTGGACCGAACGAACCCAGGTCACCGCCTTGACGGCTCGACGGGCAGCTGGAATTGGCCTTGGCGATTTCAGCGAAATCAGCGCCGCCTTCGATCTGCGCCTTGAGTTCGTTGCATTTTTCTTCGCTCGAAACAAGGATGTGGCGGGCAGTGGCTTTAGCCATGGGGAATAATCTCCTGTGAAAAAAAAGAAACAGCCTACCGGATTCAGTGCGGTATTTCCCGACAAAGTTCCTTCGCTCTGTTTATCTGTAGCGCAGACGGTCAACCGCACGACGCAGCAGGCGTTCGGTACCTTCCCAGCCAAGGCAGCCATCGGTGACCGAAACGCCGTACTGCAGCGTTCCGCCCAATGCCTGGCAGCCGTCGAACAGGTGGCTTTCGATCATCATGCCGATCAGCGAGGTGTTGCCTGACAAGCGCTGTTCCAGTACGTCCTCGAACACACCAGGCTGACGCAGCGGGTCCTTGCCACTGTTGGCGTGGCTGCAATCGACCATGATTCGCGACGCGACATTATTCTTGCTCAGGCTCGCCTGCACGTTGGCCACACTTTGGTGATCGTAATTGGGGCCGCCGTGACCGCCGCGCAGCACGATGTGCGTATCCGGATTGCCTTGTGTCTCGATAATCGCCGGGTGGCCATGACGGTCCATACCAAAGTGGCGATGCGGATGCGCGGCCGAGCGCATCGCGTCGCTGGCCACCGTCACGCCGCCGTCAGTACCGTTCTTGAACCCGACAGCCATGGGCAGGCCGCTGACCATTTCCCTATGGATCTGCGATTCGGTGGTCCGAGCGCCAATCGCGACCCAACTGAGCAGATCGTCGAAGTAGCCCGCCGCCATGGGTTGCAGTATCTCGGTGGCGATCGGCAGGCCCAGGCCCAGCATCTCCAGCATCAATTGCCGCGACAGCGTCAGGCCCTCGGCCATGTCGTCACTGCCGTCAAGGCGCGGATCGTAAGCCAGGCCTTTCCAGCCCACGGTCGTGCGCGGTTTTTCGACGTAAGCGCGCATTACCAGCAGCATCTGATCACTGACTTGCGCGGCAAGGTCGGCCAGTCGCTCAGCGTATTCAAGGGCGGATCGAGGGTCGTGGATCGAGCAGGGGCCGACGATGACCAGCAGTCGCGAGTCTTGGCCTTCAAGGATGGCGCGTACGGCGCGGCGATGGGCGGCAACCTGTTCGGTGAGCGCTGCGCCGAGGGGCAGACGCATCTTCAATTCCAGAGTACTTGGCAGGCGTTTCGAGGCGGGGCTGTTGTCCGCCAGATTGACGGCGTGGCTGGACAGGTCGGACGGGGTTACGGCAACGTACGAGTTCATGTTCTGGCTTCCTGGGCTGGCGGGACGCTTCCGCGCAGACCTACTGGGGTGTTCGACAAAGGGCTTCTAGAACCGGGGGTATGTGCTTGCCACCTGGCAGAGACCGAACGGAGGCGGCAGGCTGTCCCGAACGGAGGTGGCTAAATCGCCAGGCAAAATCGATGTCGTTGCGGTAATAAGTGGCGTAGTTCATGTCGTGATCCTCGATGCGATGCAGGTTGATTGTTTACGGCTGTTCTTGAACAGACCGTTGAAATACGTAGTCCTGAAAAAACAAAACCCCCGGTCGGGAAGCCGACCGGGGGTTAGAGAATTCTCTGGTTGGCGTCCCCTTAATGTGGGCGCCGGATGGGTATCAGGCGCGCCAGTGGCTAAACCAATACCCATAATAAGAATCAACGGATGCGCTCACCGAGGCCGCTTGCACAGCCACGGCGCGCGCACGGCAAGCAATGCCGGTAGCAACGTCGAGTAGCGGTGAAGTGGATTGCAGCATGGTGGGTCTCCGTAGATTGAGCGCAAGCTTACTTCAGGAAAGGAGGCGCCTTCAATTGGAAAATTCAATCAGCGGGATTATCGATTTCTGCGAAGGCAGGCAGATGGAATCTCGCTAGCGACAGCGAACCGCTCAACGGTCGACGGCATGCAGTATTCGGGGCGGGCTATTTTGCCTGCAACGCTGTATACCTGAATGCAGGCAACGGCTTTGGCGTTTTGTCCGGGATGCGTTGTCGCCAGCCAACAACGGCTATTATTCACGTGCATCTTCATGCAGGGCTTCCGTGTTCGGGATCGTCCCGATCTTCATGCCCAGCAGTACAGCTACCTTATGCGCTTCACCGCGCCTTCCTTTCTTGCGTCCTGCCAGTACCTGGTAAGTGGTCGCTGGATCAATGCTGTTTTCACGAGCGAACTCCTGAACAGATTTGCCCTGTTGATCCAGCCAGGCCTTGGCTTGTGCGGCGGTGCGTATTCCGGGCATAGTTCAAAACCGTTCAAATCTATTCAATTCCGCGGGATTCTAACATTCGTTAGGATAGCTACAACAGGATCATAGGTTCAAATGAGTGGAATCGGTTGCCGGTTGAGAAAGGAAAGAGAGCGTCTGAGGATGTCTCAGCGTACATTTGGTGAGATAGGAGGGGTCGAGGCCAACGCCCAGGGGAAGTACGAAAATGGTGATCGCGCGCCGAAGGCCGATTATCTGGCTGCGGTTGCGGCCAAAGGTGTTGACGTACTTTATGTGTTAACGGGGACGCGAACGCCGGTGCCGATCGACAACCTCAGTCTCATCGAAGAAAAGATCCTCGGCAATTACCGGGTGCTGGGCAAGGAAGATCAGGACGCTATCCGGCGCCTGACAACCACTATTGCCGAGCTCTCGGGGCTATCATCGGGGGCTGCGAAACTTCCGTCGGCCAAGTGATACAAGACCGGAACGGGCGTAGCCCTGCCGGCACATCGAGTTTTTACAGCCCTGCCTGATGTGCCTGCCATCATATTGATGTGAGACGTTGCTCGCAGTGCTAGGTCTGCCTCGTTGTTTTTGTTATGGTGATTGGCATTCGTTATGACCGTTGCGCGAGGTGTCTGCTTGATTAAGGTGCTAGTTGTCGATGACCATGATCTTGTCCGGACAGGCATCACACGCATGCTGGCCGACATTGATGGTCTGCAGGTTGTCGGGCAGGCCGATTCCGGCGAGGAATCCCTGAAGAAAGCGCGCGAGCTCAAGCCTGACGTCGTATTGATGGACGTCAAGATGCCGGGTATCGGAGGGCTGGAAGCGACGCGCAAGATGCTGCGCAGCCACCCTGATATCAAGGTCGTCGCTGTCACTGTCTGTGAAGAAGACCCTTTCCCGACCCGTTTGCTGCAGGCTGGCGCTGCCGGTTACATGACCAAGGGTGCCGGGCTTGCGGAAATGGTCCAGGCCATTCGCCTGGTGTTTGCCGGTCAGCGCTACATCAGCCCGCAGATTGCCCAGCAACTGGCATTGAAGTCGTTTCAGCCGCAAGTCAACAATTCGCCGTTCGATCTGCTGTCCGAACGCGAGATCCAGATTGCTCTGATGATCGTCGGCTGCCAGAAAGTCCAGACCATCTCGGACAAGCTTTGCCTTTCACCGAAAACCGTTAATACCTACCGATACCGTATCTTTGAAAAGCTCTCGATCAGCAGTGATGTTGAACTGGCTTTGCTCGCTGTACGTCACGGCATGGTTGATGCCAGCGCCTGAACATGACCCAGACATTTGATCCAAGTGCATTTCTCGCGACCTGTAGCGGTCGCCCCGGCGTCTACCGTATGTTCGACGCCGACGCCACACTGCTTTACGTCGGCAAGGCCAAGAACCTCAAGAAGCGTCTTGCCAGCTACTTCCGCAAGACCGGACACGCGCCCAAGACCGGGGCGCTGGTGTCGCGTATCGCCCAGATCGAAACCACCATCACGGGCAACGAAACCGAAGCGCTGTTGCTGGAGCAGACCCTCATCAAAGAGTGGCGGCCCCCGTACAACATTCTCTTGCGTGACGATAAGTCCTACCCCTATGTGTTTTTGTCCGATAACGCCTTTCCGCGGCTGAGCATTCATCGTGGCACCAAGAAGGCCAAGGGTCGTTATTTCGGGCCGTACCCAAGTGCAGGCGCGATTCGCGAGAGCCTCAGTCTGCTGCAAAAGACTTTCCAGGTGCGGCAGTGCGAGGACAGCTACTTCAAGAACCGCACACGTCCTTGCCTGCAATATCAGATCAAGCGTTGCAAAGGGCCATGTGTCGGGCTGGTCGAGCCTGAGGTGTATGCCGAGGACGTACGTCACTCGGTGATGTTTCTCGAAGGGCGCAGCAATGCCCTGAGCGACGAGCTGAACGCCTCCATGGAAAAAGCCGCGATGGCGCTCGATTTCGAACGTGCAGCCGAGTTGCGCGATCAGGTGGCCTTGTTGCGCCGCGTCCAGGATCAGCAAAGCATGGACGGCGGTACCGGCGATGTCGATGTAGTCGCCGCATTCGTCAACCCTGGCGGTGCCTGCGTGCACCTGATCAGCGTGCGTGGCGGGCGGGTGCTGGGCAGCAAGAACTTCTTTCCGCAGGTCGGCATAGAAGAGGAGGTCGGCGAAGTGATGTCGGCATTCCTGGCTCAGTATTTCCTCGGGGGCATCGACCGTGAGCTGCCCGGCGAAGTTATCGTCAATGTCATCAACGACGATTTCCCCGCGTTCGTCGACGCCGTCGAAGAGCTGCGCGGCGTCGAGATGGTCATCAGTCATCGCGTGCGCGGCACCCGGGCGCGCTGGCAGCAAATGGCGGTCACCAATGCCGAGCAGGCACTGACCGCGCGGCTGGCCAACCGTCAGCACGTTGCTTCTCGGTTCGAAGCGCTGGCCAAGGTGCTGGGTCTCGAAGACCCGCCAATGCGCCTGGAATGCTACGACATCAGCCACTCCAGCGGTGAGGCGACCGTAGCGTCCTGCGTGGTGTTCGGCCCCGAAGGCCCGATCAAGTCCGATTACCGGCGTTTCAATATCGAAGGCGTAACTGCAGGCGACGACTATGCCGCCATGCACCAGGCGTTGACCCGGCGTTACAGCCGCATCAAGGCCGGGGAGGGCAAGTTGCCTGACGTGCTGCTGGTGGACGGCGGCAAGGGGCAGATGTCCATGGCGCGCGACGTGCTCAATGAATTACAGGTTCCTGATCTCATCCTGCTCGGTGTGGCCAAGGGCACCACGCGCAAAGCAGGTTTCGAGACTTTGTATCTGAACGACTCGGCGCATGAATTCACGTTGCCCGGCGACTCTCCGGCCCTGCATCTTATTCAGCAGATTCGCGACGAGGCACACCGTTTCGCGATCACCGGCCACCGTGCCCGCCGCGGCAAGACCCGGCGTACATCGACCCTCGAGGGCGTGGCGGGTGTCGGGCCGACCCGGCGTCGTGACCTGCTCAAACATTTCGGCGGATTGCAGGAATTGTCCCGTGCCAGCATCGATGAAATAGCAAAAGCACCCGGAATCAGCAAAAAGCTGGCAGAGTCGATTTATGCAAACCTGCACAGCGAGTAGAATGCTCGTTCACCTCGTAGCCAGTTGTGCCGATGAATATCCCTAATCTGATCACCGTACTACGCGTTTTACTGATTCCGATCTTCATTTTGTTGTTCTACATGCCTTATCACTGGAGCTACATGGCGGCCAGTGCAGTCTTTGCGTTCGCTGCGGCGACCGACTGGCTCGACGGGTATCTGGCCCGCCGTCTTGAACAAAGCACGCCCTTTGGCGCCTTTCTCGATCCGGTAGCCGACAAACTGATGGTGGCCGTGGCATTGGTGCTGCTGGTTCAGGCGCATGCCAATCTATGGCTGACGCTGCCCGCAGCGGTGATCATCGGCCGTGAAATCGTAATCTCTGCTCTCCGCGAATGGATGGCGGAAATCGGCGCGCGTGCGCAGGTTGCCGTTTCCAACATGGGCAAGTGGAAGACAGCGGCGCAGATGCTCGCGCTGGTCATTCTGCTCGGTAACCCGCCGGCCATCACCGTTTGGGTCATTCTTGGCTATGCGTTGCTGCTTATCGCTGCGGGGCTGACACTCTGGTCCATGGTGCAATACCTGAGAGCCGCATGGCCGCACCTCAGGACGACTGCAGAAAAAAAATAAGTTTTTGAATCAAAGGCTTGACGCCGCTATCTGAACCGCTAGAATAGCGCCCGTCATCAAGACAATGCGGGAATAGCTCAGTTGGTAGAGCACGACCTTGCCAAGGTCGGGGTCGCGAGTTCGAGTCTCGTTTCCCGCTCCAAACATAACGCTGCAGGGTTCGATTGAATTCTGTAAGTGATCGAAAAAAGGGCCTTAAAGGCCCTTTTTTTCGTTCTGGCGGTATTCGCTGGAATGGTTCTGTCTCAACTGTCCTGCCCAGGATGTTGACCTGCTGATTCAATGCCCTGTCACAGCGCGCAGAGGTTGAATCTCCACCCCCTCTGGAAAAGCCCGCAAAGCGTGCTGTTCCAGAAAATCAATCGGTCATGTCGCTCGCTCATGACGATTTCGCGATGTCACTTCGCCGCGAGTTGTTGGGCTTGCTGCAACTGATCATCTGACAGCTTGCCTTCTCTGGCCTGTTTTGTCAGGGCGTTGTTAGCTGTCGCCAGGCCAGCCGTAAGGGTGGCGATCGCCGCCAGCAATGAGCCGAGTCTGGTTTTTTTGATCGTGGGGTCCATGTTCTGATCAGCAGCAACTTTTTGCAGTTCCTGCTGCTTCTCTTCGATTTTTTGCTTCAGCTCGCGGATCATCTTGAGGGTTTTCTGCGTCTGGTTAGGCAAACCGCTTGATTCGATATCGTCATTCGATTTGGGCTTTTTCTCGTTGGCAGATTTCTGAATACCCGCATCTGACAATGAAACTTTCACCCCTTCAGCAGGCACCACAGCTACCGGTTGAGAAGAAGACTCAAGCGATTCATCTGCAACTTTAGCTGTATCAGGACCGGTGACGGCTATAGGGGCGGCGCTAAAACCTGACAGCGGTGTAGAGATATTCAAGGTATACGCCTCATGAAATGTGTGGAGGTACGTCAGTGGTACGTAAACATAGCAATATGTTGATATCGGTCGCCCCTGCCATATTTGAAGGTGCGGCAGACAATTTTTAAGCGGTGCCGGCAAACCTCACGGTTATGACGGGCACGTCTCGCCGCGGGTGTTACACGGCAGAATATTCAACGTGCGCCATTCCCTGATCAACTGACGGCGATTGCGGGAATAGCGCTCTGCAAGCACCTCAACATGCGATACGTTATTCAGGTCTATCATCCGGAACTGGCTGTCCGCCTCGCACCATGCTGCCAGAGAGCGGTGGGTTTCAATAAAACCCAACATGATCGGCCAGATAATGTGCTCGGCCACAGGCACATGATCCATTGATAACGTGATGCGTAGCTTGCACTGTTCTCGCAGGGCACGACGAATCTCGCTCAGGTCAATCGGTGTAGAGCCCGTTACCGGGCTGCTTACGTAAAAGGTCTCATCGTCGAAGGCCGTGCGCATACCCGGAGGCAAGACAGCGTTGATCTTGCCCAATGCGTTTTTTACAGCGAAGGCAAACTTGTCATCCGTATGACGACCGACCCATAAGGCGCCGACGACCAGCGCCTGTATTTCTTCCTCTGTAAACGAGAGCGGGGGAAGAAGGAACCCAGGCTTGAGCACATAGCCCAGCCCAGGCTCACCCTCAATATCGGCACCCATGCCCTGTAAAGTCGCTATGTCCCGGCGTATGGTACGAAGTGACACCCCCAGCTCTTGCGCAAGTGTCCGCCCCGATACGGTTCTGCGATGTCTACGCAGGACTTGCATCAGTTCAAACAAACGGTCACTTCTTGCCATTTCCGCACCTCTCGATGACCACCGTGCCACCAGGTTTTCGCCCTTTAACGAGCGACAGACCTGTTGCAACTGCTGAAACAGATAATCTAAACCTGTCGCAGCCATCGATACAGCCCGTGACCGTCGTTCTGATCACGGAATCGTGACGATGAGCTTGCCGGTGACACGGCCCGCGGCACTGATTTCCTGTGCTGTGGCAATCTGGTCAATCGCGAAGGCATGCTCAATATGCAAATGCAGCGCTCCCATTTCATACAGGCGTGCGGCCTCAGCGAAAGCCTTCTCGGGATGTTCGAGCGATTTTGCGGAAAAGACCACACCATGCTCATGGGCTGTGACATCAGAAATGGATACAACTCGGGTGGCATTGCCGACGATCGCAACCAATTCAGCTAGCGTGCCGGCCCCTGCAAGATCAAGTGCTGCAGCTACGCCTGCAGGTGCCAACTTATCCAACCTTGCCGCCAGGCCAGGCTCGTAGGTGGTCGGCAGGGCCCCCAGGCTGCGGATATAGTCGTGTTTGGAGGCGCGTGCTGTACCTATCACAATTGCGCCGCGATGCCGTGCCAGCTGGATTGCGGCGGACCCGACGCCACCAGCCGCTCCGGTTATCAGCAGCGTCTCGCCGGCCTTGATATCGACATGATCGAGAATACGGGTGGCGGTTTCTATGATGACCGGTAAACCACCTGCCACCTCGATCGGCATGGTGTGCGGTACATGCGCCCAGCTCCTCAATACCGCCTGTTCTGCCAGAGTATTTTGTCCGTAGCCAAACACGCTATCGCCGATCGCACAGCCTGAAACGCCATCACCAATTTGATCAATGATGCCTGCAGCCTCACAGCCAACACCTGCCGGAAACGTAACGGGCATGAAGTCGCGGACATACCCGGCACGCAACTTCCAATCGATGGGGTTAACGCCGACAGCTTGCACTTTAATACGCACTTGTCCCGGGCCAGCGTGCGGTGGCGCCGTATCCACGATTCTCAATACGTCGGTGCCACCATATTCGTTGAACTGAACGGCTTTCATATTGATACCTCTTGATCGGTCTGGAATGGGCGGGCGCGGGAATATCCATGCAGTGGTTTGAAAACCGCAGCCTGGGGCTTACCTTGCCGACCCATGATAGGCAGGGAGGAGGACAGTTTCTGGCACCATGGTAGGGGGGCTGTAGAAAAAGAAATGCTGAGGGGGCATGCGCCATAACAGATTGCGGGATGTGTCAGGTTGATGCGGCAGTCTCGCGCGGCGGGTGTCTTTATTGTTGATTGCTGAGTACTGCTCATCGGTACATGAACCGAGCTACCGGTAGTTGAGTTCAACGCCTTGCGTTAGGTTGGCTGCGACTCAACTCACCCAGCAGGGGGCTACAGATGCGCCAACTGAAGGGATGCGATCATCAGGGAGACTTCTCACGTGCCAACTGCAGTCGATATCCACGCCGTTTCACCGGTAATGGCACACAACGCCGACACTTTGCTCATGGGGGAGGTATGGAAGCGTTCAGCGTTATCGCCCCGTGACCGTAGCCTGGCGACTGTGGCTGTCCTGATCGCCCGAGGTCAGACCGCGGAACTTGCCGCCCATCTCGATCTGGCGCTGAAGAATGGCGTGACGCCTTTGGAGTTGTCCGAAACAATCAACCATCTTGCGTTTTATTCAGGGTGGGGTAATGCCGCAGGAGCAGCGCCGATTGCCAGGGAGGTCTTTGACAGGAACGGCGTAACCTCTGAGCGACTGGCGCCGGTGTCTACCGTTCTGCTGCCTATTGATCAGGTCGCAGAAGATGCACGCGTAGCGAGTGTCGACCAATCCGTCGGTCCGGTTTCGCCGGGGCTGGTGCAATACACCACCAGCGCGTTATTCAATGATCTATGGCTGCGCCCAGGTCTTGCCCCCAGAGACCGTAGTCTGATCACTGTCACTACGCTGGTGGCAAATGGTCAGGTTGCTCAGATCGGTTACCACCTCAATCGTGCGATGGACAATGGCCTGGCGAACACCGAGGCCTCCGAGTTGTTGTCACATCTCGCTTTCTACGCTGGCTGGCCTAATGCATTTTCCGCGGTGCCGGTATTCGGAGATGTTTTCGCCAAGCGGCAGGAGCGCCAGAGTCGCTAAGGCAGTGGCCCCATAGGTTGAAGTTCGCGGATCAGATCAATCAGCAGGCGAAGCCCTACGGGAAGCTGTCTGAAGCTTGAGTAATATATGTGGAAACCCGGGTCGTGGTGAGTCCAGTCTTCCAGAACCCTGTGCAGGGAGCCCTCCGCGATCTGTCGTTCGACGACCCATGCCGGAACGTACATCAAGCCGACGCCGCGCATCGTCATCGCTACTCCGACGCGCGTTTCATCGATGGTGACGGCCCCGGGCGCGTCAATCTCCAACTGCTGGCCCTCTTTGGCAAATTGCCAGTGATAAATACGTGCATTACCCAGGCGTATGCGCAGGCAACGATGCTGGTACAGATCTGACGGGTGTTTCGGGATGCCGAACCGCTTGAGGTAATCAGGTGCCCCGACAACGGCCCAGGCGACATCGGGAGACAGTCGTTGAGCGATCATGTCTGCGGGAACCGTGCCACCGAAGCGGATTCCTGCATCGTGTCCGTCGCCGATGATATCGACCATTCGGTTGGTCACGGTGAGGTCTAACTCAATGTCTGGATAGCGATCGACAAACACCGGTAGAACGGGGCCCAGAAGCAGTTTGGCGCCGTCGCTCAAGACGTTCAGCCGGATACGCCCGGCGGGTTCGTCGCGCAGTCGATTGAGGGTCTCCAAGGCTTGTCCGATGTCATTGACCGGAGAGCTGATCAGCCCCTGCAACTCTTCGCCAGCCGCCGTGAGCGTGACGCTTCGGGTGGTGCGATTGAGTAGCCGAATGCCAAGCCGGGTTTCAAGTCCTTTCATTGCATGGCTCAGCGCTGATGCACTGATACCCACCTCAAGACCAGCCTTTCTGAAGCTTTGATGCCGAGCGATGGCGAGGAAATAAACAATATCTGCCAAGTTCGTGCGGCTTAGCTGCATTGATGACTCCCAGACCAGTGAGCAGAGATTAAGATCAGCCCAGAGTGGGCAAATGGTCAATGAGCTTATCGAGTGTAATCGGGTAATCGCGAACCCTTACGCCGGTAGCGTTATAAACAGCGTTAGCAATCGCCGCTGCCGCTCCGGAAATACCGAGCTCGCCGACACCTTTAGCCTTGAGAGGCGTGGCATAGGGGTCTACCTCATCCAGAAAGATGACTTCCTGGTGGGGAATGTCGGCGTGCACCGGCACTTCGTAGCCAGCCAGATCGTGATTCACAAAAAAACCCAGGCGATGGTCCACAATCATTTCTTCCATGAGCGCGGCACCTGCGCCCATGGTCATGCCTCCGATGATCTGGCTGCGCGCTGTTTTGGGATTGAGTATCCTGCCGGCTGCGCACACCGCAAGCTGGCGGCGAATGCGAATTTCCGCAGTGGCGGCATTTACCCCAACCTCGACGAAATGAGCGCCAAAGGTCTGCTGGACATACTCTTTTGCCAGGTCGCCGAACTCCATGGCGTCTTCCGCCACTATGTCGCGGTCCATCGCCGCGTGTGCCAATAGCATGCTTTTTAATCCTTCGCGAACCTGACCATCGACGAATTCGGTTTTTGCCGGATCAAGCCCGAGCCTGGTGGCAATGGCGTCCCTGAGTTTCACGCAGGCCGCGTACACGCCCGCCGTGGATGAGGCCGCTCCCCATTGTCCGCCTGAACCGGAAGACTCCGGGAAGCGTGAATCTCCCAGGTGGACATTCACCTTGTCCAGGTCGACGCCCATCATTTCTGCAGCCGTCTGGGCAATGATTGTGTAAGAGCCTGTTCCAATGTCGGTCATGTCCGTTTCGACCGTGATGATGCCTTTGCGATCAAGTCGCACGCGAGCGGCAGACTTTGTCGTCGGGGCGCCTCGAATCGCGGACGCCATCCCTACGCCGATCCACCAGCCGTCATGCAGTTCCTTGCCGGGTTCGGGATTACGCTGGTTCCAGCCAAAGTGATCGGCTCCAGTGTTCAGGCACTCAATCAACTGACGCTGAGAAAAACGGCGGTCCGGCTGTTCAGGGTCTACCTGGGTGTCGTTGATGACGCGAAACTTTACAGGGTCCATACCCAGCTTCTCGGCCATTTCGTCCATGGCAATTTCCAGCGCCATCATGCCCGGCGCCTCGCCGGGCGCTCGCATGGCGCTGCCTTCAGCCAGATCAAGTTCGGCCAGATACAGGCGCGTCATACGGTTTGCGCCGGCGTACAACGTGCGGGTGGATGCAGTAGCGGCTTCAGTTCGACCACCACGCAGGTTGCCCGACCAACTCTCGTGACCGATTGCAGTGAGCGTGCCGTCCGCATTGGCGCCGAGCCGTATGCATTGAATCGTCGCGGGTCTGTGGGTGAGGTTGTTGAACATCAGCGGGCGAGGGAGTGCAACTTTTACCGGGCACCCGGCTTCTCTGGCTGCCAGAGAGGCCAGGACCGCGTCGCACAGGATGGTACCTTTACCGCCGAAACCGCCGCCGATATAGGGCGATATCAGGTGAATGTTGTCTCTGGATATACCCAGGGTCTTAGCCAGGTCTCGGACACCCCAGTTCATCTGCTGAATGGATGTCCACAGCGTCAGTTTGTCTCCCTGCCACTGAGCAATGGTCGCATGAGGTTCCATCATCGAGTGGGCATGATCCGGGGTGGTGTAATGGCCTTCGAGTGTGAACACAGCGCTCTTGAACGCGCCTTCGAAATCCCCGATTGCGGTATGCGGAGGAGGGCCGAACGCACCCGGCGCGGGTGTCTTGGCGGACTCTCGCTGCGCGGCCAGGCTATAGGCGCCAGGCTCTCTTGCGTAGTAGATCCGGAGCAATGCCGATGCGGCCCTGGCTTGTTCAAACGTCTGTGCAACGACGATTGCCACTGCCTGGTGATAGTGATCGACCTTCGGGCCGGCAAGCGCACGGTCGACGTAGAATTCGCCCCTGTCCAAGTGACCGGCATTCTCATGGGTGACGATTGCGATGACGCCGCTGGCCTGGCGCGCTTCACTCGAATCGATTGAAGAGATCCGCCCCTTGCCGATTGATGAGCCTACGACATACCCGTAGGCAGGAGGGCTGACAGCCGCTTGTTGTTCGTAAGCATACGTCGCCGTGCCGGTGGTTTTCAGTTTTCCTTCAAGGCGAACTCTGGGTTGACCAATCACTTTCAGTTGATCGATGGGGTTTGTGCTCGCAGGCGTGTCAAACTTCATGAGGCTTAATCCTTGTCATCGACCGCAGCCGTACAATGCCGTTGATTTGCTTAGGAAGACGCGCTGGAAAGAGCAAGACCGATAGTCCGTTCCGCCAGTTTGATTTTGAAGGCATTCTGCGCGGTAGGATGGGCGCCGGCGAGCAAGCGTGTTGCGACTGCATTCGCCCCTTCAGGAAGAGAGGCTTCAGCCTCTTCACTTCGCCAGGTTTTATAGGCCACGCCCCCCAGGGCAAGCTGGCCAGTCCGGTCCGGCATTACGATCGCTGCAACAGACACCAGCGCAAACGCGTAAGAGGCGCGGTCGCGAACCTTGTAGTAAATATGCTTGCCTCCCACGGGCTTAGGCAACGTCACAGCGGTAATCAACTCGGCGGCACTCAGGACGTTCTCGATATGTGGAGTGTCCCCGGGAGCGCTGTAGAGGTCCGCCAGATCAATCGTCCTGGTCTGACCGTTTGGAGCAAGGGTTTCGACCTTCGCGCCCAATACCCGCATTGCCACGGCCATGTCACTGGGATGGCTGGCAATGCAGGCATCGCTGACGCCGATGATCGCTTGCTGCCGACTGGCGCCCCCCATTGCTGGGCAACCGGCACCCGGACGCCGTTTGTTGCAAGGCTGATGGGTGTCGTAAAAATATGCACACCGGGTGCGTTGCAACAGATTGCCTGCCGTTGTGGCTTTGTTGCGCAGTTGCCCTGACGCTCCCGCGAGCAGCGCTCTGGAAAGGACTGCGTAGTCACGACGAACCTCAGGCGCAGCTGCCAGGTCGGTGTTACGTACCATTGCGCCTATCCTTATCCCTCCGTCCTCGGTGGCGGATATCTTGTCGAGTCCCAGTCCGTTTACATCGATCAGATGCTGAGGGGTCTCGATTTCCAGTTTCATCAGATCGAGCAAATTGGTACCACCGGCGATGAATCGGGCGCCCGGATTATCGGCGGCGGCGTTGACTGCCTGTTGTAGAGAGGTCACGCGTTCGTAGGTGAAGGATCTCATGCGTCAACTCCGGCTACTTCTTGAATGGCTTCGACGATGTTGGAATAGGCGCCGCATCTGCAGATATTGCCACTCATGCGTTCCCGTATCTCAACCGCGGTAACACTGCTGCCGTCAATCAAATCGCCGCTTGCGTGGCTGGGTACGCCGGCTTTTATCTCTTCAAGCATCGCCACTGCGGAGCAAATCTGGCCAGGCGTGCAATAACCGCATTGATAGCCATCATGTTTGATAAACGCCGATTGCATCGGGTGCAGGTTGTCCGGCGTGCCGAGCCCTTCGATGGTGGTGATGCTGTCGCCCTCGTGCATGACTGCAAGGGTAAGGCATGAGTTGATTCGTCTGCCTTCCACGATCACCGTACAGGCACCACACTGGCCGTGATCACAGCCTTTTTTGGTGCCATTCAAATGAAGTCTTTCGCGAAGGACGTCCAGAAGAGTGGTGCGGTTGTCGACATCCAGAGCAACGCGTCGACCGTTAAGTGTGAACGTCACATGACTGCCAGGCGGACTTTTCGGTGCTGACTGCTTCCTGGCAGCCGCTTGCGTGTCATCGCCTTTTGCCAATACCGCTGTAACTGCAGTACCTGCAGTGCCGATCAGCACTTGTCGTCGGGATATTGCTATTCCAGCGTCTGGCGCAGCGGGGGTTCTAGGGGGCATCAAGGTCTCCATTCGCAGTGTGCAGGTCTGAAGTCGGGGCTGCTGATTCCTTTGCGTTGCAAATCTTTCACCGCGAGTGCACTGGGTGAGGAAGCCGTTTGGCTGGACAGTTCATTGCGTGAGCCTATGACACAGGGGGCCGGCTGATAACCCGAGTTTTCAGAATGAATCCTTGAGCGCAGCTCAGTAATGCACGACCCGCCTCAACATGGACGGTCAGTGGTCATCTGATTGACTCTCGATGCTGTTCAACAGCGGGCTGCAGAAAGTCGCTCCGCCCGTTACTGAACGGAGCTTTAAGATTCTTGTGAGCGACCATGATTTCGCCGGTCTGCCGTCGATACGACTGATCTGAAACTCGGCACACTGCTTTCAGCACAGAGTGAATCCTATTTATAGTGCTGCTCGAACACGGTCACCTGTTCCGGCGTGATCAGTTGAAAGGGCACCCAGATGTCCGCATCGACCGGCTCGCCTTTGATCATCTTGATGGCCGACTGCAGCGCCATGCTCGCCTGAGCTTTCGGGTCCTGGAATACCGAAGCTGCGAGTATTCCGCGCTTGATTGCCGCCAAGCCATCCGGCAAACCGTCTATGCCTACGATGGCGACTTCACCCTTGGCTTTACCCGCCTGCTGCAGCGCCATGGCGGCACCTATGGCCATCTCGTCGTTATTAGCCACGATTGCATCAAAGGACCTGCCTGCCAGCAACCAGTTGCTGGTCAGGTCCATGCCTTTGTTGCGTTGCCATTCAGCTGACTGCTGCTCGACGATGGTTATGCCGGGATACTCCTTGAGCACTTGTTTGACACCTTCGCTACGGTCGTGTGTCGAGTTTTGCGCCAGGTCGCCCATGATGAGGGCGATAGTGCCCTTGCCTCCCATCCTGTCTGCCAAGTAGCGCATCTGCAGTTGTCCGGCCTCGATGTCATTGGACGCTACCGTCGTCACCCCCTTGGGTAAGACGCGCTCATCCGGATGGCGATTGACGTAGACCAGCGGTACCTTTGCCTCGACCGCAGCGCGCGTCATGTTGGCCGTGGCAGCGGTGTCCACGGGCAAGACGATGACGGCATCAACTTTCTGACTCAGAAAACCCTGAACTTGATTGATCTGGCGAACCACATCACTTTGAGCATCTTCGAACTGGACCTGAACGCCATCTTTCCTGGCGGCTTCTTCCAGGCCACTGCGAACATAGGTCATGAAGTTGTCATCGACCCGGGCGATCGTGACGCCGATGCGGTAGCTGGCGGCAGCCCATTGGCTGGACACCACCAGGAATGCAGCAATGAGCAGTTTGCAGAGAGGCATGAGAGAGTTCCTTTTGTTGTTATAAATTGACGCTATTGCGATCTTTCGCGAAAAATTTCGCGCGCATCTCCAGAACGCTTCCAGGTGCATTTTCAATCCAGCGTGAAGGCTTTCTTGAAGCGCTCAAGTGCCGTTTCACTGTTGCTGCTGGCCCAGCCCTCAAGCCCGACCACGCCGGTGAAGCCCATCTCGAACAGGGCTCTGGCAATGGCCGGATAATGAATCTCACCTGTACCAGGCTCCTTGCGGCCGGGGACATCGGCCACCTGGATTTCTCCGATAGCGTTTCCGGAGCGCTGGATAAGTTCGATCAGGTTTCCTTCACCAATCTGGGCGTGGTAAAGGTCAAGGTTCATCTTCAAATGCAGGCTGCCCACAGCCTCTATCAAGGCCAATGTGTCCTGGGCGCGGGCGAAGGGTGTGCCGGGGTGATCCACTTCAGTGTTCAGGTTCTCCAGCAGAAAGACCCGGCCTGCGTCTTCCCCGAGGCGAGCGAGTTTTTCCAGCGTTCTACAAGCGCTCAACCACATGCGCCCATCGAGGTGGGCGACTGGCTTGACCGGCAAGCCCTTGTCGTCCAGCCCTGTGCCATGCAGGTTCAGACTCGGGCAATCGAGCTGCGCAGCAACCTCCAGCGATTCGCGGGCGCTGTGGAGCAGTTGCTGGATTGCATCGTGATCGGTCAGATTGCCGCGCGTGTAGCCGGTCATGGATGTGAAATTCGCTCCGGTCGCGACCAGGGCTGCTATGTCTTTATTGGCCCAGCTCCATATCTCGACGCTGAAGCCCAACTCGTGGATACGTCTGACACGATCGGTGAACGGCAACTCCAGAAAGACCATCTCGGCGCTGACCGCTAATGTGAATGGTATGAAGCTCATGCGCCGAATCCCCGTGATACCGCTACCGGCAGGCCTTGCTGGAAGGATTCGATGCAGGCGCGGGCAATGGCCAGTGCTGCTCGGGCATCTTCGCCGCTGGCAATGGGTTTGGCTCCGGTGCGCAGGCAATCGACAAAATGATTGAGTTCAGCGACATACGCATCGCGCAGCAGGTCGGTGTCCAGTCGCCGGGTGTCTGTGTGTGTGCCATTGGCCAGGTACCGGGTCAGGTCGGAGTCATTGACGTTGCCCATGGTCAGCATGCCAGCACTGCCGAACACTTCTCCCCGGACATCGTAACCGTAGACAGCCTGGAAGCTGGCTTCTGCTGTAGCAATGGCGCCGTTATCGAAACGGATCACCACCACGGCGGTGTCCAGAAAACCATTGCTCCGGTAATCCGGGGCAATCAGCGCATCAGCCATGACGAATACGCTGACTGCCTCCGCCCCAGGGTTCAGGTAACGCAGTGTGTCGAAATCGTGAATCAGGGTTTCCAGAAAAACCACCCATTGCGGTGAGGCCGACGGGTTATTCAGCGCCGGGTCGCGGGTCAGCGAGCGCAACAGTTGTGGTGTACCTATGCGTCCCTCGACTACGTTCAGATGAGCTGTGCGAAAGCTCCTGGCGAAGCGACGGTTGAAACCAACCTGCAAGGGGACGCCTGCCTCGGCGGCTGCAGCGATCGCGCGATCGGCTTCCTCCAGAGTGATTGCCATGGGCTTCTCGCAAAAGACGCCCTTGCCAGCCCGTGCCGCGCTCGTGACCAGTTCCGCGTGGCTGCGCGCAGGAGCGGCAATCAATACGCCGTCTATGTCGGGATCGTCCAGCAATTGCTGAGGGTCGGTGTAGACCCGGTCCACACCCAACTCCACGGCAAGCCGCGACGCCTGTCCCAGTGTGGGGTCTGCGATGGCTGCCAGGCAGGCACCAGGGATGTGATGGGCAGCAGTCTGCCCGTGAAAGCTGCCCATGCGACCAGCCCCGATCAGCCCCAGGCGGAGGATTTTTTTGCTCATGAAATAACCCCTTGTCATTATTTTTCGATTATTTCCCGGCAGTGAATAGACCGGGTACAACGGAAGTAGCAAGGGTTGTGCCATTAAGTAACTAATTGATATTCAGTAGTTTTTTACTATTAATCATAAAAAAGTGTTCATATTTTCGACATGTCTATACTGACATGTCGAAAATATGAACATGGGTGCCGTCAATGTCTCCAAAGTCCATGACCTTCAGCGCAGAAGACCTCGACTACCTCACATCATTGGGGACCGTTGCACTCAATACCGGGCCCATTCCTGAACTGGAGCAAGCCTGGCAGGCGCGCCTGGACGGCCTCGACCAGCGTCCGTCATCGGTTCGCAAGGTGATCTGGGACTCTTGGGGCCGTAGCGTTGCAGGTGGTGTGGACCCTGAGGACGGCGACTACAGGTTCATCGACCCGCAGGCACTGGCAGCCACTCTGGCGGCCAACCGAGGGTTGATTGCGGCCGCTGCTCAGGTAATGCACGGCTTGCTCGCCTATAACCCACGGGGCCATATCAACCTTACTGACGTCGAAGGCACCACCCTGTATTTTTGCGGCCTGGACATTACGCCGGTAGGGACGCGCTTGCTGGAGTCCGTGCAGGGCACTAACTGCACGGGGCTGGCGCTGGCTGAAGATGCTCTGGTGTATGTATTGGCTGAAGAAAACTTCGGTAAAGGTCTGCGTCAGCGACGAATGCATTGTGCAGCGGCCCCTATCCGCAATGCGCAGGGACAGACGCTGGCGCTGCTGACTCTGACCGCCGAGCCGGGCTGGTTCCACTTTCATACCCTGGGCACCGTCCAGGCCGCGGCGGAGGCCGTTTCGCGGCAGATGGTGCTACAGGCGCTGCTGGAACAACAGAAGACTGTGCTCGAAGTGCTCAATGAAGGCCTGGTAGTGCTGGACGAGCGAGGCTGTATCAAGGCACTCAATCGTTATGCCCGGCAGCTCTTTCGAGTCGATCTGGATGCGCTGGGCAGCCCGTTCCAGCGCCTGGGTCGCAGTGACTTGAGCGAACAGATTCTGACGCACGGCGGCGAAGGGCTGCGGGATCTGGATTGCATTTTCGAGCTGCATGATTTCAGCCAGCTGTCCTGCCTGGTTTCTGTGTGCCCGCTGGAGCAGGGCGGGCGTGTGGTGTCGTTGCGGGAGAACCGTCGTATCCGGGAGATCACGCGGCGAATCGTAGGCACTCAGGCCCGCTACACGTTCGAGACAATTCAGGGCAGTTCCCGGGCCATGGAGGACGCGTTGCACCTGGCACGGATTGCCAGTCGAAGCGATTCCACAACGTTGATTCTTGGCGAAAGTGGCACCGGCAAGGAATTGTTCGCCCAGGCGATCCACAACGCCAGTGACCGCGGTGGTGGGCCTTTTGTGGCCGTCAATTGCGGTGCCATTCCCCGGGATCTGGTGCAAAGCGAGTTGTTCGGCCATGTCGAGGGCGCATTTACAGGTTCGGCTCGAGGTGGTTCGGCGGGCAAGTTCGAACTGGCCGATGGCGGGACTATATTCCTTGATGAGATCGGCGATATGTCCTTCGATGCTCAGATCAGCCTGTTGCGGGTTTTACAGGAGGGAGAAGTGACCCGGGTCGGAGCGAAAAGCTCGCGCCAGGTGGATGTACGCATCGTCGCAGCCACTCACCGCAACCTGGGGCAGGCGGTGGCCGAAGGCGCCTTTCGCGAGGACTTGTATTACCGGCTGAATGTGCTGAACCTGACCGTGCCGCCGCTGCGTATGCGCCAGGAAGATATCGTACTTCTGGCTCGGCATTTTCTTGCTCGTTGTGGCCATTCACTGCGCAAGTCGGTGCAGGGCTTTTCGACGCAAGCGTTGGAGCTGCTGGCGGCTTACAGCTGGCCGGGCAATGTGCGGGAACTTGAAAATACCATTGAGCGCGCAGCCAATCTGGCTTTGGGCGAGTTAGTCCAGGGTGGCGATTTGCCTCTTGAAATCAGGCAGCGCACCAGCCAGTCGGTATCGGAGCACTTGCCAGCGCCAATGACGGCCAGAGACCTTGGCACCCATGAAATGCACGCAATTGTGGCTGCGCTCGAAAACACCCGAGGCAACATCCGTCTGGCTGCCCGACAGTTGAACGTTTCAAGGGGCGGTTTGTACAACAAAATGAGTCGGTTTGGACTGCGTGCCGAGGATTTTCGCCGTTTATGATCCGATCAGAACTGGGTATTTCCACGGTCGATATCTGCAGTTAATAGAGTGCCCCTGGTAATAGAGTGCCCCTGGTTAAATCTAGAAATACACATAGTGCCTTCAAGGGGCATTGCCCGTGACGCTGCGTGCCTGATGCTGATCAGGCTCGGAGAGAGACGGCGGATGTTTGAACTTCCATGACCTGATCACGCTGGAGAATTGCGCGTACAGAAAATGTTATTTTTGAATAATTAAATTTAATCTAGATCAGAAATAATAATATTAGCTTATGACCAAATAGAATTATATTTTAGAAATTGATTCCGTTATGTTTGGTTTCAACAGCCTACCCCTTACCTCGGATGGTACCAATCGTAATCAAGATTCTGTGTGTCATGCCGCCAGACTGCACGGTGTGACAGGGGCGCTGCAACGCTGACCCCGGTGCAGAATCGTTGGAAGGGAGTTCAACGTATGTTGCCTGTTCAATCCTGCCATTGCCTTTACTTCTCTCGCCCTGTCATTGACAGGCGCGTCGCCTTGCCACTGCTGCGCACCGACTGTTCGCCTCACAGCTAGTTCGTTCAGACCGCTAAGTGCCAAACCCGGCCGCAGGCTTTCCTGCATGTCGTTGATCACTTTTAAAACCTTGCATGCCGCGCCGTCCTCAAGACAGCGGGAATGTCCGATTTCGCGATTTGGATGTGTGGCTGCTATGACAGCCATGTCTGGAGTGGGTATGAAACAAGCCTTACAACGTGCCCGGGTATCGACTGCTGCAATGGGCTACTGCCCATTGGCGTTGGCGATAGGGGGCGTGTTGCTGTCAGGGACCATAAGAGCCCAGGAAAACAACACCTACGACCCGCGTACCTTGTCCACTGTGGTGGTCACCGGTAATCGCGGTGCCGAGCAACGCACGGTCACCAGCAGCCCGGTACCGATCGATGTGGTCAGCGCCAGACAACTACAGAGCACCGGCAAACCCGGACTGATGGAAGCCCTGAGTGCAGTAATTCCATCGCTGACCCTGCCGGAAAAAACCGGCTGGGATGCCAGCGGCATTGCCCGTGCGCCCAACTTGCGTGGCTTGAGCGCCGCCGAAGTGCTGGTGCTGGTCAATGGCAAGCGTCGTCACACCAGCGCCACCCTGAACATCAACGGTATTAACACCGGGGCTGCCCCTGCGGACCTGGACCTGATCCCCATCAGCGCCATCGACCATGTTGAAGTCCTGCGCGATGGCGCAGCGGCCCAATACGGTTCCGATGCGATTGCAGGGGTCATTAACGTCATTCTCAAGGCTGACACCAGCGGTACTTCGGTGAGCAACGCCGGGCTCGGCTATGACGGCAAGAAGCAGACTGTGCAGCAAAGCCTCAACAAGGGTTTCGAGATTGGCGACGGGGGCATTGTGCAACTGGCGCTGGACGCCCGCAGCCAGAATGATGACAACAAGGCCAGCGCCAATGGTTACAGTTACGAGCAGGCCTATGACCTGGCGGGCAAGTCCACGTATGGCGGCTACGGCACGCCAAAGACCAACCTGCTGACTCTGGGTTACAACGCCGAACTGCCCATCAATGACAACCTGAGCCTGTATTCCTTCACCACGTATTCACGTCGTAAAGCCGAGCAGGGGCAAAATTTTCGCCTGCCGACCATCACCAATACCATTACCACCGGGCCTAACGGATACCCGGCGGGATACACACCGACCTGGTACATCGATGAAGATGATTTCCAGGCCGCATTTGGCGGCAAAGGCACCGTCGGCGAATGGGATTGGGATCTTTCCAGCACCTACGGACGCAACGAAGCCGAGCAGGGCACCACGCACAATCAGAACCCGTCCCTGGGTGAAGACACGCCCAATCGCTTTACTTCCGGTACGTGGATCTCCACCGAACTGACCACCAATCTGGACTTCAAGCGCGGCTTCGACATCGGCCTGCAAAAGCCCCTGGATTTGTCCTATGGCCTCGAGCATCGGCGTGAGACGTATGAGGTGCAGGCCGGTGACTATGAATCCTATGCCAATGGCGGCTACTGCATTACGCCGGGCAACTGCGCGTCTTCCGGAGCGCAAGTCACCAACGGTATTTCCCCTGACGAAGAAAGCAGCGCGTCGCGTAACAGTGTCGCCAGTTATGTCGACGTGGGCTTCAACCCTGTACCGGACTGGTACGTTGGCAGCGCATTTCGCTACGAGCATTACAATCAGGGCGTGGGTGCGACCCGCAGCGGCAAACTGACCACGCGTTACGATTTCACTCGCCAATTCGCTATACGCGCCACCGTCAGCAATGGTTTCCGTGCGCCGTCTCTGGCCAACAGCCTGTTCAGTGCGCGCTCGACCACGTATGGCGTGGTGGACGGGGTCTATCAGTCCATCAACTACGGCGTGTTGCCAACGGGGTCCGGGGCTGCGAAAGCGCTGGGTGCCGAGGACCTTAAACCGGAGCGCTCGACCAACTTCAGCCTCGGTTTCACGCTCACACCGACCGACCGCCTCACGCTGACCGCCGACGCCTACGTCATCAATCTGCGTGACCGCATCACCCTGACCGGCACCTTGCTGGGCAATGAGGTCACGCAGGTGCTGCTCAACAATGGCATCGACTCGACGTCGGGTGGCCAGTACTTCATCAACGGTGCCGACACCCGTACCAAGGGGCTGGATCTGGTCAGCAATTACAGTCAGGACCTGGGGCAGTACGGATCACTGAAGTGGACGGCGGCGTTCAACTGGAACCAGACAAAGATCCTTGGCTACAAGGAGTCCACCTCGATTCTCGGTACGTCCTATGAACTGATGGACCGCGAAGCGCGCAATCTGATCACCGGTGTGCAGCCGCGCACCAAGCTGATTCTGGGCGGTGACTGGAGTATAGAGCGCTTCAACCTGAATCTGGCGCTGACCCGCTACGGCGCTTACAAGGAGGTCAATTCCTCAGCCAATCGTGATCTGGACCGGGTGTACGGTGCCAAATGGATCACCGATCTGGACCTTGGCTACAACCTCAGCAAAAACCTCAATGTCGCCATCGGAGCCAAGAACCTGTTCGACGTCTATCCCAAAAAGCAGGGGATTCCCAGCAGCACCATGGTCAGCAGCTACGGCACCTATTCGCCCTACGGTTTCACTGGCGGCTACTACTACACCCGGCTGACTTACGCCTTTTAAGGCCAGCACCTGACAACTCAATATTGCGTGCGAGGAACCACCATGCCCATTGTCGCCAAACCCTATGACTTCATTGATGAGCCCAGTCATTATCCACTTCCTCAGAGCCGCGTAGCACCCCCGCCGATAAAGGCCTTGCAGGTCGTTCCCGCCCGGCATCCCGGTCGCTGGTTCGGGTCGATATTCGCAGCGCTGGTGCTGCTGGCCATTGTGCACTCGCTGGCGACCAACCCGCGTTGGGAGTGGGGCGTCTTCGGCCAGTGGTTCTTCTCGCCATCGGTGCTGCGCGGCCTTGCGCAGACGCTTCTGTTGACGTTGCTCAGCACGCTGTTCAGCATCATTCTCGGCACGGCGCTGGCGTTGGCGCGCCTGTCGGGCTCGCCGTTGCTGGCGGCACTGGCCTGGGGCTACATCTGGTTTTTCCGCTCGATGCCTGCGCTGCTGGTGTTGATCATCCTCTACAACTTCGCCTACCTGTACGACCACATTGTGCTGGGGGTGCCGTTCACCCAACTGGTCTTCGCCGAGTGGTCGACGGTGGACGTGCTCAGCCAGTTTACCGTTGCGGTACTGGGCTTGAGCCTGATGCAGTCGGCCTATACCGCAGAAATCATTCGCGGTGGGCTGATCGGTGTCGATGCCGGTCAGCATGAAGCTGCTGCGGCACTTGGCCTGCCTGTGTCGCGGCGGATTTTCCGGATCATTCTGCCCCAGGCGTTGCGCTCGATTCTGCCTTCAGGCTTCAACGAGATCATCGGACTGGTCAAGGGAACATCCATTGTTTACGTGCTGGCCTTGCCAGAGCTGTTCTACACCGTGCAAGTCATCTACAACCGTACCCAGGCAGTGATTCCGCTGCTGATCGTGGCCACCGTCTGGTACCTGATTATCACTACGGTGCTGACCAGTGCCCAGTATTACGTCGAACGCCATTTTGCCCGAGGCTCGGCACGTGTACTGCCGCCGACACCCTTGCAGCGCCTGCGCGGTTGGCTCAAGGGCAGCGTGTCCGGGGAGAAGCACCATGGGTGAGGCCTCCACGCCAGTGCGCGCAGGGCGCATTCAGATCCAGGGCGTGGGCAAGCGCTTTGGCAGCCAGCAGGTGCTAAAGGACATCGACCTGAGCATCGAACCGGGCAAGGTCACGGTGATACTCGGTCCTTCCGGTTCCGGCAAGTCCACGCTGCTGCGCACCATCAACCACCTGGAAAAGATCGACAGCGGGTACATCACCATCGACGGTGATTACGTTGGTTATCGTCGCAAGGGCGACCTGCTCTATGAACTCAAGGAGCGCGAGATCCTCAAGCGGCGGATCGACGTCGGCTTCGTGTTCCAGAATTTCAATCTGTTCGCACACCTCACTGCCTGGGAAAACATCGCCGAAGCGCCTCTGGCCCACAAACGCTGGAGCAAGTCCGAGGCCCGGGTCAGGGCAAATGAACTGCTGGCCAGGGTAGGTCTGGCAGACAAGACAGATGCTTACCCGCGCCAGCTTTCCGGTGGTCAGCAACAGCGTGTCGCCATCGCCCGTGCGCTTGCGCTGGACCCCAAGGTCCTGCTGTTCGATGAGCCCACCTCAGCCCTTGATCCTGAACTGGTCGGCGAAGTGCTGGACGTCATCAAGGGCCTGACGCAACTGGGCGTCACGCTGGTGGTGGTCACTCATGAAATCGGCTTTGCCCGTGAGGTGGCAGACCATGTCGTGTTTCTCTGCGAGGGCCGACTGATCGAGCAAGGGCCGCCGGAGCAGGTGTTCCGCCAACCTCGACATCCTCGCACGGCTGCCTTTCTCGGCAAGGTGCTATGACTTTCCCGCTATCAAGGAGTGACCACTGATGTTCATCAATAGCGCCCGTGTGGCCTTGCTGACGCTAGCCGTCAGCGTCGCCCACAATACGTTGGCGTCGACCGCGCAACCGGTCGATCTGAGTCCCGACCGGCCACGCATTCATGTGCCGCGTAACGAGGCGGCCATCGCACAGATCCCGGCGGGCTTCAAGTTCGCCCAGCCTGGCAAGTTCACCGTGGCCGTCTCCGGTGTTGCGGGGCCGCCGTTGGCGCTGCTGGCCAATGATGACAAGACCACTATTGGCAGCGAGGCCGATACCGCGCAACTGGTAGCGGACAGCCTGGGCCTGCAATTGAACGTGGTGCAAACCAGTTGGGAGGACTGGCCACTGGGCGTCAGTTCGGGGAAATACGACGCGGTGATCAGCAATGTCACGGTCACGGAAGCACGCAAGAAACGCTTCGATTTCGCCACTTACCGTCAGGACGTACTGGGCTTCTACGTAAAAGCCAACAGCAAAATCAGCGAGATAAAACAGGCGTCGGACATTGCCGGGCTGAAAATCATCGTCGGCTCCGGCACCAATCAGGAAAAGGTTCTGCTGGCGTGGAACGAAGCAAACGAAAAGGCCGGTATCAAGCCTGCGCTGTTGCAGTACTTCGATGATCAGGCGGCCGCACAGCTTGCCATTCAGTCGGGTCGCAGTGATGCGCTGTTCGGGCCCAATTCGATATATGCCTATTCGGCCGCGATTACTGGCGGCATCAAGCGGGTAGGCACGGTCAACGGCGGTTGGCCGCTGCAGGCGGATATCGCCGTGACCACGCGCAAGGACAACGGCCTGGTCAAGCCGATTCACACCGCCCTGGAAGGGGCGATTGCCGGCGGCCAGTACGAGCAGGTACTCAAACGTTGGGGGCTGGACGTGGAACGCGTCGACAAGTCGCTGATCAATCCGCCCGGCTTGCCGGACTGAAGCGTTGAAGGGAGCAAACGATATGGGACTGACACGACGTGAAGCGCTTTCCAGTATCGCTGCCGTGGGCGGCGAGACCGCCGTCAAGGATGCGCTTGCGGTACTGGGGCTGGGGCCTTCATCGCATCGACGGCCACAGCCTCTGAAACTCGGCGACGGTCTGGGGCAGGGCACTCGCGTGCTGGTGCTGGGGGCAGGCATTGCCGGGCTGGTCACGGCACTGGAGCTGAAGCGCGCAGGTTTTGCCGTGCAAGTGCTGGAAGCCCGTGATCGAGTGGGTGGCCGTAACTGGACGCTGCGCAACGGCGATCGGGTGGATTACAAGGACGGCCGCTCACAGACCGCAAGCTTCGATTCAGGCGTGTATTTCAATGCCGGTCCGGCGCGCATTCCCAGCCAGCATCGGACGCTGCTCGACTACTGCAGTGAACTGGGTGTGCCGCTTGAAGTACTGGTCAACAGCAGCCATGGAGCTCAGGTACGCCCGGACCTGCAACGACCCGCGTTCACTGTCGGCCAGGCGATCAATGACGCCCGCGGCCATCTTTCCGGTTTGCTGGCCAAGGCGGTGCAGCGCGACGCGCTGGACGATGTGTTGAGCGGCGAAGAGCGTCAGCGGCTGCTGGCGTTCTTGCAGGTATATGGCGACCTTTCGCAGGAGCTGGCGTACGAGGGCAGCCTGCGCTCCGGGCACCAAACGTCGCTTTCTCATCCGGGAGCCTTGCCGAGCAGTGCGCAACCGGTGGCGCTGGATCGCTTGCTGCACCCCGAATTATGGGGCGCGCTGCTGCACACCGAGTTTCCCGAGTTTTCCGCGACCATGTTTCAACCGGTCGGTGGCATGGACCGGATCACCGACGCCTTTTACCAGCGCCTCACCGACCAGGTGCAACTGGACGCGCAGGTACGGCAGATTCGTCAACTGGAAGACGGCGTGGCAGTTACCTATCACGACAAATACAGCGGTCGCGAGCATGTGGTGCGCGCCGACTATCTGGTGTCAACCCTGCCACTGCCCTTGCTGGCCAGACTGGACACCGATTTCAGTGACCCGGTCAAGGCGGCCTTGCTCAGCACCCGCAACGATCAGGCGACCAAGGTGGCCTGGCAATCTCCGCGTTTTTGGGAAACCGACTACCGCATCTACGGCGGGTTGTCCTGGATCGACCATCCGGCGCGTCTGTTGTGGTATCCCAGCAACGACTTGAACACCCGACAAGGCCTGCTTGTGGCGGGTTATGTCACAGGGGAGGGGGCCGATGCGTTCGGTGCGAAACCCTTCGACACACAATACGCCACTTCCAGAGAAGCGGTAGAGCTGCTGCACCCGGGGTATTCGCGGCAGCTGCGCAACCCGCTGGCCGTGTCCTGGGAGCAGATCCCTTACAGCGAAGGCCCTTGGTTGCAACGCGAACATTTCCCTGCCGCTGCCAGTGCGTTGCTGGACGAGCCCCACGGTCGTGTGTACTTCGCCGGTGACGGGCTGGTGCAAAGCGGAGTCGGCATCTGGCAGGAGTCAGCGGCCAACTCGGCGCGACATGTGGTGGCGCAACTGGCCGAGCGAGTGACGCAAACGCGGCAGATTTCGACCCTTGCCGCGTCATGACGTGCAACTGCACGAGCCCCGCGTTTTACGTAACCCTTATTCCTGAATATCCATTGAAGGAGAGACACCATGAGCGACAGCATTCAACGCACCAGCGTCGGCGATTTTCCGATCTCGCAAACCGTGACAGTGCCAGCCTCGACCAGCCTGGTATTCGTCAGCGGCACCTTGCCTGACCTCGCCGACCCGCATGCTTCGGCGGGTACGCCGGCAGCCTATGGCAACACCGAAGTACAGACCGTTTCGGTATTCAACAAACTGCGCAGAATCCTTCAGCAACAGGACCTCGATCTGGGCGATATCGTACAGTTGCGGGTATTTCTGGTCGGTGCCGAGGAAACCGCCGGCAAGCTGGATTTTGCCGGGTTGCAGGCCGGTTACACGCAATTTTTCGGCACGCCGGAACAACCTCTCAAACCCGCGCGCACGGCGTTGCAGGTGGTAGCGCTGCCATTGCCCGGCGCGTTGATCGAGGTCGAAGCGATAGCGGCCAGACCGGCTTGATCGCGCGCTGTCAGCTTGCGTGTCGGGCAGCGATCAGCGCCGCCCGGCGCGGGTACTCACGTCCACCCACACTGCCAGCACCAGGATCCCGCCCTTGACGATCATCTGCCAGTAGCTGTCGACATCGAGCATCGACATGCCGTTGTCGAGACTGGTGATGACCAATGCGCCGAGCAGGGCACCGTAGACAGTGCCTGAACCGCCACGCATGGACGTACCGCCGATGAAGCATGCGGCGATGGCGTCGAGTTCGCCCATGTTGCCGGCCGAGGGTGAGCCGGCGGCCAGGCGTGCGGTGTTGACCAGCCCGGCGAACGCACACATCACGCCCATGATGCCGAAAATCCACAGCTTCACGGCCTGTACGTTGATGCCGGACAGGCGCGTGGCTTCCATGTTGCTGCCGACGGCGTAGACACGGCGCCCGAACACCGTCTGGGTGGTGACATAACTGAACACGCCGAGCAGGACCAGCAACAGCAACACCGGAACGGGGATTCCGTCGTAGCTGTTGAGCACATAGACAAAGCCGCCCAGCACAGTGCCGATCAACACCACACGCAACACATCACGAATCAGTGAATGTGCCGCCAGCCCGTGCAGCGCTCTGTTGCGCCGTTGTTTCCAGGTCAGGACCAGCGTCAGCGCCAGCAGCAGAATACCGAGCCCGGTGCCCACCGCATGCGGCAGATAACCCTGGCCGATATAGACCAGCGACGGCGACACCGGGGCGATGGTCGTGCCGCCGGTGATACCGAGCAGAACGCCACGAAACGCCAGCATGCCACCCAGCCCGACGATGAACGAGGGGATCCGCAGGTAGGCGGTCATGTAGCCGTTGGCCAGGCCGATCATCAGGCCGCATAGGGCCACCACACTCAGGTTTGCCAGCAGCGGCACGTGGTAAACCACATCCAGAATCGCCGCCAGGCCACCGAGCAGGCCAAGCAATGAGCCCACCGACAGGTCAATCTCGCCGCTGATGATCACCAGCACCATGCCGCAGGCCAGAATCCCGGTAGTGGACATCTGTCGCAGCAGGTTGGACAAGTTGCGCGGCGTCAGGAAGCCGCCCTCGGTCTGCCAGCTGAAGAACAGCCAGATAACGGCGATGGCAATCACCAGCGCGAGCATTTTGTAGCGGGTAAAGAACTGTTTGACCTGGTTCATCTACGCGGTCTTCCGGGCATTATTGTGAGGGGCATCGGAGTGGCTGAGTGCAGCGGCGAGCACCTGCTCCTGAGTCAGTTCATGGTTGATGAAGTCGCCGCGCAACTGACCGTCGCCAATCACCAGCACGCGGTCGGACACGCCCAGCACTTCAGCCAGCTCCGAAGACACCATGATGATCGACACGCCCTCGGCTGCCAGCGCGCCCATCAGCTTGTAGATCTCATACTTGGCACCGACATCGACGCCGCGGGTGGGCTCGTCGAGAATCAGGACGCGCGGGCGGGTCAGCAGCATCTTCGCCAGCACGGCTTTCTGCTGATTGCCACCGGACAGGCTGGTAATCGGCAAAAACGGGCTGGCCGTCTTGAGGTGCATGCGCGAGATTTCCCGGTCGATACTGCCCAGCTCTGCCTCGGCGTCGATACGGGTCATGTTCGAGTAACTGTCGAGGACCGCGAGGGTGATGTTCTGGCCGACGCCCAGGTCCGGAATGATGCCCTGGCGCTTGCGGTCTTCGGGGACCATGCACAGACCGGCGCGTATCGATTTGAGCGGCGTGCGCGTGTCGATAGCCTGGCCATCCAGCCACACTTCACCGGTGTACCGACCGGGATAGGCGCCGAACAGGGCTGACACCAGTTCGGTACGGCCCGCACCCACCAGCCCGGCGATGCCGAGGATTTCCCCGCGCCTGAGGACGAACGATACGTCGTCGACCCGCTTGCGCCCGGGATTATCGACGTCATAGCAGGTGATATGCCGCGCTTCGAAGATCACCTCGCCGACATCATGCGGCTCGGTGGGATAGAGGTTGCTCATTTCGCGTCCGACCATCTGGGTGATGATCTTCGCAATGTCCATGTCCGCCATTGCGGTGGTTGCAATATGTTTGCCGTCGCGGATGACTGAGATGGTATCGCACACGGCGGCCACTTCATCGAGCTTGTGCGAGATGTAAACGCATGCGACCCCCTTGGCCTTCAGGTCGCGAATGATGTCCAGCAGTACCTCGATTTCGGAGCGGGTCAGAGCCGAGGAGGGCTCGTCGAGAATCAACAGGCGCGCCTTCTTGTTCAGTGCCTTGGCGATTTCCACCAGTTGCTGGTAGCCGCCGCCATATTGGGAAACCGGCAGTGCCACGTTCATGTCAGGCACTTTGAGTTCACGCATCAGCGACTCGGCGCGATGGATCATGGCCGGATAATTCATGCGCCCGCCGGGGAGCGTCAGCTCGTGACCCATGAAGATGTTTTCGGCCACCGACAGGTCCGGGACCAGCGTCAGCTCCTGATGGATGATGACGATCCCTGCCGCTTCCGTTTCGCTGATCGATTGTGCCTTGAGCGGTTGGCCGTCCCACAGGATCTCGCCCTCCCAGGTGCCGTAGGGATAGACCGCCGAAAGGACTTTCATCAACGTCGACTTGCCCGCGCCGTTCTCGCCGCACAGGCCGACGCATTCGCCGGGCTTCACTGTGATATCGATGCCATTGAGCGCTTTCACACCGCCAAAGGATTTGACGATGCCGTTCATTTGCAGCAGGTAGTCAGACATGGCGCAGGGCTCTACGAAGGTGTGATGGCTTGGCCTGAGCGGCGACCCTGCTAAACCGCAGGGTCGTGCTCTGGCTTTCAGCGACGTATCAACGATCGAGGCTCATTGCCCGTCAATCTGCGCCTTGGTGTAGAACCCGTCTTTTTCCAGCAGGTCGATGTTGTCCTTGGTCAATGCTGTAGGCGTCAGCAAGATGGTGTCGACTTTCTTGCTGCCATTGTCGTATTGCGAACTGAAATCGGGTTTCTGGTTGCGTGCCAGTTGCACTGAAAGCTTGGCGGCTTCGCTGGCAATCAGTTTCAGCGGCTTGTAGACGGTCATGGTCTGAGTACCATCGATGACCCGCTTGACCGCTGCGAGGTCCGCGTCCTGGCCCGAGATAGGGACTTTGCCGGCCAGTTGCTGTGCGGCGAGGGCCTGGATCGCTCCGCCGGCAGTGGCGTCGTTGGAGGCGACGATGCCATCGATCTTGTTGTTATTACGCGTCAGGGCGTTTTCGACAATGCTCAGGGCTTCGGTAGGGTTCCACTCCTTTACCCATTGCTGGCCGACGATCTTGATATCACCTCTGTCGATAGCCGGTTGCAGCGCTTTCATCTGGCCTTCGCGCAGAATCTTGGCGTTGTTGTCGGTGGGCGCGCCGCCCAGCAGGAAGTAATTGCCCTTGGGCGCTGCTTTCAACACGCCGTTGGCCTGCATCTCGCCGACTTTTTCGTTATCGAAGGAAATGTACGCATCGATATCGGCATTGAGGATCAGCCGGTCATACGACACCACCTTGATCCCGGCCTTCTTGGCTTCGGCAACGGCATTGGTCAGCACGGTGGCGTTGAACGGCACGATGACGATTACATCGACGCCGCGCGAGATAAGGTTTTCTATCTGCGAGATCTGTTTCTGCTCATTGGCATCCGCCGATTGCACGAAGACCTTGGCGTCGAGCTTTTCCGCCGCCGCAACGAAGTAATCACGGTCGCGTGACCAGCGTTCCAGACGCAGGTCATCAATGGAAAAACCTATTTTCGGGTGCGCAGAGTCAGCCATCACCGGCAGGGACAGCAAGGCCAGCGCGCTGGCGAGCAGCGTACGTTTCAGGGTGTTCATAGGGTGCGTCCTTTTATTGTTGTTTGAGACACTTCTTGACTGGGCGATAACGATAGAACTGTAGAGCGTTGCCGGACGTCGCGTATGAAGATTTGTCGCCTGAATGTCACGGCGACGTCCAGCTAAGCCTGTCAGGCGTAGATAAAGCGATTGACCACACCTTCAAGCAGTTCCTGACGGCCACTGACGGCCTGCGGGTTCAGCTCGTTGGCGAAGGCGTGTTCGGCGAGCGACGCAAGGCTGAATTCGCCCGCCAGTACCGATTGGCCAAATGGCTGCTGCCAGCCTGCGTAGCGCTGGTCCTTGAAGTGCTGGAGTTTATCGTTCTGCACCATGGCCGCAGCACGCTCCAGCGCCAGGGCGAGGACATCCATCGCGGCAACGTGGCCGTGAAACAGGTCGATATCGTCGAGGCTCTGGCGACGCACCTTGGAGTCGAAATTGAAACCGCCGTTGGTGAAGCCGCCAGCCTTGAGGATTTCGTAGGTGGCGAGGGTCATCTCTTCGACGCTGTTGGGGAACTGGTCCGTGTCCCAGCCGTTCTGTGGGTCGCCACGGTTGGCGTCGATGCTGCCGAAAATCCCCAGCGAGACCGCCGTGGCGATTTCGTGGTGGAAGCTGTGTCCGGCCAGTGTGGCGTGGTTGGCCTCGATATTGACCTTGATCTCGTTTTCCAGGCCGTACTGCTGCAGAAAACCGAACACCGTGGCGCTGTCGTAATCGTACTGATGCTTGGTCGGCTCCTGTGGCTTGGGCTCGATCAGCAGATCGCCCTTGAAACCTATCTTGTGCTTGTGTTCAACGACCATGCGCATGAAGCGACCGAGTTGTTCGCGTTCACGCTTGAGGTCGGTATTGAGCAGGGTTTCGTAGCCTTCGCGACCGCCCCACAATACGTAGTTGGACCCTTTGAGACGCTGGGTGGCATTCATTGCGCTGAACACCTGGGTCGCGGCGTAGGCGAACACTTCCGGGTCCGGGTTGCTGGCAGCGCCTGCGGCGAAGCGTGGGTTGCTGAAGCAGTTGGCCGTGCCCCACAGCAGTTTTATGCCGCTCTGTTGCTGATGGCGCTCCAGGTGATCGACCATGTGCTCGAAGTTGTGGCGATATTCCTTCAGTGAGGCGCCTTCCGGCGCCACATCGGTGTCGTGGAAGCTGTAGTAGTCGATGCCGAGCTTGGAGAAGAACTCGAACGCCGCTTCGGCCTTGCCGATGGCCAGTTCCATAGGGTCACCGGAACCTTGCCATGGGCGCTTGAAGGTGCCGACACCGAACATGTCGGCGCCCGGCCATACGAAGGTGTGCCAGTAGCAGGCCGCCATGCGCAAGTGCTCGCGCATGGGTTTGCCGAGGACCAGCCTGTCGGCGTCATAGTGGCGAAAGGCGAGGGGCGAGTCGCTGTCAGGGCCTTCGTAGCGAACCCTGTCTACGTCGGGGAAGTACGGCATGAGCGTTTTCCTTATTGTTCTTGGCGGTGTCTGGATACTAGCAACGGCCCTGCATGCGCTGATTATGAAAATCGTCAACGTACAGTGCGATTTTGAGTGTTGAGATTCGTCGGTCAGCGGCCTAGTCTGTGGCCCACGGCGTCGTGCTTATCGAATCGGCATAAAAACAATGAAAACCGTACCTCCCGTTCACCGCATCGCGCTGTTGTTCAACGGCAGCAAGATTTATGACCGCGGCATCATCAGTGGCATCGGCAACTACCTCAGCAGCACCCGGGTGTCCTGGGACTTGTTCCTCGAGGAGGACTTCCTCTGTCGCCTGAAAGGCATCGAGCGCTGGCAGGGCGACGGGATCATTGCCGATTTCGATGACCCACTGATCGGCGAGGCATTGGCCGGGATCAAACTGCCGGTGGTAGCGGTGGGCGGGTCCTATCAGGACGAGCGCGCCTACCCGAAGGGCATTCCATATGTGGCGACTGACAATCACGCCTTGATCAAGGCAGCCTACGAGCACCTGATCGAGGCCGGGTTGACGCGCTTTGCCTGCTTCAGCCTGCCTGAAGCACAAGCCAATCGCTGGGCGCAGGAGCGCGAGCAGGCCTTTCGCCGCTTGCTGCAACGCGACGGCCTGCACGCCGAGGTCTATCGTGGCCTGGGCACCAGCGCGCCGCTCTGGGACAGCGCCGTAGAGCAGCAGATCGCCTGGCTGCAAAGCCTGCCCAAGCCGATCGGCATCATCGCCGTGACCGACGCCCGCGCCCGTCAGCTATTGCAGGCCTGCCTGACCGCCGGAATTGCTGTCCCCGAACAGGTGGCACTGATCGGCATCGACAATGATCCGTTGACCCGGACCCTCACTCGCGTGCCACTGAGTTCGGTCGTTCAAGGCACCGACACCATGGGTCGCACCGCTGCACGTCTGCTGCACCAGATGCTGCACGGCATGCCGTCCTCGGGTACACACATTCTGATACCGCCGGACACTGTCAACGTGCAGGCTTCGAGTCTGCATCAGCCCTTGGGTGACCCCTATGTGATGCAGGCGCTGCTGTTTATCCGGCAGTACGCGTGCCAGGGCATCAAGACTGCACAGGTAGCCGCCTATGTGGGCGTCTCGCGCTCGTCACTGGAGTCGCACTTTCGCCGCGTGAGGGGCTGCAGCGTGCACGACGAGATCCTGCGTTTCAAACTGGCCGCCGCTGCAAACGGACTGGAAAACACCGGGCTGGCCATTGCCGAGATCGCCCGTGATTGTGGTTTCCGGTCTGCGCAATACCTGCACACCGTGTTTCGTCGCGAGTTCGGCTGCACGCCGAGGGAGTACCAGCAGGGTGGAAGTGCGGCCGCGTCATGAACGCCGGAGGCCTGGGCGGTGAGCGACAGGCTTTGAATGCATTCCTTCCTATATCCCTCATAACAGTACCGAATGGTTCGCTTAAGTTGACAGTATCCAAGCGCCCGGGCTAAAACATACACCTTGGTACAGTTATGAGCGAGTCACCAGTCTTCACATGCACGATGGGACGTAGGGGATAGAGACGATGCAGTTGCATGAAATATTGACCATTCACCTGCGTATAGATAAGCCGCAATTGCTTTGCGACCCTTCGAACATGCAGCGCAGCAGCTGTGAAATACAGGGTGGAGAGTTTCGTGGCGAGCGATTGCAGGGGCAAGTCCTTCCGGGAGGCAGTCTTTATCTGGTGCCCCAGGGCGACGACCTTGCGCGTGTCAGCCTGTACTACACCTTGTTCACTGATCACGGAGTAAATATAGAGGTAGTGGGCGAGGGACTCCTGGTAGGGCATGAAACCGACCGCGGGCCTGTGACCGACTCGCGCTTTACATGCAGCAAGCAGTTCAGCGTGCCTTCCGGTGCGCATGATCACTTGCAGCGCAATCTGTACGTCGGCAGCGTGAATGTCAGGTCTCGGGATGACAGCCTGCTTGTCAGTATTTTTCAGGTCAACGACAGGCAAGGGGATACTGAAAAAAACCGCTGATGTGATGGCGCACACCGAGCTTTATTTCGACGGCGTGAGGCTGGTTTTTCCCCCACGCCGACGTCATTCTTTCTTATGCGGTCATGTCATGAGCCGGCTTATCCGGCAAAAAAGCTCAAGCCCTTGCCGACCCCACACTCATAACTCACCGGACTGCCCACCTGTTGATAACCAGGAACATTCAGCGTGGTCATGCTGAATGTGGCGGTGCCGTTCGGGCGTATCTGATAACGAATGAATTGCTCGATGGGCTTGTTATCGCGATCAAGGCTGAAGTGGGTGTCCGAAAACGCCAGGGTGCCGTCGGGGGTAATGCGGTAGGCATCGATGCGTTTGCCGCCTTTGGTTTTGGACGGCTCGGCACCGGCGATCGAGGATTTGCATTGTCCCAGGTCGATCACCACGGCGACCGACTCTCCAGTATTCAACGCCTGGGTAATGGCGGAGTAGGTGGGCAGCGCATCACCTGCGTAAGCGAGGCCTGGCAGTGAAAGAGCAAACAGTGCAGCGGCGTAGGAATGTTTCATGGCAGCTCCAGGAAGTCAGTCTGAAGGGCGAAAAGACCCGTCCATCTCGCAATTATCGAGCGTCGCGAAACCTACCATAAGCTTCGATCCAAGTGGGCCCACGATAGCAGTGGCACCTCTCTGTTCAGAGCATCTTCATCCTTTTTCCTGTTCTGCCGATAGACATGACGGAGTTAATTTATTCACCGGTCACGGGAAGGGGATTGAAGATGCTGAGACAGCTGAAAATAGCCGCGCGGACCTCCGCCTGCTTTGCGTTGATGGTGGTGCTGGTGTTCGGGCTTGGTATTTTCAGCATTCAGCAATTGCACGGTATTCGTGAGCAATCGCTTGAAATCGAAAACGATGCCCTTCCCGGGATTGCGCTGGGTGACGATATTGCCCTGGCGGTCGAGAAAACCCGCACTACCGTGGCTAAAATGCTTGCCTCGCATGACCCTGCACAGGTGACTCTGGCTCACACCGAGCTCCTTGAAAAGAAGGCCGGGTTCCAGAAGGCCGTAGAGGCCTACGACCCGCTCATCACCGAGGATGACGAGCGCGCGCTCGTCGAGGGGCTGAAGAGCACTTATCAGGGCTACATCGACCGTGCCGAAAAGGTCTATACGCTGATCAACGAGAATCAGGCGGATGCCGGAAGGGCGCTCGTCTGGGGCGAGATGAAGGCCATGGCGGAAAGTATCGAAGCCGCCCTGGGCAAGCTGGAAAAGATCAATGATGACTCCGAAGCCGAATCCAGCGCTGCAGCGACGTCGGTGTATGAGAACGCCCTGATCGTCACTTATGGGGTCATGTTTCTGACGGTGTTGTTGACCGTATTGCTTGCCTGGCGTCTGACCAAAAGTCTGGCAGTGCCGATCAGTCAGGCGTTGCACAGTTCGGAAACCATTGCCGCGGGCGACCTGCGTCCCAGCGCAATCAACCGCGAGGGCACGGATGAAGCCGCCTTGTTGCTGCAATCAATGGAGCGCATGCGCGGCAATTTGAGCCAGACCCTGACCCAGGTGGGCGACGCCGCTCACCAGTTGGCGTCGGCCACGGAAGAAATGAGCGCCCTGATGGTTAACAGCAACGCCGATCTGGTGGTGCAGAACAGCGAAATCGAAATGGCCGCCACCGCAGTCACCGAGATGAGTCAGGCGGTCGATGAAGTGGCGCGTAATGCGGTGACCACTTCGGTGGAATCCAAAGCCTCTTCGGTGTCGGCCCGCGAAGGTCAGGAAGAGCTCAATCAAACCGTCCAGTCGATCCTTGAACTGACCCGAAATGTTGGCACGGCCTCGACCGAGGCGCAGGCGCTGGCAACCCGCACGCTGGATATCACCAAGGTTCTGGATGTTATCCGCGCAGTATCCGAGCAAACCAACCTGCTGGCCCTCAACGCGGCCATTGAAGCGGCACGCGCGGGCGATGCCGGACGGGGTTTTGCTGTGGTTGCCGACGAGGTGCGCGCTCTGGCCCACCGCACCAGCGAATCGACTCGCGAGATCGAAACCATGGTCGGGCACATCCAGCAGGGCACCAAAAGTACCCTGGTCGCGCTTGAAGTCAGTAGCGACCAGGCGCAACGCACCAAACAACAGGCCGAGTCGGCCAACGCTGTGCTGGCCAGCATCGCCAGTTCGGTCATGGTCATCGATGAGCGCAACACGGTGATCGCCAGCGCCTCCGAAGAACAAGCGCTGGTTGCGCGGGAAGTGGACCGCAACCTGGTGCGCATCCGTGATTTGTCGGCACAATCGGCGGTGCGCACCAGCCAGACCGGCAGTGCCAGCCAGTCGCTGGCCGAGTTGGCGAGTGACCTGACGACCACCCTGGGGCAGTTCAAGCTCAGATAAGACGGGCCGATAGCAGGCCCGTTACCGCATCGATTCGCTGTTGTACGGGCAACAGTGAATCGACAAAGTGTCCGGCGTTTTAGCCGGCAAAGCCAGGTTACTGCGCACAACCGCCATCTGGCGCAACAGCTTGAAACCGCCTGGTGCCGGGCCTCGCGCCATCGCAAGGCGCAGCGCAAAGCTTTGGGCATGACCTATGCACTGCCGATCAGGATTGTTTTCCTGAGCCAGCGGAGCCACCCGAATGCCTGATGCCGTCCCGATCCCCAAGACCAACCGCCTGCATGCAATAGGGCGCACTCTGATGCTGACCCTGTTGGCCACCAGCCTCGTCGCAACTGCGTATGCCGAGGACAGCGACGTGCCTTCGCTGGCCGGTAAACGCATTGCGATCAGCATGACCGGCACCAGTCACTACTTCGATATCAAGGCCTTCCAGGCGCAGGTGGATGAGGTCAAGCGCCTGGGCGGCACACCCATCACGCTCGATGCCGGTCGCAACGACAAGAACCTGGTCAATCAATTGCAGACCGTGGTCACGCAAAAGCCCGATGCAGTGATCCAGACCCTCGGCACCCTCAGCGTTATCGACCCGTGGCTCAAGCGCATCAGCAAGGCGGGTATTCCGCTGTTCACCATCGACGCGCCATCGCAATACAGCCTCAACAACACCACGTCCGACAACGAGGCCACCGGCAAGGCATTGGCCGGGCAACTGATCAAGGACGCAGGTGGCCAGGGTAACGTGCTGGTGTTCAATGGCTTTTATGGCGTGCCGGTCTGCGCCATTCGTTATGACCAGCTCAAGGTGGCGCTCAAGGATCATCCCGAGCTAAAAATTATCGAGCCGGAGTTGCGCGATGTCATTCCCAACACGGTCCAGGACGCTTACTCGCAAGTTTCGGCGCTGCTCAACAAGTATCCCAAGGGCACTGTTTCGGCGATCTGGGCCGCCTGGGACATCCCGCAACTGGGCGCCAGCAAGGCACTGATCGATGCCGGCAGAACCGAAATCAAGACCTACGGCGTCGACGGCACACCGGAAGTGCTTGAGCTGATGCGTCGCGACGATTCGCCGGTGGGGGCCGTGGTTGCCCAGCAGCCTGCATTGATCGGCAAAACCGCGGTGCAGAACGTCGCCCGTTACCTGGCCGGACAGCACGATCTGCCGAAAGAGACCCAGGTGCCCACCTTGCTGACCACGGCCGCCAATCTACCGGACGTGCAAAAGCTCAGAGGCGATAACTGACGCGGGAGATCAATCATGGGATCAACGATTGCAGACGTCGCGGCGGTGCCACCGGCCTTGCACTTGAAGGGTGTCAGCAAGCGCTTTGGCGCCACCCAGGCGCTGGATGGCGTAAACCTTAAGGTCGAGGCCGGAACGATTCACGGGCTGGTGGGTGAAAACGGGGCGGGCAAGTCGACCCTGATCAAGGTTCTCGCCGGTATTCATCGTGCCGATGCCGGCCGTTTGAGTATTCACGGCCAGCCGTTCGAGAGTTTCACGCCGCGTCAGGTCGAAGCCGCAGGCGTGCATTTCATTCATCAGGAACGATTGCTGCCGGGCAGCTTCAGCGTCGGCGAGGCACTGTTTTTCGGGCAGGAAATCAAGCGTGGGCCCTTCGTCGATCGCCGCGCCCAAGAGCGTGAGGCGGCAAGACTTCTGGACGATTACTTTGCCATGCGCCTGCCCGCCGGGGCGCTGGTACGCGATCTGGACAGCGCCCAGCGACAGATACTGCAGATCACTCGCGCGTTGCTGGCCAGGCCGAAGGTGCTGGTGTTCGACGAGCCGAGTGTGTCACTGGTCAAGCAGGAGGTGGACCGCTTGCTGGACATCGTCCGCCGCCTGCGCGCTGAAGGGCTGACCATTGTCTACATTTCCCACTATTTGCAGGAGATCGAATCGCTGTGCGATCAGGTCACCGTGCTGCGTAACGGCCGCGATGTGGCGGTGGTCGATCCGGCACTCACCAGCACTGCGCAGATCGCCCGGCTGATGGTCAATCGGGAGGTAGGCGAGCAATATTTTCGTGCCCGGACATCACCCGGCACGCCCGTGCTGCAACTGCGCGGGCTGGGGGCAGGGCGCTTTTACGACGGCGTTGACCTGAGCGTGCGGCGTGGCGAAGTGCTGGGCCTGACCGGTCTGGTCGGCTCGGGTGCCAAGGAGCTGCTCAAGAGCCTGTTCGGGCTGCTCAAGCCGGATCGCGGCGAATTGCTCTTGAACGGTCAGCCTTTGCAGTTGAAATCACCGCGTGACGCGGTACGCCATGGCATCGCACTGGTCCCCGAGGAGCGCCGCACGCATGGCGTGGCACCGGCGCTTTCGGTGCTGGAGAACATCACGCTGGCCAGCCTGGGGCGCTTCAGCCGCTGGGGATTGCTCGACGCTGCGGCGCAAGCCGGGGAAAGCCAACACCTGATCGACGAACTGGCAATCAAGACCTCAGGCCATGATGCGCCGGTGCACGCGCTCAGCGGTGGCAACCAGCAGAAGGTTGCGCTGGGCAAGTGGCTGAGCCGTCATTCGACGTTATACCTGCTGGACGAGCCCAGCGTTGGCGTCGACATCGGCGCCAAGGTGGAGATCTACCGATTGATTGCCCGGCTTGCCGAGGGCGGCGCGGCGGTGCTGGTGCTGTCGTCGGACTTGCCGGAGCTGATCGGCATCACTCAGCGCATTGTGGTCCTGCACAGAGGACGCATTGCAGGCGAATTCGATTCATTGAGCACCGACAGCGACCAACTGCTGGCCTGCGCCACGGGCGCCAGTGAAAGCGACCATGACAGCCAATCACTCCCTGCGGAGGCCCATTATGTCCGCGCTTGATCTATCCGTTGCGCAGGCTGGCGATCCAGCGCAGCGCTGGCTCGTGCAGCTGGCGCAGAGCGGTTCGTTGCTGGTGTTTCTGGCGATTTTGCTCGGCTTTGCCGTCAGTGCGCCGAACTTTATCAGCCTCGGCAACATCAGCAATGTGTTCGCCCAGTCAGCAACCCTCGGCATACTCGCGCTGGGGCTGACCTGCGTGGTTATCGGTGGTGGTTCCAATGTGGTCAGCGGCGGCCTGGACCTGTCGCTGGCGGCCAATCTCGGTCTGTGTGCGGCCGTCTACAGCAGCCTGAACAATGCCGGGTTCGATGCTTGGCAAGCGATTGGCCTGACGCTCGGCTGCGGCCTGGTGGTCGGCGCGTTCAACGGCCTGGCGGTGGTGTTTCTACGCTTGCCGCCGTTACTGGCGACCCTGGCGAGCATGAACCTGATTGCCGGCCTTGAGCTGGTGCTGACCCAGAACACTGTGCTGGCGACCGACTCGGCATTGCTCGACAGCCTGGCGTCCGGTGTCTGGCTGGGTGTGCCGGCGTTGGCCTGGGTGCTGCTGAGTGTCGCGGCAGTGTTGTGGCTGTTGATTCAGCACAGCGCGTTCGGCCTGCGTCTGTACGCCATTGGCGAATACCCGCAAGCCGCCGAGGCTGCCGGCTTGAATCTGCGGCGTTATGTGTTTGCCAGTTACCTGATTGCCGGCGGATGCGCCGCCATTGCCGCGTTCTGTTCCGCAGCGTTTTTCAGCGGCAGCACGACCGGTTCCGGTGACATGTTGCTGTCAGTGGTGGCCATCGCTTTTCTCGGCGTGGTGTTCTCGCGGCGTCTGACCGCGAACATTCCCGGCACCCTGTTGGCGACGCTGCTGCTGGGCTTTTTGATCAACGGTTTTCAATTGCTGAACATTTCCAGCTTCTGGGTCAACGGCGTGCAAGGCGTGTTGATTCTGTTGGTGGTGGCATTTTCCGGGGCATTCGGCCGCCGGGAGGGTGAACAATGAGTACGCTGACCCTGAGTACCTCCTCGACGCTGGTCAAGGTGCTGCCGCGCCTGTTGCCAGCGGTCCTGCCGCTGTTGGTGTCGGTCATCCTGCTGTTTTTCGCGATCAATGCGCCGGGCTTTCTGAGTTGGGGCAACCTGTCGAGCCTGGTGCTGAACAACTTCGTGTTGCTGGCTATCGTCGCAATCGGCATGACCTGGGCTGTTGCGGCTGGCGGTATCGATCTGTCGGTGGGAACGGCGCTGGACTTTGCCAGCCTCGGTTTCGTGGTCACCTTGAATGGCGGTCATGGCCTGGGCGCGGCCATTGCGGTGGCTATGCTGGCAGGGGGCGTTGCCGGGGCGTTCAACGCGATGCTGATCGCCGGGCTGCGTATTTCGCCGTTCCTGGCGACACTGGGTACGCTGTTTATCGGCACCAGCGTGCAACAGTTGTTGTCCGACGGTGGCCAGCCGATCTATATCGCTCAGGGCGCGTTACCGGGCATCAGCGCTGTGTTGATCCTCGGCGTGCCGTTGCCGCTGTTGGTGGTAGGGTTGCTGGCAGGGCTTTACGGGCTGATTCTGGCGCGTGGCCGTCTGGGACGGGAAATCCTTGCGCTGGGCACGCAGCCGCAACTGGCGTATTACTCGGGCCTGCCCACGCGACGCATTGCCGTGCAGGTGTTTTTCGCCAGCGCGCTGGCCTGTGCGGTGGCGGGCATCCTGCTCAGCTCGACGGTCAACGCCTACGTGCCTATGTCAGGCAACGCTTATCTGATCAATGCCATCGGCGCGGTGTTCATCGGTACGACGCTCAGTCGTCAAGGGCGTCCGAATATTCCGGGCACACTTTTGGGTGTTCTCTTCATCAACGTGATCGCCAACGGCCTGTTGCTGATCGGCTGGAACTTCTATTGGCAGCAGGTTGCGACCGGGGCGCTGATCTTTCTGGTGCTGGCGTTCAGTTTTACCAGTCGCCACCTGCTGCGTAACGCGGCGTGAGTGCTCTTTACGCGTTGCCTTTACCGCTGCCGATCTGCCAGACAAACGGCGGCTCGGTGCCGTTGATGCGCCAGTCACCGACAATGCGCGCCTTGTAGATCAGCGGATTGTGCGATGCCGCTGTGCGCGCATTACGCCAGTGGCGATCCAGCGCCTTGTTGAGGCTGACACCTGAAGCGCCCAGTGCGTTGAACAGCTCAGTTGCAGCGCGCAACACCAGTTCCGAGACGATCACCTGGGCCTTGGCGGTCTCGATTTCGGCGGCAATATTGGCGTCTTTTTCCCGCTGTGGGTCATTGCCAAAGCGTGCCACGTACGCACGCTGCAATGGCTCGGCGGAGCGCAACGTTGCGGCCTCTGCGGCGTAAACCTGAGCGGCGATCTGACCGACCACTTGCTGCACTTGTGAGTCCTGGCTGACGCTCCCGGCGTTGCCATGGCTGAAGACGCGTTTGCGATCGCGCACTTCCTGAGCGATGTCGCGTTCGACAGCTCGACCAATACCGGCCAGCACCGCCAGCAGCACCAATTGATAAAACGCCGTCTGGTATTTGAAGCGTTGTTCGAACGGTATGACGTGTGTGGCCGGCAGCGGTACGTTGTCGTAGACCGAGGTGCCGCTGCCGGTGGTGCGCTGGCCGAACCCGTCCCAGTCGTCACTGTGGCGCACACCGGCATGCCTGGCGTCGACGACCGCGATCACGTCGGCACCGGTATCGGAGCGCTGGGCATAGACGTCGATCCAGTCGGCAAAGATGCTGCCGGTGCTGTAGAACTTGGTGCCGTTGAGCACGAAACCATCGCCTTGCGGGCTGACCTTGGTAATCACATCGCCAATTTTTACCGCGCCGACTTCGGTCCAGCCGTTACCCACCAGATCCCCGGCAACAAAGCGCGCGAACCATTGATCACGGTCCGAGCCGGGGGGTGCATTCAGGCGGTCTTCGACGAAGGCGAAATGCGCGCGTAGGGCTTGCGGAATGTTCGAGTCGGCTTCGGCCAGCTCGATAAGCAGTTGAAACAACTGGCTGATCGATGCACCCGCACCGCCATATTCGACGGGCACACGCACAGCGCCGAAACCGGCTTTCTGCAGCCAGGCAATCGGTTCATGGGGCAGGGCGCGGGCTTGTTCGCGTTCGACGCTGCCAGCGCCGATCTCACGGAAGATCGGGCGAAATCGGTTGGCCAGGGTTTCGTAATCGGTCCCCAGCGAGAGCGGGTTTGAGCCGGTTGTTTGAGTCATGCAGTACTCCTGAGCGCGAAGAGATCGGCACACGGGCCGGTGGAAGGTTCGCAGGACTCTCTGCATGCTTTATGCCTGAATATAACTAATTGATTTTAATAGCTTATTTTTGATGAGATGTTTTTCTTGTTGGTCAGCCAACAGTGGCATGAGCGCTGGCTGGCAAATCCCATCGCGTCGTCAGCCACGTCGGCAGCTCATGAGCCCTGAAATACCTGTGTCTGCGCTGGATGCGCTGCGAGTGCGCCGCTGTTCGGCCAGCAACAGCGTTCGAACATTTTGCGCTGCAGGGTGCGGCCATTCATTAGCGTTGCTTCGCAACTTACTGCTTTTAACGGGAAATATTTTTCGGCACGGGCTGTGCAATGTTCAGGGTCAAGCGTGTTGAGTGTTTTCAACCTGTCGCCAACGAGCAGGAGCCTGTCCATGAGTTTTCCTTCCTCCCTTTCAACTGCCGCACCTCCCGCAGCGCATGTCATTGGCTCGGACGCCGAAGCCCTTGAAGTGGCCAGAGCATTGGCCGGTCGCTTCGCTGAAGAAGCTTCAGTGCGTGATCGCGAACGGCGTCTGCCAGTCGCCGAGCTGGATGAGTTCTCCGCCAGCGGCCTTTGGGCCATTACCGTACCCAAGGCCTATGGTGGTGCGGGCGTTTCCTACGTCACCGTCGCGGAAGTGATCAAGCTTGTATCTGCCGCTGACCCTTCACTCGGGCAAATCCCGCAGAACCATCTGGGCGTGCTCGATATTCTCTTGCAGACCGGCACCGAGGAGCAGAAGCGCCACTACTTCGGCAAGGCGCTGGCCGGCTACCGCTTTGGCAATGCGTTCTCGGAGTCGAAAAGCAAGAACGCCGGCGCCTTCCAGACCCGGATTCGATTCGATGGCGAGCACGCCGTGCTGGACGGCGAAAAGTTCTACTGCACCGGCGCACTGTTCGCGCACATCGTGCCGGTCTCAGGCGTCAACGAGCAGAATCAGGCGTTCATCGCTTTCGTCGAGCGCGACAATCCGGGGCTGACCATCATCGATAACTGGGACGGTTTCGGTCAGCGCACCACGGCCAGCGGCGGGGCGGTGTTGAAGGCCGTTCGCGTACCCTCGAGTGCGGTGATCCCGGCGCATCACGCTTTCGACGAACCGACTGCCCATGGGCCGATTTCGCAGATCATTCAGGCGGCGGTGGATACCGGCATTGCTCACGGCGCGTTCGAGGAAACCCTGAAGCACGCCCGGTTGGCCCGGCCATGGATCGACAGCAAGCAGGATTTCGGCTGGCAGGACCCGTTCAGCATTGCTGCCATCGGCGACTTGCAGTGGCGGCTGCACGGCACCGACGCGATCCTCGCCAAGGCCGGGCAGGCCATCGACCATGCCCTGGCCGAACCCAGCGAAGCCAGCGTCGCACAGGCCTCGGTAATCGTCGCCCAGGCCAAGGTGCTGTCGGCGCAGATTGCCTTGCTCGCCAGCACCCAGCTGTTCGAACTGGCCGGCACCCGCTCGGTGCTCGGCAAACTCAATCTGGATCGTTACTGGCGCAACGCGCGGACCCACACGCTGCATGACCCGGCGCGCTGGAAATACCACCTGATCGGCAATCAGGTGCTCAACGGTATCGCACCACCACGTCACGCCTGGAACTGATCGAGGAGTACGCCCATGACACATCCCGCTATTACCGCACAACTGGCGGTTGCTACCGAAGACCTTGATCAGGCGCGCCAGGGCCTGCAACACACACTCGACTACCTGCGTGAGCACGGTCGGCCGTGGTCGCTCAGTGGTCTGCAGCGCATCGTCGATGACCCCTATGTGATCAGCAAGGTCGGGGATCTGCAGATTCGTCTGGACGTCGCCGCCGCGCTGCTGGAACGCGCCCGGCGGCAGGACGGTTCTGCCGAACAACGCCTGATCGCCAGCAGCGAGGCGGTCATTGCCAGCGCCGATGCTTTGCAGGCGGTGGGCAATATTCAGTACGAATTGACCGGGCAGCGCCCGTCATTGCCAGCCCCAACCGGCCGTGAACCGCTGCGCTGGCACTATCAGGTTATCGGCAATCAACGCCTCAATGGCGTGGTTCCGCCGCAGCTTCAGGAGTAAGTGTATGTCCCGCCAAATCCGCCTCAACGCGTTTGACATGAACTGCGTCGGCCATCAATCGCCGGGCCTCTGGGCGCATCCGCGTGATCGCTCCTGGCAGTACAAGGACCTCGAATACTGGACCGATCTGGCGAAAATTCTCGAGCGCGGCAAGTTCGATGGTTTGTTCATTGCCGATGTGCTGGGTATTTACGACGTCTATCGCGGCAACGGCGAGGCGGCGATTCGCCAGGCCACTCAGGTGCCGGTCAATGACCCGTTGCAGCTCATCCCGCCCATGGCGCTGGTGACTGAACACCTGGGCTTCGGCCTGACCGCGTCGCTGTCGTTCGAACATCCTTATCCGTTTGCCCGTCGCCTGTCGACGCTGGATCACCTGACCAAGGGGCGCGCAGGCTGGAATATCGTCACCTCGTATCTGGAAAGCGGCGCGAAGAACCTGGGCCAGAAAACCCTCACCGAACACGACGCGCGCTACGACTACGCGGAGGAGTATCTGGAGGTGTGTTACAAACTCTGGGAAGGCAGCTGGGAAGACGGCGCGATTCTGCGTGACCGGGAGCGCCGGGTATTCAGTGATCCCACCAAAATCCACGAGATTCGCCATGTCGGCAAACACTTCCAGGTGCCTGGCATCCACTTGTGCGAGCCGTCGCCGCAACGCACGCCTGTGCTCTATCAGGCCGGCGCTTCAAGCCGCGGCAAGCAGTTCGCCGCCGAGCACGCCGAATGCGTCTTCGTTGCAGCCCCCTCGAAAGTCCTGCTGAAAAAGACCGTGGCCGATATCCGCCGGCGCACTGCAGAGGCTGGTCGCGACCCGTCCAAGGTGCTGATTTTCAATTTGCAGACGGTGATCCTCGGCGAGACGGATGCCAAGGCCAAGGCCAAATTCGAAGAATACAAAAGCTGGGTCAGTTATGAGGGCGCGATGGCTTTGATTTCCGGCTGGACCGGCATCGACTTCAGCCAGTTCAAGCCCGACGAACCCCTGCGCCACGTTCACACCAACGCCATTCAGTCGGCCGTCGAGACCTTTTCCACGGCAGACCCGAACACGATATGGACGCCGCAGGCACTGGCCGATTGGGTCGGCATCGGTGGCTTCGGCCCGCTGTTTGTCGGCAGTCCGGAAACCGTGGCCGATCTGCTGCAGGAATGGGTTGAAGAAACAGACGTCGACGGGTTCAACCTTGCGTACGCGCTGACCCACGAAACCTTCATTGACGCGGTCGAACTGTTGGTGCCGGAGCTTCAGAAACGCGGCGTCTACAAGACCGAATACGCCAATGGCACGTTGCGCGAAAAGCTGTTTGGCGATGGCCCGCGCCTGGAAGCAGGTCATCCGGGTGCTGTCTTCCGTGACCTTGCTGCGCTGCATCGCAACCGGCAAACGGAGACTGCGTGAACGCGTGACACATAGGGTCACGACAGGCATTCCCACTGGAGCGTGGGAAACGAGAATTCTCCAGATCACTATTGTGCCCACTCCGCGTGGGCATGCCTTTCTGGACGCTCCGCGTCCGATGTTGAGTGCTCGGAACGGTATGGATGCGTGATGCGCGCTCAGCACAGTGACGGTCACAACTCCAGCTTATAGCCCACCCCCATACAGCGATTGGATCGGGTCTTGACCCGGGCAGGCCTGTTCCTGTCTGCGGCTCAGGTTGCCAACAGATGCAGTGCTGTCGGGGCTCTTCCAGCGTGGCAACGTCCAACGAGGCTTTGGTGATTTTTTCTACTAGCCTTTGAATAATCGTCAGGCTTAAACGTTTTACCCTTACGCGCAGTGCGGCCATTTGCAGGTTCGCACTGTGGTTTTGATCCTTCATGAACAGGAGTTCTCATGAAACCCTCCCAGCCGAAGTACGCCCACGCCTTGTTGCTGCTGGTCACTTCACTCAGCATTCAGACGCCGGCTCTGGCCCGTATGGCATCCTCGGCGACCGCCGACAATACAGCCCGGCTTGCAGTGGTCAAACCGGTCAGCAATTGTGCTGCACTGAGCAGCGTGGAACTCAGTGACATCGGCGGGCAGGGCAGTCGTGTGCTGGCGGCGAGCGAATCGACGCGTGACGGGGTTGCGGTGTGTGCCGTGGAAGGCCAGCTGGCACCGGAGATCAATTTCAGGCTTGAGCTGCCAACCGGGACATGGGAGCAGCGTTACCTGCAAGTCGGCTGCGGCGGGTTGTGTGGCAACGTCAACTCGACCGTGCGTGCCGCTGATGGCTGCATATCCCTGAGTGCTGGCGCATTCGCGGTGGCCTCCACCGACATGGGCCATCTGGCGGCAGACGAGCATTTTGGCGATGACCCGCAAAAACGCGCCGATTTCGCCCATCGTGGTGTGCACCTCACTGCGCTGGCCTCGAAGAAACTGATCGCCGCATTCTATGGACGCAAAGCGCAATATGCCTACTTCAGTGGCTGCTCGGACGGCGGTCGCGAGGCGTTGATCGAAGCACAGCGTTACCCGGACGATTTCGACGGCATCATTGCCGGAGCACCGGCGCTCAACTTCCAAGTGCAGAAAACCCTGTATCACGGCTGGATGGCACGTTCCAACCGCGGCGCAGACGGCAAGCCGATTCTTCTCGCTTCACGACTGCCGTTGCTGCACAAGGCCGTACTCGAACAATGCGATCTGCTGGACGGGCAGATCGATGGCCTTGTAGCGGATCCGCGTATCTGCCACTTCGACCCCGCAGCGCTGCAATGCAAGGCTTCCGCCGACCCCGCCACGTGCCTGAGCGCAGAGGAGGTGGCCACGGTCAGACGCTTTTACGAAGGCCCGAAGGACGCTGTCAGGGGCGAGCGGCTGACCCTGGGTGGCCCGCAGCCGGGTTCGGAGCTGGCCTGGGCTGGGGTGTTCGTGCCGGTCAGCGCCGATCAAATTGTATACAGCGAAAAGGCCGCGCTGGAGGCCATTCGCAATGTCGTGTTCGAGAAGAACCCGCCTGCCAGTTTCGATTTGAATGCGCTGGCGTTCGACGAAAAAACTTTTGACCAGCTGCGCCCGCTGCATGCGCTGTACGATGCTACCAATCCCGATCTCTCGCCATTCGCCAGCCGCGGCGGCAAGCTGATCCTCTGGCACGGCTGGGCTGACCCGAACGTCTCACCACTCAACACCCTGGCGTATCACGAGGCGCTTGAAGCCGAGATGGGCAAGACCCGCACCGAGGCCTTCTCTAGGCTGTACATGTTGCCCGGCGTTTATCACTGCGGCGGCGGGGAAGGGCCAAGCCTGGTCGATCTGCTGACACCGGTCATGGCCTGGGTCGAAAAAAGCCGGGCCCCGGATGCCATCGTTGTCCGACAGGCAGGCCCCGACAAGGCCGGCAACAGGCAGAGACCGCTGACACAGTCGCTGCCGGCGTCCATGGTCAAGGAAAACGTGGGCAATCGCGGACGTACTCGCAAGGTCTTCCCGTACCCGTTCATGGCCGAGTACGACCACAAGGGCTACGCGAAAAACGCAAACAGCTACCATCGCGCCCAGCCGTTGACCACGGAAAAAACACCGCAATGGATGGGCAGCGGGTTCTTCAAACCCTATACGCCTCTGGAACGTCAGGCGCATTAGCGGTACAGCGTGGGCGAATTATTTTCTCCTCGTTCTTGACATGGCATGCGAACCAGTACAGAATTGCGTCCATTCCTGAGCGAGGAATTGAAAAAAACCCTTTAGATTCAATGGGTTGGAAGCCAAAGAAATACAGGTTTCCCGCGAAATCAAAACACGTTTGATGTTCAAGTGAAGCATCTTTCGTTTGAGGCCGAGTAGCAAAATGGTTATGCAGCGGATTGCAAATCCGCCTACGCCGGTTCGATTCCGACCTCGGCCTCCACTATTCAAAGCCCCGCAGATTAACGTCTGCGGGGTTTTTTATTGGGCGCTGAAAAGTTAGGAGTTCCGAAACTTTAATTGCGCCTGTTAACAGGCCCAGGCTGTTTGGGGCGCCGCTGTTCTGAATCTGAATGTGCAGACGCTTTCCGGTCTTTCCTTGCTGGACATTGAGAGAGTCGCCCTCCATATAGCCTCGGTTCATTGCGATAGCGTTCTTTGGGCGCTGGCCGGTAAAGAAGACCAAGCAGTTGGGCTGCTCAGTACCTTGCGGCGATGGCATTAGCCAGTTGTAAGTCTGACATCAGTGGCGGCTTGGTAATAGAACGGTAGCGCTGAACAGCCTGCTCAAATTGCGCGCCACGGATCTCGCCATCTGAGCCGATAAAAGCAAGAGCATCGTCACGAGCTGGCGTAAAAAAATCAGCGATTTTTTCGGATGACATTGTAGTCCCCAAAGCCGTTCCGACCGTACTTAATCTGACGTAATCCGCGGCTTCTATCTTAGCGCCGATCAGGGTTGCCAGAGCCATCACCACAGCCTTCCATGGTTTCATTTTTCCATACGTCCGCTGCCTATTGGGAGTGGCACGGTAGCAGAGTGGAGTGGTCGATAGTTACAAATAAGCCAGGCGCCTCCCATACTGCTCAGTAACAACGACCTGATGGTCGCGTTGGTAAGTCCCGACAAGTCCGCGTCTCCTGATGAACCTATTTGGAGCCGTCGCTGCCACCTGTAAAGGCGACTTCGCCAGAATGGGCGGCAGCTAAGGGGGCGGCTCGAATCCGGATCATCATGCTGCATCTCGCAAGGCTACCGGCATACATAAGAGATCCAAGCTACTGGGTCATCTTACCAAGGAGCGACCACCGGCTTGGAGTCGCGGTTGTCACCGGTATAAAGGCCTTTCAGGAAGCGAGAGAGGAAAGTAAATTCGTTGTAGCAATGCATTAGCAGCGCTTGCCCGAATTCATCAGTGATTTCTGCCTCGATCTTGTCAGCTGGCCAGCCTGCGGCCACGAGGTCTTGTCCCATGTAGAAGTGGCTGCGCAATGCGAGCCCCCATTCGGTATCACGGCCCATGTGCAGAAGACGACCGCCCAGCACTTCACCAGTCGCAAGTCTTTTGGGCGTGAAACTCATACCCACACGACCGCAGATCGCAGCAGAAATAGCACCGTTCTCGCGTGCGGATGCGTATTTACCTGCATCAAAAAATTCAGTCGCATCCCGGAACTGAATTGCTAATTCCGATACCGGAAGTCCGGAAAATGCTTCCTTTGCCAGGTGAATCGAGCCTACGTGCGTCCCCTCGGTGCCTTCTGCCCATTCACTGGAGACGTGATCCACTGGGTGCCACCAGACGTATTCGCGAGTACCTGGGCGCGACCTGAACCACCACTCGAACATTTCACCGGTGCAGTTGTGAAGATCTGTCCGGCAGGCGACATGCAGCACGCCGCTCGGAAGGCGCTCGAAGCCGGTTTCCAGTCGAAGCGGAGCTGGGTCAAGAAGAAGGTCTACTTGTGAAAGGTCCATACAGTGCCTCATTGATTGCCGATGGTTGATGACCTATCGATCAGACGGTCTTGTGCCGAGGGCGGGCCTGATTCGAAAACAAGCCGGCTCAGGGTTGATTGGCAACGTTTTCTTGCCTCTTGTCCGTGATCCACAGCCTTCCGTGAGTGAGCAGCAACACTGTTCCATCGAGTCCATCGTGCCTGTCTCGGACATATACAGCATCAATGAGGCCTTTGCAGATATCTCAGGGCGCCAGGGACGGGTAAATCAGTTTCAGGACACTGAAACCATTCATAGGCACCACGCTTAGCCAGCAAAAGAACTGACTCATACACGTTTGAAAGCTGGCGTGGGTGGCGTGATTGGTCTATTAATTTGATGTGTGTCTTAACGAGGGTTCAGCCTTGGTCGGTAGAATTTCTGATTCCGAACTTCATGAAATGCGGATTCGCAAGTTGCAGAACGACATCGCCGATTCAGAGCGTCTCGGGATGCCGGTGAAATTCATGCATCTGTCTGCGCTGACGCCCACCAGTCGGGAGCAGCATATCGAACGACATGGCGAGTTGTTCACGGGGCAGCAGATGCTCGATTGGTGGGCAGAGGGGGATAATCGGGTGCGCTGTCGATGCGCATGCACCCCGGTTCTTCTGGACAGGCAAGGCAGGCCAATGACGCCTGACCTGATAGCCAACGCCAAGCAGGCGCTGAAGGCCTTCAAGCTTTCCTGATCTTTCGTCTGATGCTTTTTGCGCAATGGACGTGTTTCGGCAGATCCGACTCCCGACTGTGCTCCCGCCATTCAAAAGTCCCGCAGATTAACGTCTGCGTGGTTTTTATCGGGCGCGAGAAAATGAGGGATTCCGAAAGCCGAGTTCAGCCGCTATTTAAAGCGGCTTGCGTTGATATAGCCGTATTGGTTTTGCTGATAAATCGTGTAAGGCAGGAGCAATGTATCTACGATGCCTGATAAGCCCATGTCCAGTAAAACCCACTCAGGCGCATTGGTCTTCTGATAAGCGCTACTCTGTTTGGGCTCGGCGTTCAGTTCACAGAAATCGAGCATGACCCCGCTGTAAACGCGCGGAATGGAGGAGCAATTTGATTTCCAGTCAGTAAGCTTTTCACCTGCGACGGAATCGGGTCTAAACGTAGTGTTGATCGTTCCGCACCCCGTCAAGGCAAGTGCCAGCAGTAGCATGCCATGGGTTTTCAGATGAAACCTGCCTGACGGTTTTTGCTCTACGAAACTCGGCTTCATAACAACGTTCCTTGTATTTTCGATGCGTTTAGGACGGCAGTTCAGGCGCATGAGGCACATACGTTGTAATGCCGCCTGAACGGTGCACAGTTCTTCCCAGCAGATGCTATGGAGACCTACAGCACGATTATTGCTTGGCAAGACTACCTAGCCTGTCAGGCTCAATCGAGGTAAGTCCCATGAGCAAACCCCTTGTCCGCTGGCCGATCGATCCGCGCAGAACGGCGGTCATCGTTGTAGACATGCAAAAGGTATTTTGTGAACCCAGCGGGGCGTTGTACGTAAAAAGTACTGCGGACATCATCCAGCCTATCCAGAAGCTGCTGCAAACCGCACGGGCTGCGCAGGTGACGGTGGTTTATCTTCGCCATATCGTGCGCGGCGATGGTTCTGATACCGGGCGCATGCGCGATCTTTATCCGAATGTGGACCAGATACTGGCACGGCATGATCCGGACGTTGAGGTCATCGAAGCACTCGCGCCCAGGTCGGGTGACGTGATTGTCGACAAGCTGTTTTACAGCGGCTTTCATAACACGGACCTGGACACCGTGCTGCGTGCGCGGGATGTCGACACGATCATCGTCTGTGGTACGGTCACCAATGTGTGTTGTGAAACCACGATCAGGGACGGCGTGCATCGTGAGTACAAAGTCATCGCTCTGAGCGACGCGAATGCTGCGATGGACTACCCGGACGTCGGGTTCGGCGCTGTTTCAGCCGAGGAGGTTCAGCGAATATCGCTGACGACGATTGCCTATGAGTTCGGCGAAGTAACGACGACCGCCGACGTCATCGAGCGTATTGCAAGCGCCTGAAAACAGCGGGTCGAATGTGCGCAATTCTGGCCCGTTTTTTATACCTGTGCATTCAAACCATGCGTTCTGTTTCAGACCATTTGATCCGGCTTTAACCGTCGAAACAGCTAACTGCTTGTATGAACGATGAATTCTTCCAGTGGCATGCTTTCTGCTCTTGCCTCGCTGACCTTCACCCTTGTAGGTGAGCCTTTTCGGCAGTGTGTCAGCGAGAGGAAACAGCCGTATGACTCTGCACTATGTGCCCATTATCAACCTGGCCCCTTATTTTTCAGAAGACCCGGACGGCACGGCTGCCGTAGCCAAGGCAGTCAATCAGGCGTGCAGGGACATCGGGTTTCTGGTCATCACCGAGCACCAGATTCCCGGAGAGCTTATCGACAGGGTCTCGCGTTTGACCCGCCAATTCTTTGATTTGCCGCTGGCGGAAAAGCGCAAGGTAGATCGGCCCAGCCCGGAGATGGTGCGGGGTTACAGTGCGGTGGCCGAGGAGAGCCTTTCCTATTCTCTGGAGGAGAGTGCGCCGGGAGATCTCAAGGAGTCTTTCTCCATCGGACCGAGCGATGTGCCGGATGAAGATTATTATCACAATGCCCAGGCCGGCTCGCACTTCGCACCGAATGTCTGGCCTGCGCAAAACCTGCTGCCCGGATTCAAGGAGACTTATCAGGCCTATTTCGATGCCATGAGCGAGTTGGCTCAATCGTTGATGCGCCTGTTTGCCCTGGCATTGGAACTGGATGAGTGTTTTTTCGATGACAAGATCGACCGGCATATCAGCATGTTCCGCAGCCTGAGTTATCCGGACATCAAGACCGAAGTCGAGGCTGGCCAGTTACGCGCCAGTGCGCATACCGACTACGGCAGTCTGACTATCGTGCGCCCTGATAACGCGCTGGGCGGCTTGCAAGTACGTAATCGTCAAGGCGAGTGGGTCGATGTGCCGTATGTCGAGAATGGTTTTGTGGTCAACATTGGCGATCTGATGATGCAGTGGACCAACGACCAGTGGATTTCCACGCTGCATCGAGTGGTTAACCCGCCGATGACCAGCGAGCAGGACAATCGTCGACAGTCTCTGGTGTTTTTCCACCAACCCAACTACGACACGTTGATTCAATGCCTGCCAGGCTGCCTGCAGCCTGGCGCCACGCCTCGGCATGCGCCGGTGACATCAGGCGATCATTTGCTGTCCAAGTTCGTCAAGCAGACCACTTTTGGCGGCAGCAAGGTGGCCTGATATGAACTCATTGTCTTACGTCAACGTGTTCGCGGAGGACATCGTCCGCCTGAGCTCGTTCTACTCGAACCTGTTCGGCTTTCGCGAAATCGAGGCCATCAGATCACCGATCTTTCGCGGACTGGACACCGGCAAGTCCTGCATTGGTTTCAACGCACTGGATGCGTATGAGCTGCTTGGCCTGGAAGCGTTTGCAGGCAGCACGGGGTGCAGGTTTTTGCTGAACATCGACGTGTCCGACCAGGCCGAGGTGGACCGACTGGTGCCGGTGGCAGTGGCGCAGGGCGCGAAACTGATCAAGGAACCGTACCTGACCTATTACAACTGGTATCAGGCCGTGCTGCTGGACCCTGAGCAGAACGTCTTTCGCATTAACGTGATGCTTTGAAAAGCTAATGCCGAGTATGGAGTGGAGAGCGGGCTGGCTTGGCTAGCTTCCCGCACCCTTGTTTCAGGGTTTTATGGAAAAATCTACTCGCTGAACTGCTAGCTATTCCGTTCAGGAAAGCAGGTCTTCAATTGGGTAACAGGCAAGGTATGCCTGATTTAATAATTGAGGATAGGGACATGAGTGATGCTACCACCACGGGAGTTAAACACGGGCGGATTACAGACCCTGCAACGAGGGGCTCTTATGCAATGGATCAGAGCTGGGTACTGGAGTGGCACCTGCATGGGATAGAAAGCGGCAAAAACTTTCCGGATACCATTGGAGGTGAATTCGCTGGTTTTAAATCTGATGTTCCCAGTGCGGAGCCTCCAAAGGATGGCCTTATAGTGAGCGGAGGTTGGACCGACGAGCGTGAGTGCTTGAATTATACCGATAGAGAGGTCGCAGACAGACTGGTAGCCGAGGGCAACGCTGAAGGCTGGCCTCGCCAAGGTGTGAAAGGTGTCAGCACTTTTATGGTGACTTGGCGGTATGAGGCACCGCATGTGACGCGTGGTTATCGCTGGTTCATTACTAAAGATGGCTGGGATGAGAGCACTCGATTGACGCGTGCCCACTTTCAAGAGAAACCTTTTTACGAAGAGATCTCTCTTCTTGACCCGTATAGCGAGCACCGTGAAGAACTTGCTCCGAAAACAGAGATCTCTGCAGTACTGCCAGAGGGCAAACAAGGTCACCACGTCATCCTTCTTCTCTGGATCGTTGCTGAATCACCGATGGCATTTTATCAGACGCTTGATGTCGATTTTGACAAGCCGCCCGTTAAGTAGTGAACGCTACGCGTCTCGAAGCTTCCAGAATCCGTTCTATTGGGAAGGTGTAGACGAGAAGGACAGGGTGCAAGCGACCAGCGAAGCGTTGGCCATGCGTGTTCTGCATAAGGAATAGATGATCAGAAAGCCCGGCTTCAGCGCCGGGCTTTTTTGTGCAAGCCAGGCCTGAGTATCGCCTACTGACTTGCGTATGTAGCCGATCACTGGCTCAAGAGTTCTTTGCGGACGATGTCTGCCCCTGCACTTAACGCGCGCAGCTTGCCGCTGGCGACATGACGAGGGAGAGGGGCCATTCCGCAGTTGGTGCAGGGATAGAGTTTGTCGGCGTCGACGAATTTAAGCGCTTTCCTTAGCGTGTTGGCGACTTGCTCAGGCGTTTCAATGGCATGGCTTGCCACATCAATGGCTCCTACCATCACTTTCTTGCCTCGAATGAGTTCAAGCAGATCCATAGGGACGTGCGAGTTGTGACATTCCAACGAGATGATGTCGATACTGGAGTTTTGCAGCCTGGGAAAGGCCTCTTCGTACTGTCGCCATTCGGAGCCCAGCGTTTTTTTCCAGTCGGTATTCGCCTTGATGCCGTAGCCATAGCAAATATGCACGGCCGTTTCACATGTAAGCCCTTCAACTGCCCTTTCCAGGGTGGCGACGCCCCAGTCATTCACTTCATCAAAAAACACATTGAATGCAGGCTCATCAAACTGAATAATATCAACCCCGGCAGCCTCTAGCTCTTTGGCCTCCTGGTTGAGGATTTTGGCAAATTCCCAAGCCAGTTTTTCACGATTTTTATAGTGAGCATCGTAGAGGGTGTCAATCATCGTCATTGGTCCGGGCAAGGCCCACTTGATAGGCTGCCTGGTTTGCTGGCGTAGAAATCTTGCGTCTTCAACAAAAACTGGTTTTCGGCGAGCGACAGCACCCACCACCGTTGGCACGCTCGCATCATAGCGGTCTCGAATTCTAACGGTCTCGCGCTGTTCAAAATCGACGCCATCGAGATGCTCAATAAATGTAGTTACAAAATGCTGGCGCGTTTGTTCACCGTCGCTGACGATATCAATATTGGCCAGTTGTTGTTCTTGCAGCGACAAACGTAACGCATCCTGCTTACCTTCAACCAGTTCTTCCCCTTGCAATTTCCACGGTGACCAGAGTGTCTCAGGTTGTGCAAGCCAGGAAGGTTTAGGCAAGCTGCCAGCAGTGGAGGTGGGCAAAAGTTTTTTCATGAAAAATCAACCTTGGTTTTTAAATGATCAAAGAATGCAGCTTGCGGACCACTGATCCAGAAGGGGCTGATAGGGTTTGATAAAGTGCTCTTCAACAAATTTCCCTTGCTTTATAGCCAGCTGACTTCGCTCCTCGCGGTCGTACACAATGCGGGTCAACGAGTAATCGTTATTTTTCAAGCTAGGTTGATAGATTTTTCCTGCCGTTGAATTTGCGTTATAGATCTCAGGGCGATAAATTTTCTGGAAGGTGTCCATCGTGCTGATGGTGCTAATAAGCTCCAGATTGGTGTAGTCACCCAGCAAATCGTCCGAGAAATAAAACGCCAGAGGCGCAACGCTGTTCGGGGGCATGAAATAGCGGACCTTTAAGCCCATTTTCATGAAATACTCATCCGTCAACGAGTATTCGTCCTGCTGGTATTCATACCCTAAAACAGGATGCTGATTCTCGGTCCGGTGATAGGTTCTGGCGCTCGATACACTCAGGCAGATAACAGGCGGTTTGTCAAAATGCGCTTTGTAGCTGGTTGAATTGACAAAGCTTTTGTAGAGTTTTCCGTGCAGATCTCCGAAATCTTCTGGCGTGCTGAGCCCGGACTGGTTTTTTTTGTGCTCTGGTAATCTCACGCTGAAATCATAGTCTCGCACGTAGGAAGAGAAGTTATTTCCTACCATTCCGTTAATATGCGTATTGGTTTTTCGGTCAATGATCGTTGTCTTCAAAACCTCAATTAACGGAATGGCAGAGTGATCACCTTCAGCATCGATATTCATTTCCGCAGAGACAATGTTCAGCGCCAGCGTATAACGATCGCCTTTAGGGTTGTCCCAGTGCGCCAGGGCATTGAAGCGATTGTCGATCATCTTCAAGGTATTACGTAAATTCTCTCGGCGACTTTTTCCCCTGGCCAGGTTCGCAAAATTAGTCGTGACTCGGGTAGTGTCTGAGGGTGAGTAATTCTCATCAAAACAAGTACACTTGATAGAAAATGTGAATTCTTTTTTCATCTAGGCTTGGCATCCTTCCTTACGAGGCAACGCCCGGATAGGCGTCTTGCCCCTTTTAGCGTTGACTGATGTCTGTGTCTTCGATCAGCAGCCGTTATTCTGCTGAGGGTGAAGAGCTGTAGGGATTTTAGGTCGGTTGCCTACATGAACAAAAACGAATTGATTTCAATAAATCATTAGTCACGCTCATGATTGCCCTAAGGGTATGCAGGTCTCTGGGAGGGGGGGCGGTCAATATTCAGCGTGGTCGATGTTGATGGTGAGTGATTCTCGATGTCTGCATGGACAGACAGATTTTGGCGAGGTCATGGAAAGCACCACAATTCGGGATGAGGTCTATGGCCCGCGCAATTGATGTATCGATCGCCCAAGCCCAGTCTCACGGCTTGGCTTTTCCATGACTGCGATTTACTCAGATCCCTCGGAACGTCTGGTTGCCAAGTTCAGCGAGGGCCTTATTCGTACCTGTTTTCCCTGTGCAACAGTCGGCTTAGAGTCTTTTATGTGTGATGGCGCTTTGATATTGCTCTGGTATGTGTTAATAAATCCTTTCCGAGGTTTGGAAGGGAGATTCACATGAAACCCGATTCACTTAGGATTAAGCATTTATTGGACCTGCTCCCGAGTTACGCTGCTTCTAGCGGGATTCATCTTGATGATCTTCTTGAAAAGTGGAGATCATCCAGTGGAAATATTACGAGACCCCTAGAGGAAGCTGAGTTTTTCTATCTGGCAAACCGCTGTGTTGATTCAGGCCTTCTTTTAGTTTCTAGAGATTGGGTTATCCAGATAACTCGATCCGGTCAAGATTATCTCGATCCCAAGACGAAAAAATTTGGCCGGGTTTAACTGAGCCATTTTTTTCTGACAAGGCTCGCCCTACTGGCGGGTCTTTTTTATTTCAGGGGTAAAGAGGGATCCGAGCGACCTTGGCCCAGGCAAAGCTACTTGGCTGACCGGGCGGTACAGGCACAATCCTGCTGGGTGACTTCTTGTGGTTGAGAAAAGTCCTCTCCAAGGATGCGACCGATCGCGACATGGACGTGCCGATATCGACACCGTCCGCATGCTTAACGAACTTATCGACTCCGAACGGGTGATCCGCAAAAAAAGGATGGAGGGGCTTTGGTGTAGTCGCTGATCGGTATTCGCTCCCGTTCATGTCCTGGATGTATTCGCATGGGATGACAATGCTGTATGGGGGCGATGTGATTTCACACCAGTCTAGCGGCGTGCCGTCTTCGCGCCTCAAGCGAGGCGGAAGATCTTTGCGCAAGCACATAGGCATCTGAATGCGCTATTGTCAGATGCCTACTATATACACACGCGTTCTGATCAACTTTATTCAGGTCTTGAACTTATTGACCAATACTCCAAATGAGGCGGCAAGTCGAGAAAGCTCTGCACTCGAGGCATTGGTTTGGTGCGCGCCAGTTGCAGTCTGAGTGGAGATATCTTGAATATTAATCAGGTTTCGGTCCACCTCTCGAGCTACGTGAGCTTGCTCTTCGGCGGCACTTGCGATCACGAGATTTTTCTCATTAATCATTGAGACACCTTCGGTGATTCTGTCTAGCGCGTGACCTGCCTGAATCGCTTGATCACGGGTTTCTCCTGCAAGGCTCCTACTGTTATTCATAGAGATCACTGCTTCATCCGCACCCGCACGAATTTGGGCCATCATAGCCTCAATGTCTGCGGTCGACGCCTGCGTTCGGTGCGCAAGGGCGCGCACTTCATCGGCGACTACCGCAAAGCCGCGACCCTGCTCGCCAGCCCTGGCTGCCTCAATTGCGGCATTCAAGGCCAACAGGTTGGTTTGCTGGGCTATGGACTGAATAACTGCGAGAACGCCTGTGATCTCATTGACTCTCGTGGCGAGTACCGTGACCTTTTCAGTCGATTGAGAAATCTGCTCTGCCATAGTATTAACCGATCCAACGGCATTCTTTACTTGATCACGTCCTTCAATAGCACTGCGGCTAGTTTCTTCAGAGGACTCAGACGCGCCTGAGGCATTGCGCGCTACCTCCTCAACCGCTGCTGTCATCTCGTTCACCGCCGTAGCGGCTTGCTGGATCTCATCGTTCTGGCGTATCAGTGCTTTGGAACTCTCCTCCGTAACTGCATTCAACTCTTCTGACGCAGAGGCCAGTTGATCAGCCGCATTGGCAATTTCTTTAATAGTATTTCTTAGGTTAACTTGCATCGTGCTCAGTGCTGATTGCAGTGTGCTGATCTCGTCATTCCCGGTGACATCAATTTGTTGAGAAAGGTCGCCGTCGGCCACTTGTTTTGCGGTCCGTAGAGCCCCCAAAAGCGGTCGAGTGATCGAGCGTGTGACCAATAAGCCCAGAATAATTGCAGCAACAAACGCGATCACTACGCCTATGCCCAATGACCCGTATGCGACGCTCGAAGTCTTCGCGGCTTCTATAGCGACGTCATCACTCTGGCGCTTGTTAGACGCTACTATTATTTTTAACTCATCGTTTGTTTTCTTGTAGGCAGGATCCACCTCTTGTGCGAACATCTTGTTCGCGCTTTCAAGGTCACCTTTCGCCGCTAATTCGATCACGCGAGAGGATGCGTTAATGTACGCTGGCCAGTCTTTTTCAAACTGATCACCCGCCGCTCTTTCATCGTCTTCCAGAGGCGTTTGCCGATATGCATTGAAAAGTTGTTCTACTTCTTTTTGATTATCTGCTAAGGACTTCAACGTCTCGTCATATTTGGCTTGGTCTGCCTTTGCAAATTTATACAGCAGTGCGCGGTGCAAGTCGCGATAATGCGCTATCGCATTTGAGCGTGCATTACTCGTGTTGTACACAGATACGAGGTTGTTACTGACGATCCCATCTACGCTGTTTTTGAGGCCTGTGATACCCGTGTATCCGACAAGGCCGACCCCTAGTGTGACAACTGCGCATACCACAAACGCAGAAATTAGGCGTGTTGATAACATAGTGCCGCGTAAGAGATTCATCGTAGTGTAGCCTTCCTTGATTTCCCTATCCGAACTAGAAGGGTCATGCAATCGTATCGGCCAGCTACTGCCGTTCCTTCAGTGGCTGGCGACAAGCGGTTCAGCCCTGCACCCGTTGTTCAAGGCAACTGTCGTTAAAACGCTGTCAAGCCACGCGCCGATGAGTATCGCTGCCCGAGCAGTGTTTACCGAGAGCGCGAGTAGTTTAGCGAGCAGTCGCCAGAAGCGATTGATCATGCTGCCACTTGGTGTTGAGCTGCTATGCGCCACGGATCGTTCGCTTGAGTGAGAGCTACCATGGGCGGCGGGGTAACGCTTTTGCCGCACATGTGGACCTGCTGCGGTGACCAGAGCCAAGGTTGGTACCGGTTCGCCCGCGCCGCTGACGCTCTCGGTCCCGTAATAACTGATCAGGAACGCGGCAAAGAGTTTTTTGGAATTGCAGACCACGACTGTTTTCGCGGACCAAAACAAAAAGGGCCCACTGAGCAAAATGCCCCGTAAGCCCTTTATATATATGTGGTGCCCCGAGCCGGGGTCGAACCGGCACGTCCAAAGGACGAGGGATTTTAAGTCCGTAAATTTATCCTTTATAAACAGATGGTTAGCAATAATCCTGCACCGCATGACACGTTAATTACCTGCCTTGCAGCCCTTTAAATTCAAGGGGGTAAAAATAATTGCGGTGCAGAATTCACTTGGTTGGAGTGACCTTTTTCCCGATCCTTTTGCGGATGTAGTTCTCGGTCATCACCACGGTGGTGTGCCCGAGCTGATCGCGGGCTTGAAGGATATCGCCGCTCGACTCAGCCTTATCCGTGCCGGCTTTCGCTCGCAGGTCTCGCATCTGAAATTTCCCTTCTCCACACCGGCCGCCTCGCGTGCCGCGTCAAATCTTCCCCGCAACATACTGCTCGTCATGGGCTGGCCGTTAGCTGAACGTAGAGCCGCTGGCGTGCACGCCGGTTTTATTCACGCTTGCTTGCCAGGTCATTCACTCGGTCAAGGCGTTTCACCATCGTCAGCCGTACAGGGTTCTCCCTGTCGTGGGCAGCCTTTCGGGGCTGTCTGATCGCCGGTAGAGGCAATGCGGTCTGTTGTTTGTTGCGCAAGCTGTTAAAGAGCGGTTCGATCCGCTGGGCCTGTTGAGGGGCTGTTTCGCGTCTCGATGGGCGTAAATATAGGAAAACCCATATTTGCAGCAAATGGGTATCCCCATATTATTTTTTTCAGCGATGTAAAAAATCCGCTCGTTGGTGGTCCAGCTCAGATCGAAGAGGGGAAGAACGATCTGGGGACGCAAATTTTTGGAACCGGCTGAATTCGCACGGGCCTAAAAATTACAATGCCCTGATACCCGAAAAGGAGGTGGCGGTATGATTTCGAGTTTGGAGTTGAGACACATCGTTGAGACTGCATTTCTGCCCATGCGATGCGTCTGCACGATCGCGCCAGACGGCTCGATGACTGTTCAGATATTCGACCAGAATACCAACAGGGAAGAGCTTACGGTCACGGGGATCGACGTTTCAGGGCTGGTTTCGGCTCGCGCTATAGCGGCGCTGGTGATGGAGCTGAAGGAAGATCTGAAGAATCGCCATTTGGTGTCTAATCGGCATGAGAAGGGGCGCAAAGCTTAGAGGAACTTCCTCAGGTCCGGCTCCATCTGCGCGCAGAAGCAGAAGGGGGCGGGAGGTGAATTAGGCACAAGGCCAGGGTTATTCAATATCCAGACTACACGGCGCGAACCGCATGCTTAAGGAATTCTCTTGGCTTGCAACCAGGATGGACCGAATGAATTCCCAAACGAACCTGAGGCCTTGCATAGAGGCAGCGTGTTTGCCGATGAAGTGCGTTTGCGTGATCGCACCTGACGCGTCAATGACGATCCGGGTATTCGACACGAACAACGAGGCGGAAGAGCAGCACCATAGGTTTTGTCGGCCTGATGGTGCCGCACATTGCTAGACGTCTGATGGGTTCGCAGTATCAAAGACTGCAGCCCACCGCCACCCCGCTGGGCGCATTACTGATGATCCGGCGGAAGTCGTCTCCCGCAGGATGATCACGCCTAAGGACCTCCCTATAGGTATGCGACAGCGATGTTGGGCGATTTTTAAACGGGTTGAGGCTGGCGTGGACACGCTTTATAAGCAGCCAGCTCCTTAGTTGCCCACTCGCTTGAACCAGTAATTGTCCATTTTTGTTTCCCAGTTCCCTTTGCTGTCTTTAGGTATTACGCCGGCCCACAGCACGTCCAACTGTCGATTGTATGTCCCGATGGAATGCCCACCGTAGACTCCCTCGAAGGAGATGACCATTGGCCCTTGGCCTTTGATGCCCTCAACGCCTTCGTGACAGTAGGCTTTGTTAACACGAGTCTCATCAAGGTTGTATTTTAACTCCAACGTCACACAGTTCGTCCCACAGGCCTCTGCTGATGGGGATATGTTCAACACGAGATGCTGATCGCCGGCGGTTGTCTCCCACCGCCCGGACAGATCGCTGCATGACTTGACGTCAGCGGCTTGAGAGACTGAGGAAAACAGCGCGGCGACTATAAGACCCAACGTCACAGAACCTTTCATAAAAACTCCTTATTGAATTACCCTGTTTATAGGAATAATTAGCGTACCTTGAACTAAGAAAATTAGCGGAGCGACTACCAATACCGCGACTCTAAACACTTCATCTCACATTCCATAATGACCGGGCAGATGACCCGGTCGATCACGCAAACTTCGTCAGCGACCTGACCACCACACCAATGATCCTGCAGTCTTCGGTGCACTGCACGGTCGGATAGGCCGAGTTCAGCGGCTTTAGGTATCTGACGCCGCCGTCTTCCACCAGCTTCTTGAACGTTGCCTCGTTGCTGCCGGCCAGCTTCGCGATCACCAGCTTGCCTGGGAGGACCTCTGCACGGGTGTCGATGAGTATCTGTGAGCCCTCTGGAATCGAAGGGGCAGTAGGTGCCGTCATCGAGTCCCCTTTAACCACCAGCCAAAACGCCGGGCCCTTGGCCTTGTAGTCAGACACGTCGTACTCATCAGCAGCACCTGGCGGATAAGGCTCAACCGCTTCCGACCACTCGCCGGCCGCGACCCAGCTCACTAAAGGGTAGCGATACATACGGGAGGACTGCTCAGCCATGGATACGTTGGAGGGTTCGTTAGACGTGATGAACGCTGTCATGTCGCCTTTTCCGTCCGAAAGCCACAGTGCATTCACGCCGCAGACGTCGGCGATCTTCGCCACATGAGCAGTTGCCTTGGACTTTCCACGCTCCAAGTCGGAAATAGATGTCTGCGTGATGCCCGCGCGAACTGCCAATTCTGCTTGATTGAGCTTTGCGTGCTGCCTTGCGGCCTTTAATCGGTCTTTAAATTCCATCCGTTGAGTATTACGGGCGCTCCCATATCCTTGCAAATCGGTTTTCCTATAACCTAGTATATGGGTATTCCCGTATGGAGGGGCAGCATGAACAGTATTTACAAGGACCTCGTTGCCTTCTTCGGCACCCAGGAGGCCACAGCTGAAAAGCTCAAAGTTGATCAAAGCACCGTTTCCGGATGTGTTCGGGAAAAGCATGGGATGTCTCCAGTAATTGCCAAGCGCGCGGAGGCTTTGACCGGAGGTGTTTTCAAAAAAGAGTCCCTTTGGCCTTGAGCAGCAGGTCTGGGCGGCCAACGGTGAACCCGACAAATCACAAGGCAATGACCACGCGAACGATGGCGGCGGTTATTTCATCCACCGTGTGGATGCTGCCATCACGCACCAACGACCGCACGACTGCTGGCATGACGCTGGCGGACTCCAAAGCCAGCGTGATGAAGATCGTGATGGCTTTCCTCAACACTCCGGGGAAATACCTGATTGTCGGCACCGGCACGCCGCGTTTCGGCAGCAAGGCGCTGGCCGGGCAGGCGCTGACGGATGCGATCGGCTACAAAGACTGGGTGTTGAGCTATGTCAGCCAGTTCGTGCCGGTCGTGAACATTTGGGATGGCTTCACCGAGGCCATGACCGTGGAGGGCCTGCACCCAAACATCCTGGGTGCCGACTTCATCAGTTTGCGTGTGGTGCCGATCATCACCGCCAACTTCGAATTTCCCGGCATTCCGCTGCCGACGGACGCTGGCGACGTTTACTCGGCCATCCGCCCGTTCGGCTGCCTCAATGCCAACCCGCTGCTGGCGGGCACTGGCGGTTCTCTGCCTGCTGGCGTGACTGCCGCGGCCGGGTCGGTGCTGGCGGACGGATACAAGGCCCTAGGCTCTGGCCTGGCTGGTATCACCACGCGCTGGTTCGAGGAGCCTGCCGCCTATGGCGAGGCGCGGTGCATCGAGCTGCGTGGCAAGATGGCGGCGGCGGGCGGCTACATCTACATGCAACCCACGGCTGATGTGGTACAGACCAACCTGGCGGCCGGCTACGTTATCGAAATGGTGTCGGCGGTAGAAATCATGGGTTCGTCGCGCGGCATTCTGGCTTGGGAGGCTGAGTTGACCATCACCAAGACGGTCAGCGGTGCTTCGTCCACGTTCTACTATCGGTCAATGGACAAGTACCAAGGGCCGTTCACCATGCCGGCCAGCTTTGCCGGGGCGTTGGAAACGCAGCGCGGCACGATTGACTGAAACCGTGATCACCTCGCGCATGGGCCTGTACCTGGCTGCAGGCGTGCCGCAGGACTCTACGGTCAAGGCCGCGCAGTTTGGGATACGCAAGGTGTGAAGGGTGGCATCTGCTCTGCCTGATACGCACTACGGTTATCAAAACGTATTTCAGCTCGTGCTGTCGTGCCATCGTTGAATAGGATCAAGGCTTTATCTTGCGTCCAGCCATATGGTGCAAATACGCTATCAGCATCTGCAAGTCAGCATCCGGCAATACCGCTTCCGAAAACGCGGGCATCTTCGCCTGAGGCCACTGACGCAAATCCTGAGGGTTTCGAATGTAGAGCTTGAGTAAATCCATTCCCAAATATTCGGTCGGGTTGTAGGGAATGTTTAGATCCGGCCCAAACTGCGCATCGCCTGCCCCGTTCAATCGATGACAAGCCAAACAGTTTTTCTGAAATAGCGCGAACCCTTTATTGACCGGGTCATCAGTCTTGAGCACAGGGTCTGGTAACAGAGCGGGGAAACGCTGGGCAACCGAAGTCATGCTCTTAATGCTGGCCACTTGAAACGGCCATTGCTCTGGGCTGATATTTCCAACCTGAGGGTCTGTCCATACTAGGTAGAAAGGCCCTGCACTGGGTTTGCCAGCGGCCAGC
>Ga0308164_10000195_pt1 | contig 149383 bp, 128 predicted proteins | sample PhyTR2_FD_201031 | JGI IMG/M metagenome (GOLD analysis project Ga0308164, IMG submission 201031) | Phyllosphere microbial communities from UC Gill Tract Community Farm, Albany, California, United States - DLSLT.R2 | ecosystem: Host-associated > Plants > Phyllosphere > Unclassified | place...
GGAAAAGGGCACGGTTGGCAGACACCGCACGTCCGGCTCTAACACCACCTTTCCATGGCCATAAATATGATCCGTCAGTAAATTTACCAAAGCGGATTAAATCTGTTCTTCTGTAACCTTCCCAGTAGAATTCTTTAGCTCTTTCAGTAAGGATATTATCTAGTGTTAAACCAGTTACATTTCCTGCAGCTGAACCATAAGCACGCTGACGTAAAACGTTCACATAAGCAATAGCCTGTGCAGTTGAACCGCCGGTGCCACCACGAAGTACTGCTTCTGCATAATTCAGATAAGCTTCAGCTAAACGGAATAAAGGAAAATCAGTCGAACATAAAGTTCCATTTACGGATGGTGCTGTTGCATCAGATTGAGTAATGTTTTTGAATTTTACAACACGCAGTCCGTCAGTGAATACGTCAATAGCATCATTGGCCGCTTTATCACCAAAAAACATAGCTCGTTTATCAGCCGCATCAGTAAACATTGCCGGTAAGGTAGAGCTGGCATGTATACCACCCCATCCTCCATTTGGAACACCATATTTTGATGGTGTCATATCTCCATTAATAGATGCGTTTATTATAAAGGTAGAACCTCCATAATTCTGTGTATTATTACCATCATAGTTAATAGACAAAATCACTTCCGGGTTATTGATATTATTATCAGCCAGGAACAGGTTTTTGTATGCTGAGTGCAATGAATATGGACCTGAAATAACTTTTGAGGCATAAGTAATTGCTTCAGTATTTTTAGCAGCACCAGTATAAACCGCTGCATTCAGATACACACGCGACAGTAACATATCTGCTGCGCCTTTTGTTGCACGTCCATATTCATTAGTTGCTGAAAGGGCAGGCTCTATGGCCAATAGTTCAGCCTCTACATATTTAAACAGGTCTGCACGCTTAATTTGTTTTGGAGCAACTTTACCAATCTGATCATCTTCAGTGATGAATGGCGGATTTCCATACAGGTCCATTAATACCCAGTACTGATATGCTCTTAGGAAACGTACTTCATTTCTGTAGTTCGCAATCATAGTTGCATCAGCACCTGTAATACCTCTAGACGCAACTTTTTCTGGTGTACTTTCACGAAGAAATTCGTTAGCAACAGTAATCTGGTATAAGCTTCTGGTATACAAACCACGAAGAAGGATATTTTCAGCAGTAAATGTGAGGTAATTTAAGTCGTATACCCCTGGATCACTCCAGATACACAAACCTTCATCAGAAGTTAATTCCTGAGCATTCCAGTATAAACGAATAAAATCAGATGTACCAGCGTCAATTCCGCCCAGGTCACTGCTTCCAGCTCCATTACCACCGGTTGTGGCAAAACTTGCATAAACTTTAGTCAAAACTGATTTGTACCCTACTGCATTGGCATAGGTCACATCAGCGGTAATGTCATTGGTGGGCGTCAGGTTCAGGTCTTTCTTGCAAGACGAGAACATTACCAATGCAATAGCAGTTGTTGTAAATATTTTAGATAGATTTTTCATCTCTTTATCTTCTTAATTTTTTAATTATTAAAACCCTACGTTAACACCCAAACTGTAAGTTCTTGGTCTTGGGTATAAGGTAATGTCTATACCGTTTGACGGGCTTGATTCAGGGTCTATACCTTTGTATTTAGAAATTACAAAAACATTTTGAACGTTGGCAGTTAAACGCATTGTTGTTTTTCTGTTTGGAGATAAACGGCCAATATTGTATGCTAAACCTGCATTATCCATTTTAATGAATGAAGCATTGTTTATATAGTAATCGCTCAGGTACTGATTTGCAGAGAAATTGGTATTGTAGATATCAGACGATGCATTGTTTAGTAAACCACTCGGACTAAGAATATTTCTTGATACTCCGAAGTTGGATGAAACGTTATCGTAGATATAGTTACCTATGTTTCCGCGTAATACAGTACTAACAGTGAATTTTTTGTACGTGAATGAAGTATTGAAACCAAGGATATAGCTCGGTGCAGGTGATTTGTAATAGTACTTATCACTTTCATTGACAATACCGTCATTGTTTAAATCAGCATATAATCCTTCAATTGGTGCCCCTTCTGAATTGTAAACCTGTTTGTAAACAAGGAATGAATAAGGGGTATAACCTGCCTGATGATATTTGATTGGCAATCCAGTAACACCTGTTACGTTACCAGCAGCAACCTGTGCATTTGGATTTGGATTTAAAGCTAGGTTAGTAATTTTGTTATTGTTATAGGTAAAGTTTACACCCATATCCCATTGCATATCATCAGTTTTGATAATACCTACGTTAATACTAGCCTCAATACCTTTATTCTCCATGTTACCAACATTGGTTAATAACAGGTTACTGAAGTTTGTTCCAACAGGGATTGGTACAACACTTAATAAATCTTTGGTTTTTTTGAAATAAACGTCAACAGCACCATAAACTCTTCCACCAAACAATCCGTAATCGATACCGGCATTATAGGTAGTTGAACTCTCCCATTTCAGGTCTTTGTCATACGCAACCGGAGTAGCGAAATGATAAAACTGATTTCCTAACTGATATTGAGATTCATTATTGCTATTATAGTAGTTCGGTAGGTAGCTGTAGTTAGCAAATCCATCCTGCTGACCAGTGATACCGTAACTTAAACGAACTTTTAAATCGGAGAACACTTTACTGTCTTTTAGGAAAGACTCATCAATAGCTCTCCAGGTAAAGCCAGCCGACGGAAAATATCCCCATCTGCCATCTTCAGCAAATCTTGATGATCCGTCAGTACGCATTGTACCTGATAAGATATACTTACCTGCTAAAGTATACACTAGACGTCCGTAGTAAGAAAGCAATCTGTTTTGTTGAACGTCGAAAGGAAATACGGGTGTACTTAAACTTGTACCTGTTGCATTGTAACTGGTGAAGTTATAAGTGGTAGTCGCGTTATCATAGAAACCGTAACCTGCAGTAGCGTTAATATTACTGTTGATGCTCTTTAAATCTTTAGTATAGTTTAGGTAAAACTCAGCAACTTTATTATGCTGAACTGATTCATATTGAGTTGAGCTACCACCGTTTGCAAAACTTTGTGCTGCTATGGCAGGAATCAACGTTGCTCCATAACCTTTAGAAACATCATAACCAACATTCGCTACAGCATGTAATTCTGGTAAAAAGTGGAATGAGTAATCCAACCTCAGGTTACCAAAACTTCTGTCTGCTTTACCATTGTTGCTATTTTGCTCAATTAAAGCTAACGGGTTTCTAGGTGCATTCGGATTTAATTGTCCCCCGTTGATCCACTCAAAATAACCGCCATACTGATTGGCAGCATAAACTGGCTGTGTTGGGTCGAACTGAATTGCAGCACCTACTGCGCCCTGGTTGGCAAAACGAGACTCACTCAAAGTACCTTTTAAGTTCAAGTCTACTTTTAAATGCTTATCAAAGAAAGTTGGGTTTAAGGTAATACCTCCTGAAGCACGTTTTAAACGGTCAGTGATTAGCAAACCTCTTTGATCTAAATATCCACCAGAAACACGGTAAGGAACATTTTTAAAACTTCCTGCAATACTTAAATTGTTATCGGTTGTGAAGGCGTTGTTGTAAATTACATCCTGCCAGTCTGTATTTGCTGTTCCCAATAAGGCTTTCTGAGTTGCATTACCGTTCGCATTTACATAAGCACGGATTTGGTCACCAGTTAAAACATCTACTTTTCTAGCTATGGTAGCATAAGAGTTTACTGTGCTGAAATCGATTGTTGGCTCACCAGATTTACCTTTTTTAGTAGTAATCAGGATTACACCGTTAGAGGCTCTTGAACCATAAATTGCAGTAGCATTCGCATCTTTTAATACAGTAAATGTTTCAATATCATTCGGGTTAATCAGACTTAATGGGTTAGCTGAACCAGCAATACCATTACCGCTGAATGGAATACCATCAACAACGATCAACGGATCATTACTTGCGTTCAGTGAAGCACCACCCCTGATACGGATCACACTACCCGAACCTGGCTGACCGCCATTAGACGTAATAGATACGCCGGCAACTTTACCTGCGATCAATTGTTCTGGTGAAGTAATGTTTCCTCTCTGGAAGTCTTTAGAACTTACTGTAGTGATTGATCCTGTAAGATCTTTCTTCTGTGCGGTACCATAACCAATAACTACTACTTCATTCAGATTTTGTGCATCTGGTTTAAGTGAGAAGTTTACGGAGGTGTTACCATTAACAGTTACCGTAAGGTCTGTTGAAGTGTAACCTATAAAACTTGCTGTTAAAGTTACTGTTCCGTTTGGAACACCAGCAATTCTATAGTTACCACTAACGTCGGTACTTGAGCTCCTGCTCTGACCTTTTACAACTACCGATGCACCAGGAAGACCTTGTCCTGTTTCATCAATAATTTTACCGGCAATCGTGCCAGTCTGGGCTTGTACTGTGAGTGCTGCGACTGTAAAAAATATCAGCAGCCATGCTTGCCTCATCACGTAAAATACTTTCATATTTAATACTCTTTTGGGGTTATATATTTGGATAATCTATAGTGTGTATTACACATACGGTAAATTTACACCTGCGGATGGCAATTCAAAATTTTATATCATATTTTATTTTAACACAATATTTAATATGTGAAAAGTCCCAAAATTCACTAATAAATTTTTTGTAAATAATTAAAACAATACATATTTGCATGGGCTAATATATTGTTTACCAGATAGTTATGACGTTTTACAGACATATAAAAGTGTGTATTGTACACTAAGTATATTTATGCTATATTTGCGGGAACGATACCGGGAACGTTCCCGTACTTATTAACACTTTTTTGAACCTCTGCTTTATTATGGAGGTCAAATTCTGCGTGTTTTCATGAAATCACTGATTATTTTTTCAAAAAACGCCTTGTTTCAGCGTGCATTTTCAGCCTTTATTTAAGGCCGTATTGGAAGTAGAATTTCTCTTGATTAATTTAGAATCCAGTACCACCTTTTCATTGATGTTTACAGTCTCCGGAGCCTCCAGCATTTTGAATAGTAAAGATGCTGCTTCTATGCCAATTTTGGTGGCAGGCTGAGTAACAGTGGTAAGGGAGGGATTAAGTAAAGGGGCAATCTGCAAACTGGAGAATCCTACTACTTTCACCTCGTCAGGAATAGAAATATGGAGATCATTACAGGCATAGTAAGTAGCGAAGGCCAAACGCTCTACCGAAGTAAATACACCATCTGGTTTTAAACGGGTAAACATATCTTTCAGGATCACACTGTTTTTTTTATAGCTGTTGGTACAATCTACAATCAGGTTATCATCAAAAGGAATGTTGTATTTAGCCAATGCATCCAGATAACCCTGCATCCGTGTTTTACCAATAGATAGGTTTTTGTTAATTACCAGATAGGCCACACGTGTACAGCCCTGCTTAATAAGATGCTGTGCAGCAGAGAAACTGCTGTCATAATCATTTGTAATTACCCTCGGTGTGATAATATCTTCATAAACCCTATCGAAAAACACCAGTGGCAGCCGCTTATGGTTCAACTCATTCAGATAGTTATGGTCATTGGCCTCACCTGATACAGACATAATAATCCCATCGGCCCTGCCATTGTGTAAATGCCGGATAAAAGAAACCTCTTTTTCATAATCATCCTCCGTAGCATAAATCAGTATATGATAACCTTTGTCCCGCGCAACCCGTTCTATGCCGTGGATAGCCTGCGAGAAAAAGTTATTTGCCAGCTCGGGCACAATCACTGCAATAGTTTTACTGCGCTGCTCACGTAAATTACTGGCGTAATGATTTGGCTGATAATTCAGTTCTTTAGCTGCGGCAAGAATTTTATCCTTCGTTTCTTTACTGATATCGCTGTTATCCCTGAATGCCCTTGAAACTGTTGAAGTTGATAAATTGAGCGCTTTCGCCAGCTCTTTTATATTGATAGTACGCATCGCGGCAGAAACAATTATTTATTCCAGCGGTAAATATAGACGAAAATATGGAAGTGATATAATTAAATCATCTACCAGCGCCATTCACCAGCTATCTTTAGCGGCAGCTCCAGATTGTTCTCTATCAGGAAGGCTTTTAACTGAGGATCTGCCTGGCGGCTTACAGGTATAACTGGTGTATTGGCCAGCGCATAGGTTAGCATGGCACTATACCTCACCGTATTGCGCAGCTCCTGATCGTCTACCAGTTTAAAACTGTCGCCGTCTGAATGATAAAATTGTCCGGAGTTATTTGGTAGTTTACCACCCGCACCGCCACCTGTAGGTATACCCTGCAGCATAAATGGCTGATGATCGCTATGCAGACCTGCACCAGCATTAAATAAATTCTTAAAACCTGTATCAATCTTCACTATGGCTGAACCCCATCCGGTAAACAGATCTTTCATTTCGGCCCTGCTGGTAGAAAATCCCTTCACATCATTAGTCATGTCATAGTTGAGCATGAATTTAACCTTATCAAGCGCATTGCTTTCTGTCGCGGTTTTCACATAGGCCTTAGAGCCCAACAGGCCCTGTTCTTCGCCCATAAATAGCACAAATTCAACGGTACGCCTGGTTTTTAGTTTGAGGGTTTTGAATGACCTGGCCATATCAATTACTGCAAATGACCCAATTCCATTGTCAATAGCACCAGTAGCCAGATCCCAGCTGTCAAGGTGACCACCCACCACAATCTTATCCTCTGGCATGCTATCACCTTTCACCGTAGCAATTACATTCCTGGCTTTAATCAGCCCGGAGAAGTTAGTCATATTTAGACTTGCATATTGAGGCTTGGATTTTAGTTCTTCTTTAATGCGCATTCCATCCTCCAGACCTATACATACCGCAGGTATAGGAATCAGTTTACCTGTAACTGATGCTGTACCTGTAAGCAGTACTCCACCCTTTACACCATTAATAATGATAATACCAGCAGCTCCATGTTCAATGGCAATAGCAGTTTTTTCTGAGCGGTGCAAAGTCTGGGTACCCTCTGGAGAACCTGGTAAAACACCCAGGTAAACCAAGGCAATTTTGCCTTTAACCAGATCTGGATTTTTAGCGTAGTCTGCTTCCATACCATTACCCATATCTACCAGTTCTGCTGTTATAGCTGCCTTTACAGGTGAATGCGCCAATGCTACAGTAGCAACAGTTTTCAAATCGGCAGCAGAAGCACCAATCTTCGTTTCGTTACTCAGTCTGCTCCAGCTTTCTACTTCAAAAGGCTGGTAAGACACATCATAACCATAAGATTTTAATAGTTTATAAGCATACTCTTCAGCTTTTGCACCGTTTGCTGAACCTGTTAACCGGTGACCAATAGTTTCAGTAGCCGTTTTAAGATTAGCATAGGCTTTAGAATTGCGCTGCACATCAGTATTAATCTGCTTAAATGCAGCGTCAAAATTATCCTGAGCATTTACAGTAACAGCTAATCCTAAAAAAAGTAAAGAGAGAAGGGTTTTCATGAGTTTTTTTTGATTAAAGTAATACAATAATCAAAGTCCCCGAAATTTTATTCAAAAAAAACCCGCTTTGCGCGGATATTGTTACTTTTTACGCTCTGTAGTGTAACGAACAAGCTGTTCCAGACCAGTCCGGGCTTCGCTTTCTTCAAAAGTATATAAGATATCAAATGCTTCCTGCTGATATTGGGCCATTTTCTCATTTGCATAACGGACCCCATCTTTGCTATTCACAAAATCTATAATCTGCTGGATTTTTGCAGGCTCATCATTATGGTTTTTTACCAGGTTGATCATCCTTTTCTTTTCAGCTTTATCTGCACTGTTCAGCGCATAGATCAATGGCAGGGTAACCTTCTTTTCCTTGATGTCTATTCCTAATGGCTTACCAACATCATCAGTACCAAAATCAAATGTATCATCCTTAATCTGAAAAGCAATTCCAACTTTTTCACCAAACAGGCGCATCTTTTCTATGGTTTCTTCATCAGCTCCTGCAGAGGCAGCCCCACATGCGCAGCACGAGGCAATCAATGATGCGGTTTTCTGGCGGATTACGTCAAAATAGAGTGACTCACCAATATCCATGCGTCTGACCTTTTCAATCTGCAGCAATTCACCTTCGCTCATTTGCTTTACCGCTTCAGAAACAATCTGCAACAGTCGGAATTCGTTGTTATTTACAGATAACAGCAGCCCTTTTGCCAACAGGTAATCACCTACCAGAACGGCAATCTTGTTTTTCCACAAAGCATTAATTGAAAAGAAGCCCCGGCGTTCGTAGGCATTGTCAACCACATCATCATGAACCAGCGTAGCCGTATGCAGCAGCTCTACCAGTGCGGCACCACGGTGGGTAGATTCAATAATTCCACCGCATAGCTTGGCAGCAAAAAAAACAAACATAGGACGAACCTGCTTACCCTTTCTCTTTACAATGTAATGAGTAATACGATCCAGTAATGGAGCATCACTATGCATGGAGTCTTTAAACTTCTGTTCAAAGACTGCTATGTCTGCAGCTATTGGTTTCCTAATCTGATTGATTCCTGGCATTCAGGGTTACATATTTTGTGCAAACTTAATTAAATTCGATTAAATGCACAGCTTAATGAATTTTTAAATAAAGTGCTGTTAAGCTTTGTTGGCAATGTGCCTGAAGATCTGCTCGGCATGTACACGGGAGTTTTCAATAAACCATTTATGCGTATCTATACCTCCGCAAACTACTCCTGCCAGATATAATCCCGGTAAATTGGTTTCCATACTTTCAGGATTGTAAACAGGCAGGCTACTTTGCGGGTCTGCAAGTTTAACACCTAATTTCTGCAGCATGGCAAAGTCAGGCTGATAACCAGTCATGGCAATCACAAAATCATTCTTTATATGAAGCTCACCTTCAGGTGTGCGGATGCATACTTCATTTTCCCGGATCGAAGTCACTTCAGAATTAAAATAAGCTTTAATTTCACCTTCTTTGATACGGTTCTCAATATCCGGACGCACCCAGTATTTTACATAAGACCCTATCTCCGGACCACGGATTACCAAGGTCACTTTTGCCCCCTTACGGTATGTTTCCAATGCAGCATCGATGCCTGAATTATTCGCACCGATAACTACCACATCCTGAAATGCATATAAATGCGGGTCTTTATAATAGTGAGTTACCTTAGGCAGCTCTTCTCCTGGTATATTCATCAGCAGCGGCACATCGTAAAAGCCAGTGGAGATAATCACATTTTTAGCACGATAACTCTTTTTGCTGGTTTCTACCTCGAACATACCACTCTCCGCTTTTGAGACATTATTTACTGTTTCAAAAAGGTTGATGTTTAATGCAAATTTCTCTGCCACCCGCCGGTAGTATTCTATAGCCTCGTTGCGGTTTGGTTTAGGATTAATGCTTACAAAGGGCACTCCCCCAATTTCAAGCTTCTGCGAAGTAGAGAAAAAGGTCATGAAAACGGGATAATTGTACAAGCTGTTTACCAGTGCACCTTTATCAATAATCACATAACTTAAACCGGCAGCCTTCGCCTCTATGCCACAGGCCATTCCAATTGGGCCCGCACCAACAATAAGGACATCATATTCTTCCATCATCACCATTTAATGAGTTGCGCCAATACCATCTGTCCTGCTTAAACCTGAGGATTTAATTGCTGCATAACCTCCGGCAATGTCAATTACCTGATTGGCACCTCTTGCTTTTAATATAGAAGCAGCAATCATAGAGCGGTAACCACCTGCACAATGGATATAATAGGTTTCTCCGGGTTTAACTTCGTTAGTCCAGTCGTTGATGTAATCCAGCGGCCGCGGCAGGCTGAAGTCCAGGTGACCAGACTCATACTCTCCTGGTTTACGCACATCAAGGGTTTTCAGCGATGGATCCTGCTGATAAAGTGTTTCAAAATCAGCAACTGATATAGAAGAAATTGTATCTGTTTCCTTTCCGGCCGAGACCCATGCTGCAATGCCGCCCTGCAGGTAGCCTATTGTACTGTCGTACCCTACGCGTGCCAGCCTGGTAATAGCTTCTTCCGCTTTATCCGGATCAACAATCAGTAAAAGTGGCTGCTGAAGGTCAGTAATCAGCGCACCTACCCATGGGGCAAACTGTCCGCCCAAACCAATATTTATAGAGGAAGGAATAAATCCTTTTGCAAACTCCTGAGGGTCGCGGGTATCCAAAATTAACGCCCCGGCATGGTTTACTGCAGCTTCAAAATCTGCAGGCCCCATAGGGATCAATCCTTTTTCCTTTACTTCTGTAAAACTTGTATAGCCGTTTTTATTGATAGCGGCATTTTTAGCGAAATACTGCGGCGGAGGGAGGATCCCGGCAGTTACTTCAGCAATGAAAGACTCGCGGGTAGGGCTTTTCAAGGCATAATTCACTTCTTTCTGATGACCAAGGGTATCAAAAGTTTCCTTGCTCATGTTTTTGCCACAGGCAGAACCTGCACCATGTGCCGGGTATATTAAAATATCATCTGGTAATGTCAGGATTTTACTATGCAGGGAATCATACAGTGTTCCTGCCATATCTTCCATCGTCAGCTCACCTTTTTGCACAAGGTCTGGCCGGCCTACATCGCCGATAAATAAAGTATCGCCTGTAAAAATGCAGTAGGGTTTATCATTTTTATCTAAGAGCAGATAACTGGTAGATTCTGGTGTATGACCCGGTGTGTGCAGGGTAACAATCGTCAGTTCGCCCACTGTAAAGCGTTCATGATCCACAGCGATATGAGACTCAAAAGTAGTCTGTGCAGTAGGCCCGTAAATTATACTGGCGCCAGACTGTTTAGCCAGGTCTACGTGGCCAGATACAAAGTCTGCATGAAAATGTGTTTCAAAAATATATTTGATTGTGGCGCCGGCATCCTTAGCTTTTTTGAGGTAAGGCTGCACTTCACGTAATGGATCAATTATCGCGGCCTCGCCATTACTTTCAATGTAGTAAGCAGCTTCGGCTAAACATCCGGTATAAATCTGTTCTATTTTCATTATGTTCAAAAATAAGATTATTAAACTTTAAGACAGGGTACCGCGAGCCAAATTACAGAAGTTTTACTTTTAAGCAGTGAGTTCCCCGCGTAATGATTGCTCCATCAGCTCAGCAATTTCTGTATGTGTCAGCTCCTGCCCCATCAGGTACATCAGTTTGGTCACAGTTGCTTCAAAGGTCATGTCGAAACCACTGATAATACCCATCTGCTGTAATTTCTTGCTGGTTTCGTATTTCCCCAATTCCACTGAACCGCCCTGGCATTGTGATATATCTACAATCAGTTTTCCATTGTCTACAGCCTGCTGCAGACTATCTATAAACCACTGGGCAGTGCTGGTATTGCCAGAACCAAAGGTTTCCAGCACTATAGCATCCACAGATGATTGTGTTATTGCCTGTACTGCCTGTGGGGTAATGCCCGGATAAAGTTTTAATACCCCAATGTTGGCGTTAAACCTGGTTTGCACGCTAAGCGGTTCCTCAGGCTGAGCACTGATATAATTGTTATAAAAGGACAGGTTTACCCCTGCTTCTGCCAGGATATGGTAGTTAGGTGAAAGAAAGGCCTCAAACTTTTCCGAATTATATTTGATAGCCCTGTTTCCCCTGAAAAGCTGATAATCAAAATAGATACATACTTCAGGCACCATAGCTACTCCATTGTTCCTGGTGGCTACAATTTCCAGTGCAGTGATCAGGTTTTCCTTGGCATCCGTTCTGATCTCCCCAATGGGAAGCTGAGATCCTGTCAGCACTACAGGTTTATTAAGATTTTTGAGCATGAAGCTTAGTGCTGATGCCGTATAGGCCATGGTGTCTGAGCCATGTAAAACGACAAAGCCATCATAATCATCATACTTATTTTCAATGATCGAAGCCAGCTCAGCCCAGATCAGCGGGTCCATATTAGAAGAATCCAGGATAGGGTCAAAAGAATGCACGTCAAGATGATAATTCAAACGCGCAAGCTCCGGTACATTTTGCTGGATCTGTTTAAAATCAAAGGGTATGAGTGCTCCGGTAAGTGGATTGTTCACCATACCGATGGTTCCTCCGGTATAAATGATTAGAATTTTTGTCATTATATCAGACGTTAAATATTTTGAAGGAATTAGCTGTAGTTATTTCCGCTACTTCTTCAATGGAAATATGATAGATATCTGCTACTTTCTGCGCAATATGAACCAGGTAGCTGCTTTCATTAGGCTTTCCCCTGAAAGGTACCGGTGCAAGATAAGGTGAATCTGTTTCCAGCACCAGGTGTTCAAGCGGTATGTGTGACAGTACTTCATCGAGGCCGGCTTTTTTATAGGTAACCACGCCGCCTATACCCAGGTAAAAGCCCAGATCTATCGTTTTTCTGGCCTGCTCCAGATTTCCGGTAAAACAATGCAGGATGCCGCGAAGGTCCGCACCCTTCTCTGCTTCCAGAATTTCAAAGACTTCATCAAAGGCTTCCCTGCAATGGATCACAATGGGAAGCTGCATGGCCTTAGCCCATTTAATCTGCTCAGTAAATGCATCCTGCTGCATACCAAGCGTGGTTTTGTCCCAGTACAGATCAATGCCGATTTCTCCTATAGCATATATCTTCCTGCTGCCTATGCTTGCATAAATTTCCTGCAGCACTTCTTCATAACCCTCCTTCACATCACATGGATGAAGGCCAGACATGGCAAAGCAATTCTCCGGATATTTCCGTACCAGTTCATCAATCTTAGCAATTGAGGAAACATCTACATTCGGCAAAAACAAACGCTCTACCTTGTTCTCAAAACAGCGTTGAAAAAGCAGTGCCTGTTTTTCTTCGTCAGTTTCATAATAAAGGTGCGTATGGGTATCGGTTAAAAGCATAAAACAAAAGTAATAAAAAAACCCTGCCCGAAAACGGACAGGGTTTAGTACTGATATTTTGATCAGATTATCTTTGTGTAACAGGAGCTGTTGCTGTTGGAGCAGCAGCTGGTGCACCAGTAGGTTTTTTGATATCTGCCAGCTCTACCTCAAATGCAAGCGGAGAGAATGGAGTGATACCGCCTTGTGGCATTCCACCTTCACCATAACCCAGGTTTGAAGGAATGATTAACAAGATTTTTCCACCTTTACCAATTAATTTTAAACCTTCGTCAAAACCAGGAATAGCTCTTCCTAAAGTAAATGGACGCGGACCGTATTTTGCCATTGGGTTATACAGTCTTGGATTTTCTTTAGCAACTTTTTCAACCGATGTATCGAAAATGTTTTCTTTACCATCTGATTTTTTAGGTAATAATTTACCAGTGTAGTTTACCATTAATGTATCTGCAGGTGTAGCTCTTTGTGCATCACCAGGAGCAGTGATTACATATTTTAAACCAGATGCAGTAGTTTGAACTTTCAGGTTGTTCTCTTCAATAAATTTAGAGATTTTACCTGCTTCAGCAGCTTTATGTTTAGCAACAGTAGCTTTGAAGTCATTCTGGAAAAACTCAGTAGCTTTTTTCTGGAAAGTAGAGTCTGCCTCACCAGCAGCTTTATGCATTACTTTCTCAATTTTCACGGTAAATACCATGTATTTATCTTTCTGAGTAGCTGGTTTAGGCTGGTTAGAATATTTAGCCATTGAATCCAGGTCAATTTTAAATGTAGCACTGTCACCTTCAGCTAATAACATCAAAGCGTCAGAAATATCACCTGCCCATTGTTTTTTTGATACAGGGAATACAGCTGGCTGCTGGTTGTCATATGTACTGCTGATTGTTGAATCTTTCTCTGATTTTTGAACAGCATTGATTTTGATGATATCACCTTCAACGATTTTTTCTTTTCCGTCTGTTTTGTGGATCTGGTACATTAAACCTCCCGGACCTTTTTTAAAGTTGTTACAAGCTGCTAGCCCAAGTGTAGCTGCAAAAAGAATTGCTAATGATTTTTTCATTTGATGTTTATTGTTTTATTTGTCGTTATCAGCCCCGCTGGACTGTGGTTTATGTTTGTTATTGTAATAACTGCGTTTTGTATTCAGGCAATATAGATTTGAAATAACTGATTGTATCTTCCAGACTTCTGTCAGAAGCACCTCCGGCAGCATTCCTGTGTCCACCTCCATCAAAGAATTTCTTGCAGATTTCATTAGCCGGAAAATCTCCTGTTGAGCGCAAAGATATTTTTACTTTATCACTCCGCTCAATAATGAAAGCCGCCAGTTTTATACCATTGATAGAAAGCGCATAATTTACTATACCTTCAGTATCACCCGTTATAATGTCAAAGCGTTTAAGTTCTTCGGCAGTAACAGATATAATGGCCGTATTCAGTTCACTGATAATCTCCAGTTTATTGGTAAGGCAGTTTCCTAAAAAGCGCAAACGGTTTTCAGAAGCATTATCATACACCAGCTGATGAATTCTCCAATGTTCTGCCCCTGCATCAATAAGATCGGCCCCAATACGGTAAACCGCAGAGTTTGCAGATTCGAACCTGAAAGAACCAGAATCAGTCATAATACCTGTATATAAACAAGTGGCAATATCCTTGTTCATCATGGCCCCGTCTTCCAGTACATTGACAATAAAGTCATATACCAGTTGTGCAGCAGCACAGGCATTAATGCTCCAGTGCCTGAAATCATCAAAATCTTCAGGCTCCAGATGGTGGTCTATCATCACTTTATAAGCCGGGGCATTACGTATCAGTTCACCCAGCTCATTAATACGGCTCAGCGAATTAAAGTCTAGACAAAATACCAATGCAGCATCGGCCACAAGCTGCTCTGCCTGCTCTTTTGCTTCGGTATAGATAATAACATCAGAGTTATTCGGAAGCCATTGCAGAAAATAAGGATAATCTGTTGGCGTAACTACCTTTACATGGTGACCTTTCTGGATCAGATAGGCATACAGGCCCAATGAAGAACCCATCGCATCGCCATCAGGTTTATGGTGCGTGGTAATTACAATTTTCTGCGGCGTAGCCAGCAATGTTTTAAGTTCGGGAAGAGATAACATAATTTTCGCTGCAAAGCTACTAATTTAATGATTAAATGATTCCTTAATATTTCATGTCAGATATTAAAAGTATAAAATGTAATTTTGCAAAATAAATAACACAAAGATGAGTACAAACAGAACATTTACAATGATTAAGCCAGATGCAGTTGCAAATGGACATATCGGTGCAATTATTAACGACATCACTGCTGCTGGTTTCAAAATCATTGCTTTAAAATACACAAAACTTACTGCCGAAACTGCTGGTAAATTTTATGAAGTGCATAAAGAACGCGGCTTTTACAATGACCTGGTAAGCTTTATGTCTTCAGGACCAATTGTTGCCGCTATCCTTGAGAAAGATAATGCCATTGAAGACTTCAGAAAACTGATTGGTGCTACCAACCCTGCTGATGCTGCAGAAGGTACCATCCGTAATAAATATGCTGTATCTATTGACGCAAACGCTGTTCACGGATCTGATTCTGATGAGAATGCTGCAATTGAAGGAGATTTCTTTTTCAGTGCTGACGAACGTTTTTAGTTCTTCGCCACAGATAAAATAATAAAACAAGCACCTTTCTGAGGTGCTTGTTTTAGTTCAAACCTATAATAACCGAACCATTTAAACACATGAAAAAAGTACTGATCACCCTGCTGATCCCATTCTGCAGCTATGCAGTAAATGCACAAACCAAAGGCAAAACTGCCGTAAGAAAAACGGTTACCACCGTAACTAAAACCGTAAAACCACTTTCCACTTTAGATTCAGCTTCCTATGCCTTCGGGATGTCTATGGCAGGCAGCCTGAAAAACGACGGACTCAAAAGCCTGAACTATGAGCTGCTGGTGAAAGGATTGAAAGATGCTTTTGGCAGCCAGACCACTATGCTTAGCCAGGATGCGGCACAGAAAGCCATTGGAAACCTTTTTAAAAGTGTTAGCCAGAATAAGTTCTCTACTAATATCAATGAAGGAAAAACTTTTTTAGAGAACAATAAAAAAGACCCGGCAGTTAAAACTACAGCCAGCGGACTGCAATACCTGGTTATTACCCCCGGAGCGGGACCAAAACCAGTGGCTACAGATACTGTACTGGTAAATTACTCAGGCAAACTTTTAAACGGCAAACAGTTCGATAGTTCATACGATCGTAACGAACCACTTTCACTCTCCCTGAACAGGGTTATACCGGGTTGGACTGAAGGCATGCAGCTAATGTCAAAAGGCGCAAAATATAAGTTCTTCATTCCTTATAACCTGGCTTATGGCGAACGCGGCGCCGGACAAGACATTCCGCCTTACAGTACATTGGTTTTTGAGATCGAATTACTCAAAATAAACGGGAAATAAGATTCGGGAAAACCATTCCATAATAAGTTTGTTGTCTTCACATAAATTAAAACAAACTATCATGAACATTCAAAAATATTTTCCCCTAGCTCTTGTTGCTTTAGTAATGACAACACTTTCAAGCTGCTCTGCAATTGAAGGTATATTTAAAGCCGGCGTATGGTCGGGTGTAATTATTGTTGTTGTTATCCTTGCATTGGTAATCTGGCTGATCAGCAAAATCTTTGGTGGAAGAAGCTAGATTTTAAAGAAATATAATCTCATTAATAACCTCAGAACCGGCACGTTCATTCAGTTTTTGGATGATGCCGGTTCTTACGATTAAAAGCTCATTTTTAATCACCGAAGATTCTATCCTTACAAATAACTTTTTGTGGGCAACATAGATCTGGGTAGTCCTGTTACCTATGGCAGTACCCATTATCTCAGGCCACATGGCCACTACCCCTGTTTCATCATATTTTCCTTTTAACCTGTAAACAGACAGCATTTTAGTAATGGCGTCCTTCAGTGTCATGTCATTTGGTTTACGCATGGTGTATGGCCCCGTTAATTACTTCGAATAAAGTTACAGGAACTTTGATCTGATTAAAAATATTCTGCACCCTTTCCTTTCCGGTATCAGTAATAAATATTTGTCCAAAGTCATGATGAGAAACCATTTCCATCAGTTTATGCATCCTCCTGTCATCTAATTTATCAAAAATATCATCAAGCAGCAGTAAGGGCTTAAAGCCTTTATATTTTTCAACATAGGCATACTGAGCCAGCTTCAGGGCTATCAGAAAAGATTTCTGCTGTCCCTGAGAACCAAATTTCTTCAGCGGCATATCTCGCAGGGTAAAGATCAGGTCGTCTTTGTGAATCCCTGTAGTGGTCCTTTCCAGCACCTTATCTTTTTCTACTGATGATTTCAGCAGGCTTTCGAAGGCATTGTCGTTCAGCTGTGAGAGGTAACTAAGGTTTACAGGTTCTGCATCCTCAGTCAGGAACTGATAATATTTGTTAAAAAGTTCAATAAAGTCTACCATAAACTGCTTTCTCTTGAGAAAGATCTTCTCACCTGTATTAACCAGCTGCTCGTCAAATATTTCCAGCAATGCCGGATCATACCGGCGGGTCTGGGCAATCTGTTTCAGCAGCGCATTTCTATTGAGGAGGTGACGGTTATAGATGATCAGTTCATCCAGGTATTGCGCATCTGTCTGAGAGATTACGTTATCCATAAAGCGGCGGCGCTCTTCGCTGCCATCCATAATGATAGTAACGTCGTAAGGAGAAATCATTACCAGCGGGAACAGGCCTATATGGCTGGCCAGCTTGTCATATTCCTTTTTATTTCTTTTAAACTGCTTTTTCTGGTTCTTCTTAACTCCGCAGGTAATCTTTTCATTTTTCTGCTGACGGTCAAAGTCGCCCTGTATCATAAAAAGATCATGATCTGTTTTGATCTGCTGGCTGTCTATCGGATTAAAATAGCTTTTGCATAAACACAGGTAGTGAATTGCATCCAGCAGGTTTGTTTTTCCGGCACCATTATTCCCAATAAAAGCATTTACAGTCTTAGAGAAATGCAGATCAGCATCAGAATAATTTTTGAAATTAAGCAGAGTAATGTTTTTTAGCCACATAGTAATATCTTCAAAGTTACCGTTTAGCTTTGTTAAAATAAGGTGATACGTATATTTGTTTAAGCGCTAAAGCTATCCCTATCAGATTCAGGCGGTTTGAAATGGCCTCTGGCCCGAAAATTTTATGTAAATACTAAAAAATAGGTTGATACTTTAACCGAAAAATGTATTTTTGCAATCCTTAATTTTTTTAAATAAAATGTCCACAACAGAAAAAGAAGTAAATCATAATGTTAGAAAAGGTTCATTTTTAGAAGAAAACTCTAAAAGCCTTTTATTCATTGCCGCTGCGGTAGTTGTATTAGTGATCATATACTTTTGGTACCAGAACGTATATTTAAAAGACAGAGCTGAAGAAGCTTCTGCAAAAATGTACAAAGCAGAACAATATGTTGGGGTAGATTCTCTGGCTAACAAAGCGATTAACGGAGATTCAGGATATCCTGGATTTGAAAAAATTGCCGATGAATACAACAATACAAAATCTGCAAACTTAGCTAACCTGTACCTGGGAGGCATTTATTTACGTAAAGGTGAATATAAAAAAGCAGCCGAAGTTTTAGCAAAATATAGTGAAACAGGCAGCCCTGTTGCTGATCCATTGGCTTTAGGTATGTTGGGCGACGCTTACAGCGAGCTTAAGGATTACGGACAAGCTATCACTTACTATAAAAAAGCTGCTGGTAAAACTGCCAACAAATTTACTTCTCCAATGTTCCTGAAAAAATTAGGACTGGTATATGAAGCACAGAAAAACTTCAAAGATGCTGAAGATGCTTATACAAAAATCAAAGCAGAATTCCCTTCAAGCCAGGAAGCAACAATGATTGATGAGTACATTGCACGTGCAGCTGCTGCACAAGGCAAGTAGTACAATTACATATTTTTACAAAGGCCTGCATTTTATGCAGGCCTTTTTTTATTGCTATTAGCTATCTTTGCCCCCATGTCAACACAATTAAAGAACCTTTCAGACTTTTCTCATACTACGGTTCCTGATGGAAGCGCCTATAAAATTGCAATTGCAGTAGCAGAATGGAACGCAGAAGTTACCGGCAGCCTCTACAATGGTGCTATGGAAACCCTGTTAAAACATGGTGTAGCTGCAGAAAACATTCTTTCTGTTGCCGTTCCGGGCAGCTTTGAGTTAACCGGCGCAGCAGAGATCTTGTTAAGCAAACATGCAGAATTAGATGCAGTGATCTGTCTGGGATGCGTAATTCAGGGCGATACCAAACATTTTGATTTTATCTGTGATGCAGTGGCACAAGGGGTTACCAATGTGGGCATTAAATACAGTAAACCTGTTATTTTCGGGGTATTAACCACTAATGATCTGCAGCAGGCATTAGACCGTTCTGGCGGCAAACATGGTAACAAAGGTGATGAAGCAGCAATAACTGCAATTAAAATGGCTCATTTACTGGCAACTGCCTAATTACAAAATTGCTTTTTTTCACAATATAATGTAAATTAGCAGCATATATAATCATTTATCTATTATGAAAAAGGTAGCGGTAGTAATGCTTGGTGTGTTTTTTGCAATAACGGTTTTGGAAGCTTGCTCGTCCCGCATTTGTCCGGCATATAGTTCATATCCCAAAGGCGGGCGCAGAAAGTAAGCGTTTTATAAATATTAGCAACAATCAATGGAATGGAATAACATTACTGATCTGAACCAGATCAGCGATATCAAAGCAAAACCGGGATACAGTTTAATTTTTAAACACAGTACCAGGTGTTCAGTAAGCATGATGGCAAAGAAGCGTTTTGAGCTGGACTGGGAGATGATTCCTGAAGGTACAAATTTGTATTTTCTTGACCTGATCAGCCACCGTGCAATTTCTGCACAGATAGCTGAAACCTTTCAGGTGCATCATGAATCTCCGCAGATTCTTTTGATCAAAGACGGTAACTGCGTTCTTGACGCATCGCACAGTGACATCTCTGCGGAGGAAGTTGCCGGAGCAATTAATAATTAAAGGAAATAGTTTTCTTTAAATCAGGATGAAGGCTGTAAAATACAGGACATGTATTTGCAGCCCTTTCAATAATCTTCTTGTCCTTTTCAGAATAGTTGTTTGCAGGGAACTGCAGGGCGGCAACAATCTCTGCCACCCTTCTTGGGTTTTCTGCCATAATTTTTGTAATCTCACAGGTAGTACCATCAATAGAGAAGCCATGCTCGGCAGCAGCAATACCTACAATAGTGAGCATGCAGTTTCCTAATGATGTAGCCAGCAAATCTGTTGGTGAGAAGGCTTCACCCTTCCCCTTATTATCTACCGGCGCGTCGGTGATGATCTCATTTCCAGAACGCTCATGTACAGAGCTTGTTCTTAACCCACCGGTATAAGTTATTTTTGAAGTTGCCATAATAATTAATTTATATACAAGGTTAAACTAATTTTTCTACCTCATCAACCATTTTGTAGCGCTTTCTGTGCTACTTCTCCAAATTTCGGCCATTTATACCAATAACATTACAACATGTAAACATTTCATCTTTATAACAATTCAAACCTATTGCTTAACTTTGATGCATGATCGAACTTCCGGTTGTTTCAGCAAACACAGTACAACGTAAACCAGACTGGCTTAGAGTTAAGCTTCCTGTAGGTAAAGAATATGCACAGGTACGCAGCCTTGTAGATACCCATAAACTGCATACCATTTGCGAAAGTGGTAACTGCCCGAATATGGGAGAATGCTGGGGTGCGGGTACAGCTACCTTTATGATCCTTGGAAATATCTGTACACGCTCCTGCTCATTCTGCGCAGTGGCAACCGGCAGACCTAAAGCCGTGGATATGGATGAACCTAACCGTGTGGCCAATTCGGTAAAATTAATGCAGGTTAAGCACTGTGTAATTACTTCCGTAGACCGTGATGACCTGAAAGACGGCGGCTCTATTATCTGGGCTGAAACTTTACAGGCTATACGCAGGGAAAGTCCGCAGACTACTCTGGAAACACTGATCCCTGATTTCAGGGGTATCTGGGATAATCTATACCGTGTGTTGGAAGAACGTCCTGAGGTAATGTCTCATAATGTTGAAACTGTACGCAGACTAACCAAACAGGTTAGGGTACAGGCTAAATATGACCGTAGTCTGGAATGCCTGAAACGCATCTCTGAATTTGGTCTGAGAACCAAAACCGGGATTATGCTGGGATTAGGAGAAACAGAAGATGATGTACTGGAGGCTATGGACGACCTGGTAGAAAACGGCGTACATATTCTAACTTTAGGTCAGTACCTGCAGCCTACCCGTAACCACCATCCGGTAGTAGACTGGATCCATCCAGACCAATTTGCCAAGTATAAAGAAATAGGAATGTCTAAAGGGCTGAGATATGTTGAAAGCGGACCTCTAGTGCGTTCTTCTTACCATGCAGAAAAGCATTTGTTTGATTTTTAATACCCTTTTTTAGAACAAACAAAAAGATGTTTGAACTTGTTACACAATCTGTATATTAGCAAACAATTGGCAGCAACAAAAAAAATATCCCTTACAGAAGAAGACCTGGTGCGCGCACTTAAGGGGAAAGAAACTATTGCCATTCAGGCATTATACGATATGTATTCCGGGGCTCTACTGGGGGTTATATCCAGAATCATTACACAGCAGGAAGTTGCCGAAGACCTGCTGCAGGAAACTTTCATAAAGATCTGGAATTCAGGAGATAGCTACGACAGCTCCAAAGGGCGCCTGTTCACCTGGATGATTAATGTTGCCCGCAATTTATCCATAGACAAACTCCGTTCTAAAGATTTTCGCAATTCCAATAAAAACCAAGACATAGAAAATAACGTAGATTTCATTGACTCGCAGAAGAAGGTAACTTTTAATGCTGATACACTTGGTTTAAAAGAAATGGTCACCGCCCTTAAACCCGAATTAAATGATGTATTAAACATGGTATACTTTAAAGGTTATACTCATGTTGAGGCGGCAGAAGAACTGAATTTACCATTAGGTACGGTGAAAACCAGGATCAGGATGGCTATTATGGAATTAAGAAAGCATTTTAATTAGTGGAAGAAGCAAAGGCATATATCGAAACAGGCATACTTGAACTCTACGTACTGGGACAGTTAACTGTCCGGGAACAAAAGGAAGTTGAGGATATGGCGATCAAATATCCGGAGGTGAAAAACGAGATTAATGCCATCGAAGTTGCCATGGAACAATATGCTATTACCCATTCTATACAGCCGAGTGCTGGTCTGGAGCAGCGTATCCTTAATATCATTACTTCTCAGGAACCTGCCCTCCCGCAGCCACAAAAAGAAGAAATTAAAATTGTATCACTTAACCCTGGTCATTCTGCTGCTACCGTAAAAACACTCAGGTTTGCCTTGGCAGCTTGTATCGCCATGCTAGTTGTAAGTGCAGTGGCTTTATACAATGCACATGATCAGCTGGGCGAAGCCAATCAGCAGATTGCAGCCTTGAGCGCCGATAAAGATAAGTTTGCCTCTACGGTAAGCTTTATGAAAGAAGAAAATAAAGACCTTCAGGAAATTGCCACTATAGCAGGCGATCCAACATGGACAACGGTTAAGCTTGCCGGAACCGCAATTTCGCCACAGGCTAAAATGATGGTTTACTGGCATAAAGATGGCCAGCATGTTATGGTAGATAATACCAGAATGTCATTACCAAGAAATGACGCTTCTCATCAATACCAGTTATGGGCTATCGTTAATGGTAAGCCAGTTGATCTGGGCGTATTTGATGCCGAAGAACAGCCTAAGAAACTACTGATGGCGATGAAAGAAGTTGGCGCTGCACAGGCTTTTGCCGTTACGCTCGAAAAACGTGGTGGCAGCATCTCTCCAACAATGGAAAAGATGATTGTACAAGGCGGCGTTGCTATTTAATTAATCCTTTTAGCGATTTAGCTACCTGATCCGCAACTTGCGAAGCACTTACACTGTGCTGCATTAATGCAAGTTCATCTCCCGCTTTACCATGCACGTAACAGGCAATGCAAGCCGCTTCATTTGCCGCATGCCCTTGAGCCATAAATGATGCAATAATCCCAGTAAGCACATCTCCCATTCCGCCCTGCGCCATTGCGGGGTTACCAGTACAATTAATGGTCACCATACCGTCCTGCGCTATAATAAAGGTATATTGATTTTTCAGCACAATTACACATCGCATACGGCGTGCCTCAGCCTGCGCCTTCTCCAAACGTGCCCACCATGTTTTATGCTCACCAAATAAATGGTCGAACTCCTTCATATGTGGTGTTAATACTGATCCCGGAGTAATCTTATCCAGCAAATCCTTATTGGCCGCAAGTATATTTAAAGCATCTGCATCAATAACAAGTGCTTTATTTTCTTCCAGCAAGCTTTTGAGCAACTGTACCTGTTCATCAGCTTTGCCTAAACCCGGACCTATCGCTATAGATTTATATGCACTAAGTCCTTTCAAATTGCTGCGGCTTAAATACATCGCCTCTGGCAATGCGGTATTTAATGCTGTAAGTCCGCTTTGCGGAATAGATACAGAGGTTAACCCTGCACCGGCATGTAAGCAGGCTCTTGAAGAGAGTAAGGCAGCCCCCATTGTATCTTCCTGTCCGGCAATGATCAATGCATGTCCGTATGTGCCTTTATGGGAAAAGGACTTTCTTGGTTTTATCCACTGTTTCAGGGCCATATGGTCCATCAGTTGGTAAGGAGAGTCTGCCTGCTGAATAAATTCTTCGTCCAGGCCAATATCCACCACGCGAAAGCGCGATAAGGCTACGGCCGATTCTGGAAAAAAGAAGTTGATTTTTGGGCGCTGAAAACAGATTACAAGTTCTGCTTTCAGATATACACTACCCTCCTGCAGTTCTCCCTCTGCCGGAAAACCTGTTGGTACATCTACCGCAATTATCTCTTTGTTCAGTTCATTTAAGAGCTTCACAAAATCCAGATAGTATCCCTGAAGGGGTTTATTTAAGCCCGAACCTAAAATAGCATCTATAATAACCTGCTCGCTGAGTAAAGAAACATCTGAAGGTTTATTAATCACACTAAACTGAAAACCCAGTCTGATCAGCAGGTTTTTATTAGCCTTATATTCCGGTGTTTCCCTGGCTGAGAACTCAATCAGATAAACTGAAATATGTCGGTATCCCCGGTCTTTAAGCAACCTGGCGATAGCCAGACCATCCCCCCCGTTATTGCCCTTTCCACATAATACACCGATACTGGTGTCCAGATCTGGTATCTCCTCCATAAATGCTTTTACAAAAGCTACAGAAGCAGCTTCCATCAGCTCAATAGATGAGATTTGTTTCTGCTGAATAGTATAGGCATCCGCAAGATGCGTTTGGGCGGAGGTAAGGAGCTTTATCATATTTAATCCTGAATTCCCATTTCCTTTTTCAAAAACTTACCCGTCAGGCTGATTGGGTTCTGGATCAGGCCTTCAGGCGTACCCTCAAAAATGATCCGTCCACCGCCGGCACCGCCCTCTTCTCCGAGGTCAATTACCCAGTCGGCCACCTTAACCACATCAAGGTTATGCTCAATTACCAGAACTGTATTACCACGGTCTACCAGCTCCTGCAATACACCAAGCAATACATTAATATCTTCAAAATGCAGACCTGTTGTAGGTTCATCCAGAATGTAAAAAGTTTTTCCGGTATCTTTCTTAGAAAGTTCTGTGGCCAGTTTTACACGCTGTGCCTCTCCGCCAGATAAGGTAGTAGAACTTTGGCCAAGTGTGATATAACCTAATCCTACATCTTTCAGGGTTTTGATTTTGCGATAGATTACCGGCATATTCTCAAAGAAAGTGCAGGCATCCTCAATACTCATATCCAGTACATCACTGATAGACTTTCCTCGGTATCTTACTTCCAGTGTTTCCCGGTTATATCTTCTGCCGCCGCATTCCTCACATGGAACATGCACATCTGGCAAGAAGTTCATTTCTATCAATTTCATTCCGGCACCCTGACAGGTTTCACACCTGCCGCCCTTTACGTTAAAAGAAAAGCGGCCAGGTTTATATCCGCGAATCTTAGCTTCAGGTAACTGTACATAAAGGTTCCTGATGTCAGAAAACACACCAGTATAAGTAGAAGGATTTGACCGTGGAGTTCTTCCAATAGGTGCCTGGTCAATCTCAATAACCTTATCAATCTCCTTAATGCCATTGATTTTCTCGTAATGCAGTGGGTGTTTCTTGGCCCTGAAAAAATGATGGTTCAGAATAGGGTACAAGGTTTCGGTAATCAGGCTTGATTTCCCGCTGCCAGAAACCCCGGTTACGGCGATAAACTTACCCAGAGGGAAATCTACCGATACATCTTTCAGGTTATGCCCGCTGGCTTTAATGATAGACAATTTATGGCCGTTACCCTTTCTCCTTTTCTTTGGTATGGCAATTTCCTTTTCCCCATTCAGATACGCTGCCGTCAGGGTTTTTGACTTCAGTATCTCTGCCGGTGTGCCTTGCGCTACAATCTGTCCCCCGTGCAAACCTGCTGCCGGACCCACATCAATTACATAATCAGCCTCCAGGATCATGTCTTTATCATGCTCTACTACCAGCACCGTATTTCCCAGGTCGCGCAGGTTTTTCAAGGCACCAATCAGACGCTCATTGTCCCGCTGGTGCAAACCTATACTAGGCTCATCCAGAATGTACATTACATTCATCAGCTGCGACCCTATCTGCGTAGCCAAACGGATACGCTGTGCCTCACCACCAGAAAGTGTTCTGGCCGTACGGTCTAAAGAAAGGTAGTTCAGGCCCACATCAGAAAGGAAGCCCAGTCTGGTCCTGATCTCTTTCAGTATTTCTTTGGCAATGGTGTTCTGGCGTTCATTTAACCGGCTCTCCACATCAACAAACCAATGTTTAATGCTGCTGATATCCATCTCTGCCAGTTCAAATATATTTTTACCGTCTACCTTAAAATGCAGACTTTCTTTTTTCAGTCGCGCACCATTACATACGGGGCATGTTTTCAGCTTCCGGAAGTTCTCCATTTCATCTGTTGTGCCTTCTCCCTTTTTATCGTTCTGCTCTTCCAGCAATTTGATAATCCCGTCAAAGGTGATCTGATAGTTCTGAACATTCCACTTATTATATTCCACGGCTACCGAAAGCAATTCCGGACTGCCATTCAGCAGAATATCAATGATATTCTCATCAAGTTTCTCTATTGGTGTACTCAGCGAGAAAGTATATTTTTTGGCAAGTGCCTTAATTACCTGGAACATCCAGATATCACGGTACTCACCCAATGGGGCAAGACCACCATTCATTATGCTCAGTTTAGGGTTCGGCATTACCGATTCCTTATCCACTACAAAAATATAACCCAGACCATCACAGCGCTCACATGCTCCATAAGGAGAGTTAAAAGAAAAACTGTTAGGCTGCGGCTCATCATAAGAGATACCTGTGGTTGGGCACATCAGGAACTTACTGAAATGCGAAACATTGTTATCCTTATCGCTGATCTTGATAATTCCCTTACCCACACGCATGGCAGTCTGAATAGAATCTACCAGCCGTTTATGATCTTTCCTGTCAATCAGCAGGCGGTCTACCACAATCTCTATATCATGGATTTTGTAACGGTCTACCTGCATTTTAGGTGCTAAGTCCTGTATCTCCCCATCAATACGCACCTTCACATAACCCTGCTTACGGATTTGCTCAAACAACTCACGGTAGTGTCCTTTTCTTCCCTTAACTACAGGGGCAAGAATATTTACCGCCAGGCCGTCATATTTAGTATATATATTATTAAGGATCTGGTCTTCGCTCATGCGCTCCATTTTCTCCCCGGTATTGTAAGAGAAAGCATCTGCCGTACGTGCATAGAGCAGGCGCATAAAGTCATATATTTCGGTAATGGTACCTACCGTAGACCTTGGGTTTTTACTTGTCGTTTTCTGTTCAATGGCAATAACCGGGCTCAGACCAGACACTTTGTCAACATCCGGCCTTTCCATGCCTCCCATAAACTGACGAGAGTAGGCACTGAAAGTTTCCATGTACCGGCGCTGTCCTTCAGCATAAATTGTGTCAAAAGCCAGTGAAGATTTACCGCTGCCGCTCAGTCCGGTAATGACTACCAGCTGGTTACGGGGAAAGGAGATATCTATATTCTTCAGGTTATGAACCCTGGCACCGTATACTTCAACATCTTTTTGCTCACCAAGGTCGATGGTATTTTTACTCATATATTTTTAAAAACGCGATTGAAATCTAATTGAGTAAGATAGCAAATTTGCAGCCACAAAAATGCTAATAATATTATCATCAGAAATTTCTGCTGCTAAAATGCCAGAAACTAAAAAAGCCGGCAATCAGATTGCCGGCTTCCCCCATTGCATGTCAATAAATTTTACTCTGCTGTTGTATTCTGGTCCAGCACCCTTTTAGGAGCATGGTAGCCATAACGCAGCGGATCTTTCAGAATCTGTTTCATGGATATCAGTTTATATACATAACCACCAGTTTCACGGTTAAGCTTCATTTTAAAATAATTATCCTGATTTTGTCTGTTGATCTGCTTTCGCATGTGTATATCGCCTACGTTGTAAGCTGCAGCAACCAGTGTCCAGCTGTCAAAGATGCCGTATAGCTCTTTAATATACTTACATGCCGCTATGGTAGATTTGCGCAGGTTCTTACGTTCGTCAACCTCTGAATTGACTTTCAGACCATAACTTCTTGCGGTACCCGGCATAAACTGCCAGAACCCGTTAGCGCCTTTAGGAGACATTCCTCCCTGCAAGCCTGACTCTACCAGTGGAACATATTTGAAATCGTCAGGAATTCCATAAGCGGCTAAAATGGGTTCAATTACCGGAAACCATTTTTCTGCCATATGGTGCAGACGGTTAGTTTGTATTTTACTATAGCTGTGAGCTGCGAGAACTTTCTTCATTTTACGCTCTACCCGCCTGTCGCCCAGGGGTAAAGTTTCTTCTGCAAAATTTAACTGAGCCATCAGAGATTTTGGCTCTTTGATTTGGATAATGGTATCCTTAATGGTAATTTTTGTACTGGTATTTACTTCTTTTTTTTGACTTGTTGTTGCTTGGGGCATGTAGTAAGCAAACACTTTTGCCATAACCAGTAACGTTAAAATCACTGAACATGTTATTATGTGTTTCTTTATCATTTTCCTCCTTTTTTTGGTGAACAATTTTAAAACGCCAGCAAACATACAATATATAAAGCTAATTATCAAGCTTTTACAAAATTAGGGTCATAAATCCCCGTTTAAACTACTGTGAAGCACGATTTTAAAATTCCATTCCGGGCCAAAAATATAAAGTACATATTCAGTGATTTTTATTAAATTTGCACCCCGCATTAATTATGTGGTTAACAGCGTATCATGACAAATAACAACAACAGGAACAGTCGGGATGACAAGTCCAAACCGGGAAACCGAAGCACAACAGGTAAAGGCCCAAGAGGAGCATCAGAAAGCTCTTACAAAGGTAAAAGCAAGTTTGAGGGAAAAGAGGGGAACGAGAGGAGTAAGACAGGCGGTGCCAAAGATAATTACAGGCCAAGGGCAGATCGTGAGGGCGATGCCAAAGATTTTAAGGCAAGACCACCGAGAGATGGGGAAAGAAGCAGCTTTAAACCCAGAGATGGCGAAAGAAGTTCTTTTAAACCAAGGGACGGCAGAGAAGGTGATAATAAAGATTTCAAATCAAGACCGCCACGTGATGGTGAAAGAGGCGGATTTAAACCAAGAGCCGAAGGCGACAAAACTTTCAGACCTAAAAGTCCGAGAAGTGCCGGAGGTCCATCAAGTTTCAAACCGCGTGCATTCAAAGAAGGCAGTTCAAGAGAAGAGCCAAGAAATGAAAGCCGCAGTTACATTAAAAAAGACAATTTCAGTTCAGATGGTGAAAGGCCATTCAGAACTTTCGATAATAAAAGCAGCAGCACTTCACGCAGTACAGACAGCAGGCCCTTCAGAAAAAGAGAAGATGGCAACCCGTTATTATCGGGCCCTAAATCATTTTCTAAAGACCGCCCGGCACCTGTGCCAACCCTGCGTTCAAGAAAAGAAAGCAGCAAAGCTGATGATGGCAAAATCCGTCTGAACCGCTACATTGCCAATTCTGGTATCTGTTCGCGACGTAAAGCTGATGAGCTGATTGCAGCGGGTGTAGTTTCTGTAAACGGTATTCCTGTTTCTGAACTGGGCCATAAAGTAGATCCTGCCAAAGATGAAGTGCGCTATAATGGCGAACTGCTGAAACGTGAGAAAAGGGTTTATGTATTACTAAACAAACCTAAAGATTATATTACCACTACAGACGATCCGCAGGAACGCCGTACGGTAATGTCTCTGGTAGAAAAAGCCAGCCGCGAGCGTATTTATCCTGTTGGTCGTTTAGACCGTAACACTACAGGTCTTTTACTGATGACCAATGATGGCGACCTGGCAGATAAATTATCTCACCCAAAAAATGGTATCACTAAAATTTACCAGGTAGAACTGAGCAAAAGCTTAAGCCAGGGAGATTTAAACAAAATCCAGTTTGGTCTGGAACTGGAAGACGGCTTGATTAAGCCTGATTCAGTTTCTTATGTTACCGGTGGTTCTAAACGTGAAATCGGTATCCAGATCCACAGTGGTAAAAACAGGATTGTAAGACGGATCTTTGAACACTTAGGTTACGAAGTGGTAAAATTAGACCGTGTAGTATATGGTAACCTGACTAAAAAAGACCTTCCACGCGGAAGATGGAGATATTTAGAAGAACATGAACTGATTCAGATCAAACATCTGATCAAATAATTTCTATCTTTAATACAAATTAACAAAGCCTGCATATTTTATGCGGGCTTTGTTAATCATAAACAATCTTAAACCAATGAAAAAACTACTTTATTTATTGATGGCCATACTTCCCGCTTTATCCGCAAATGCTCAGCAGACAAATTATAAATTAGTGATCGGTACTTATACCGCTCCGGGCAAAAGCGAAGGTATTTATGTTTACGATTTTAATACTGCAACCGCAGCGTTTAATCTGCTGAGTATAGAGAAAAATGTAATCAATCCCAGCTTCCTGGCGCTTAATGGCGACCGCAAATTTATTTATGCCGTAAATGAAGACGGTACAAAAAGTACGGTAAGTGCTTTTAATTTTGATGCTGCACAAGGTAAACTGGGCTTTCTGAACAAGCAGGATGCCAATGGAGCAGATCCCTGCTACCTTATTGCCGACAAAAAAAATGTCATTATCTCTAATTATACCGGCGGCAGTATTGCCGTGTATGGTAAAGATCATAGCGGTGCGCTAAGCTCTGCAAAACAGATTATCCAGCATACCGGCAGCAGCATAGACTCCAAAAGACAGAGCAGCGCACATGTACATATGGCCCGCTTTACCCCTGATGGAAAGTATGTAGTGGTGAATGATCTGGGTGAAGACAGGATCTATTTCTACACCTACAACCCTGATTCAGCAGACAGCGTACTGGTATTTAAAAACAGCATTACCGTAAAGCCAGGCAGCGGCCCCAGACACATCATCTTTAGCCCTAACGGTAAGTATGCTTACCTGATCCAGGAAATGACCGGGGCCATCTCCGTATTTAGTTATAAGAATGCTGTGCTGAGCCTGATCCAGGAAGAGACAATGGTTGCCAAAGATTTTAAAGGCGAGAACGGCGGTGCCGATATACAATTATCTGCTGATGGGAAATTTCTCTATGCCAGCAACCGCGGTACAGCAAATACCATCACTACATTTGCTATAGGTAAAGATGGCAAACTGCTAAACAAAGGAAATATCAGCACTACAGGTAAAGGGCCAAGGGCATTCAGTATTGATCCCAGCGGCGACTGGGTGTTAGTGGGCCATCAGCTCACTAATGACATTACGATTTTTAAACGTAATAAAACTACTGGTATGCTTACAGATACAGGCAAAAAAATAGATATCGGCGCACCGGTATGTTTCCTGTTTGTTCCCAACAAATAAACTATCCCTATAAACAGCAAGGCTTCAAGCCCCCTGATACAAGAAATGCCCGGTTTACAGCCGGGCATTTTATATTTAAAAGCTGCAGCTTAACCAGCTGCTTCGATAAACCTTCCTTAAAGCCTATCCCTGAACTTCAGCAGGCTCTATTAAACCCGACTCATGAGCAGGATGTCTTTTGATAATATCATTATAGTAATCAATATATAAAGGCAGTATTTTCTTCAGGTCAAAATCCTTTGCACGGGTAAATGCATTTTCCTTAAACCTGTTCAGCACCTCATCATCTTCAAGAATAGACACAGCTTTAGCAGCCATATCGTCTACATCACCAACATTACTCATATATCCGCAGAAGCCATCAACATTAAGTTCGGGCAAACCGCCTGCATTGGAAGTTATAATCGGAACTTTACAGGCCATGGCTTCCAGTGCGGCCAGTCCGAAGCTCTCTGTTTCAGAAGGCATCAGGAACAGATCAGATACTGAAAGAATTTCTTCTATCGCATCCTGCTTGCCTAAAAAGCGAACATGGTCACAGATACCAAGGTCTCTGCAGAGCTGCTCATTAGTAGCACGGTCTGGCCCGTCTCCCACCATCAGCAGCTTAGAAGGAATCTTGTCCTGTATCAGCTTAAACATCCTGATCACATCTGCTGTACGCTTAACTTTACGGAAGTTTGAGGTATGGATAAGTATCCTTTCGTTATTAGGGGCAATTGCCTTTTTAAAATGGTCTTTAGGCTGTAAACTGAAACGGCTGAAATCGATGAAATTCGGTATTACCCTGATCTCATTCGTAATATCAAAATGGTTATTGGTATCTTCCTTTAGGTTCTGAGAAACAGTAGTTACCCCGTCAGATTTATTGATAGAAAATGTAACTACCGGTTTATATGTAGGGTCTTTACCTACCAGGGTAATATCTGTACCATGCAGGGTGGTTACAAAAGGAATATGTATACCATAAGTTTCCAGAATCTGTTTAGCCATATAAGCCGCAGAAGCGTGTGGAATAGCATAGTGTACATGCAGCAGATCAAGCTTTTCAAATCTTACCACATCAACCAGTTTACTGGCAAGGGCAGATTCATAAGGTGCATAATCAAATAAAGGATAATCCCTTACAGAGACTTCATGATAGTATAAATTAGAAGAGAAAAAATCTAAACGGGCAGGCTGGCTGTAAGTAATAAAATGAACCTGGTGACCCTCATCGGCCAGTGCTTTTCCTAATTCTGTAGCCACAACACCACTACCGCCAAACGTAGGGTAACAAACAATACCTATCTTCATCAATTATAGTTCTTATACAGTTTAGACTAAACTGTTTTACGATTGCAAATTACAGTACTATAAATGAGCTTTATGTTAAACAATTGCAATTATTTAGAACAGACCATATTTTACTTCTCCATTTCGGCCTGTATAACCAGAAAAAGTTCGTTAGGCCGCTGGGTACCAATATAATATTCCAGGCCATCCCTGTCGGTCAGCACCACGGCATCTTTGCCAGAAGAATAAAAACGGATACTTCCTTTGCGGTGTAAATTGTATACCGGATTATTGAAAAGATAACTGCTGTAAGTATCTTTTCTAACATTGGTTATACTATTGAGGTCAATCTTTACCTTTTTAGCCGTCCATAATCCGTCAATGATCATGCTCTTGTTATGGATAATGATCTTGTACTGGATCATAAACAAAAGGATAATGGAAATTGCTATAATCCCGAAACCTACAACCAGGAACAGGTCTTGTGTATTGTCACGGTCCCGCTCATACACATAGGCGCCAAAACAGAAAGCGGCCATTAACAGCCTGATACAAATCCTGATATAATCGCGCCCGATATATTGTTTTTCCAGAAAAGCGTATTTATAACTCATTTAATTGAATTTCTGTTCGAATATAGCGACTTTTTTTGTTGATCCCGTTACTTTATATCGGTTATCCTGTCTCAAACCCGCTACCCAGACTATTTCACCATTCCCATTTATTACAATCGGAATGTTCTCCTTCTCGGGCAGAGGAACCTTCTGGTCAATAAAAAAGTCACTCAGTTTTTTAAAGTTCCGCATACCTATGGGCATAAAGCGGTCGCCCTCCTGCCAGTTCCTGAGCACCAGCGGAAAGATGAGCTGATCAGCATCTACAAAAGCTTTATCAGGATCATTTTCGAACAACACTATAGTGGAATAAGAAATATGCAGCCCTCGTTTGCCTAAGCTTACCTGCTGATCTTCCGGGTGGATCATCACATGCTGATGATCTGCCGCAGCGCTGATCTTTGAAACGATAAGTGCTTCCCTGTCTATCGTTAACCTGTGAGTCAAACTGTAAAAAGATGTACCGCTTTGCTTATGCTCAGCTTCTATAATCTCAGAAATTACTGCCTCTGTAAAATCATAAACCTTCAGCAATTCAAATAAAAGCAATTGTTTAGGCTCCAGACTATTTACTTTAACACGTGAAAAATAAACAGCCTGATGTTTTTCTTCAGTGAGCTCAATCCTCAGTCTTTCTACCTGCTGCTGTAATACCTGTTCTGTTTCGGCAAAACGGCGGATATTCTGTTCAAAGGTATGTTCCAGGCCAGGATTGATCTGCTTTAGCAAAGGGATTACCTCCAGCCTGAGTTTATTTCTTGCATAGGTACTACTGCTGTTAGAACTGTCTTCTACATATTCAAAGCTGTTCTGTGCTATCAGTTCTTCAATCGCCCTGCGCGAGAGAAACAACAGCGGTCTGATTAAAGTACCTCTTCTCGGTAAAATACCATGCAAACCCGCAATCCCGGTTCCTCTTACCAGGTTCAGCAACACAGTTTCTACGGCATCATCCTGATGATGGGCAGTGGCAATCCGGTCATACCCCTCATTTAGCCTTAGCTCTTCAAACCATTGATAACGCAGCTCCCTTGCCGCCATCTGTGTAGAAACCTGCTGCTGTGCAGCATAAGCTTTGGTATCAAAATGTTTAACAAATACCGGTACTTCCAATATAGCCGCCAGGGTGTGCACAAAATGTTCATCACGTACTGATTCGCTTCCCCTCAGGCCAAAATTGCAATGGGCAATGCCAAACTCAAATCCGGCCTGCTTAAAAAAATGTGCCATCAGTACAGAATCTTTTCCGCCGCTAACCGTTAATAATACACGATGGCCGGTTTCAAATAACTGCTGCTGGCGGATAAACGCTGTGAAGCTTTGTAAGGGTAACATCTTTCAAAGATATTCTATATGAAATTGGTAAGCAAAAAACTAACTTTGTATTGTGCACAAAATACACGTATTATTAAACAATCTTTGTTCTTTCACCTTCATGAAACTTTCATGAGTTTAGCATATTCCACATTGGGCAAAAAATTCCAGGTTTTCGTCTTTCTCTTTCTTTTTTCCCTTGGCTTGTCTGCTCAGCAAAGAACAAAAGTTGTTCTGCAGGCTGCCCGTACACAGCATACCGAAGTAAAAAGCAATACCACCTATTTAACCTTTCCAACTTTTTTACAAGATAATGCAGTACTAACCTGCGATAGTGCTGTTTTTTATACCGACCGCAACTACTTTGAGGCCTACAGGAATGTTCATATTAACCAGGCAGATACCATTAATATCTATTCTGACCGACTTGACTATGACGGGAACGCCAAGCTGGCACACTTAACCAGCAAGGTAAGGCTGGTAGACAAAACTTCTACGCTCACTACCAATATCTTAGACTATAATATGTTCACCAAGGTAGGTACCTATGTTGAAGGCGGAAAAATCAAAAACAAGGATGTTGATATTGTAAGTAAAAACGGTTATTACTTTGCCAATTCACGCGATGCCTATTTCCGTTATAATGTAGTGGTGGTAACAGAACAAAGCACCATTAAATCAGATACACTGCGTTATAATACCGGCACCAACCAGAGTTATTTCTATGGCCCTACCAATATCAAAGAAAAAGACGGCGGTAACCTGTATACCGAAAATGGCGCCTACAATACCAAAACCAGATATGCATACTTTGGTAAAAAGAATTTATACACCTCTGGCAGCAAATCATTAAAAGGAGACAGTCTGTACTACGACGGTATTGCCGGTTATGGTAAGGCCGTACGGAATATTGTTTTCAGGGATACTACTGATAAAATGGTAATGCGCGGTCAAATGGGCTATTATTATAAAGCAGACCAGCGAACAGTGGTTACGCGTAATGCTTATGCCGGGATGGGCACCAATGATTCTATCATGGTAAACAATGTAAAAACCCAGGATACCATCTGGATTGGGGCAGATACCCTTGAAACACAGATGGTGCGACAAAAATTACTGAAACTGATTAAAGGGCCGGTAATTAAAAAAGATAATGAACTAGGCGAAGAAGAACGTACAGGATCTGTAAATGGAAAAGGTAAAACAGGAGAAGAAGCCCCTGGTCAGAGAAGACCTGGCTCAAGCCCCTCTGCCGCCAAAAACCCCTCTGCAGCAAAACCTGTTGCAGCAAAACCTGCTGCAGATAACAAACCAAAAGACGACCAGAAATCTGCCGCACCTCCTGCCAGGGACAGTCTGCAGAACAACCTCAAAAAAGACAGCCTGAATTTAAAGCTTCCGGATTCTCTTCGAAAACGTGGTTTGCCATTAATCAAGGCAGACTCGCTCTCTAAGCTTCCAGATTCTTTAAATAAGAAAGTTATGGCAATTGGTAAAAAGACAGTGGCTAAAAAGCCGCTTCTTAAAGACAGTCTTCCGGTAAACCCGGCAGATACCATGCTTACCCGTGTAATTAAAGCGTTCCATAACGTAAAGGTTTTTAAAACAGATATGCAGGCCAAGGCAGACTCCCTGTTTTATACCAGTGCAGACTCCACCTTGCGCTGGTTTAAAAACCCCATTATCTGGTCGCAAGGCTCCCAGCAAACCGGCGATACCATTTATCTTCAGCTGCGTAATAAAAAAATAAACTCCGTACAGGTAATCCAGAATGCTTTCTCAGTAAACGTAGAAAAAGACTCACTTAAATTCAACCAGATCAAGGGCAAAATCCTGACAGGATTTTTTAAAGACGGCAACCTGAGCAGCCTGTATGTAGATGGTAATGCAGAAAGCGTGTACTTCACTAAAACCGAAGATGGTAAGAAGTATGATAAGATGAACCAGACCATTAGCAGCAGGCTTAAGATAACCTTTAAGAACTCTGAAATTGCAGATGTGGTTCCTATAAAAAATGTAGAAGGCGCCACTACACCGGTAGCAGATATAAAAGGTGAAACCATACTGACCGGCTTTATCTGGAAGCCTGAGCTGAGGCCGCTCTCCAAACGTGACATTACCAATCCTAAAATAATTGCAAAACCTAAAGCCTTACCAGCGGTAAAAGCCCCGGCAAAAACTACCAAAGCAGGCCTGAACCCCGCTGCAATAAAAACGATAGGTAAGAATATCCCGGCCGCGGTGGGCGCTGCAAAACAGCTGATCAAGTCTGCAGATTCTCTAAACCTGCAGAAGAAAATACCTGCGGCTATTACAGACAGTGCCAAAAAGGCATTACCTGCTATCATGAAGAAAACCGATGCCCTAAAGAAAGCAGATTCGCTGATTAAACAGCCTGCTGCTTTAAAAATTCAATAAGCTTACGCATGGCGATGGCACGGTGACTGATTTCGTTCTTCTGTGCCATGTCCATTTCAGCAAAAGTCTCCTGATATCCTTCTGGTTCAAAAATAGGATCATATCCAAATCCGTTGGTACCAACTGGTGCTGTACGGAGCGTTCCGTTAATGGTGCCTTCAAAAAGAAATTCCTGTCCGTTCTGCATGAGGGAAATTACGGTTCTGAACCTCGCCTTGCGGTTCTCCTTTTCTTCCATCTTCTGCAGTACCAGTTCAAGATTGGCCTGGTCGCCCCTTCCACCTGCATAACGTGCAGAATAAATACCAGGCTCGTTGTTCAGCGCTTCAACTTCCAGCCCGCTGTCATCACCAAAACAATCCAGCTGATAATTTTCAAATACAAACCTGCTTTTTAAACCGGCGTTTCCTGCAAAGGAGTCCCCCGTTTCAGGAATATCAGTACTACAGCCAATATCTTTCAGGTTCAGCACTTCATATTTTCCGCTCAGCAGGGTTTTTACTTCTTCAGTTTTGTATTGATTATTCGTGGCAAATACCAGTTGTTTCATTATAATTTGATTTGTTTTAAACTCCCCCAAAGGGCTTTTTTATCGGCCTGGCTTTCGGCCAGGGGATCCAGGTTCTGCGAAAATATCAACTGCACATCCCCTTCATTAACAAGGGTGTTTACCCCCTGTACTGCCAAGCCCAATTCTGCTGCACTAACCCCGAAACACAATACCAGCTGGCTTTTAAAAAAATCAGTCAGTGCCGTCAAAGGCGTATGCTCGTAGGCTGCATAATTAAGTAAGGCAAAATCACTGGCAGTAAGCTGCAGGGCCTTTACAATATTCCGCAGCAGCTCTCTTCCTCTTTCTGTACTGGTTTCATTCTGCTTATCATTTACCAGTATCAGTACGTTCTTCTGGTTTTTGCCAAGATATTTAAAAACTATTGGTACACTGACTATCACATCAGCTTCCTTGTTAAGCCCCGCAGGTACAGCAGGTGCCGCATCCCCGGCCTTAATATGGTCAATAATATTGAGCATTGAGTTTACCATTCCAACCTCAGGTTCTGTAGCTATTGCAACTTCAGGTACTGCCGTTTTTTCAACAGTAGCTTCCACCAATGGTATACCTTGCTCCTCCTCTTTAACCAGGAAAAGATCATCTGTAAAAAAAAGGCGTAGTGCCTCGGCACCTGAAGCTAATTGGTCACCCATTGATTTGGAGTTATTTGGGAAATAATTTTTGTGTTAAAATTAGTTAAATATCCCTTTATAGTGTCTTAAATTGTTACTTTTATACCTTAAAAATACCATAGCAAAACTCTTGTGAGAAAAACCTGCTGCATTATTATTCTCTGTTTTTTCTATTTTGGTACTGTCGCACAAAGTGTTGCTGTAATAAACGGCAAAGCCATTACGCAGAAAGAATTTGTATGGATTTATAAAAAACACCGCCCTGATAACCTGAAGCCGTCGCTTACAGACCTGATTTCATTTCTCAATATTTATATTGACTTTAAGCTCAAAGTAATTGATGCCAAAGCTGCGGGACTGGACCGTGACAGTACCTACATCACTGAGGTACAAAATTATGAACAGGCATTTTTGGCCGCTATACCCGCAGAAGCACGTAAGGCAGACTATTCCCTGGTGCTAAACGAATATAAGGAGGCACTGCTGCTGTTTAATATTTCACAAACCAAAATATGGGACAGGGTTGATGAAAACGAAGAGACCATTAAAGCATTCTACAACGCACATCCTGAAAACTATTTGAATGCTTCCTTTGAAGATATTAAAGCCGAGGTTACAGCAGATTATCAGAAAAAAATGGAGTGCGACTGGGTAACAGGATTAAGGAACAAGGCAAAGATCAGCATAGACCAGGCCTTACTAGGCAGGCTGGCAAGAAATACAGGTTAACAATCATCGAATAATAGTAAATTTGCAAATAATATAATTGAATAAAATATAATGAAGAAAGTTTTATTAATGACAAGTGGGTTACTCTTCTTGTTTTTCACTGGTAAGGCACAGATACAACCACAAAAGAAAAGTGTAGATAAAGTAGTTGCTGTACTTGGAAGTGACGTAATCCTGTTGTCTGAACTTAATCAGCAATATGTTATGGCCCTGAACTCTGGTAACCCGCCAGACGACCGTATCAAATGCTATATTTTACAGCAGATGCTGGTTCAGCGCTTATTAAAACAACAGGCAGATATAGACTCTGTAATGGTAGATGACAAGCAGATAGATGATGAGCTGGACCGCAGAATGCGTACCCAGATTCAGCGCGCAGGCGGTCAGGATAAACTGGAAGAATTCCTTAACAAATCTGTACTGCAATATAAAGATGAGCTGAGACCGGATATTAAAGACCAGCTTCAGGCCAATAAAATGCAGGGTACTATTACTGAAAAAGTAAGTGTTACCCCACAGGAGGTTCAGAAATATTTCGACTCTTATAAAAAAGACAGTTTACCAGATATCTCGGCAGAGTATGAAGTAGGAGAAATCCTTATCCAGCCAGAGCTGACCAAAGCTGAGAAACAGAAATTCCTGGATAAACTTGATGCTATACGGCTAAGGGTAAAAAGCGGTGAAGATTTCGCTTTCCTTGCCAGAACATACTCACAGGATCCGGGTTCGGCACCAGATGGCGGAGACTTAGGTTTCTTTGACCGCTCAATGATGGTAAAAGAATTTACAGCAAATGCTTTTAAACTGAAGCCAGGAGAATTGTCGCCTGTATTTGAAACAGAAATTGGTTTTCACTTTTTACAGGTAATAGAACGCAGGGGCGAGCAGGTACATGCACGTCATATCCTGATCCGTCCGGAAGCTACGGCCCAGAGTCTGGACCGCGCAAAACTTCATGCAGACAGTATTTACAATAACATCCAGACCAAAAAGATTTCTTTTCCAACAGCAGCATCATTATACTCAGCTGATAAAGAATCAAAATACAATGGCGGGATGATTTTATATGCCGATAACCAAACTGCAAGAACAACTTTTATTCCGGCTGACAAACTGGACCCGAAAGTATTTCTTATTGTAGATACCATGAAAGTAGGACAGGTTTCAAAACCAGTTCCTTTTACCGGTGCGGATCGAAAAGAAGGTTTTAAAATCGTTACCCTTAAATCAAAAATACCTCCTCATAAAGGAAACCTTGATCAGGATTACGCTAAATTTAAAGATAAAGCACAACAGCAGAAATCTGACCGTGTAATGAGCGAGTGGTTCGAGAAAAGAAGAAAAAGTACTTATATCAGGATCGATGATGATTACAACTCTTGCGATGAGCTGAAAATATGGACTAAACCAGTACAGGCAGAAGCAAAATAATATATGCAGTATCATAACGACATCGTGGCAGTTGATGCCCTCCATCAAGCTTATAAGGATATAAAAAAAGAGATTGGAAAAGTCGTTATCGGTCAGGATGAAGCCGTAAAATCGGTGCTCATCTCCATTTTCAGTAATGGACACTGTTTACTGGTTGGCGTACCAGGTTTGGCCAAAACTTTATTGGTGCAAACCGTTGCTGATGTGATGGACCTGCATTTTAACAGGATCCAGTTTACGCCAGACCTTATGCCGGGTGATATTATCGGCGCAGAAATTTTAGGAGAAGACAGGAACTTTAAATTTATTAAAGGCCCTGTCTTCTCTAATATTGTACTGGCGGATGAAATTAACCGTACCCCTCCAAAAACACAGGCAGCCCTGCTGGAAGCCATGCAGGAAAAGGCAGTAACTGCCGCCGGCCACAGGCATATCCTGCCAAAACCTTTCTTCGTACTGGCTACCCAAAACCCTATTGAACAGGAAGGCACCTACCCGCTTCCCGAAGCACAATTAGACCGTTTTATGTTTACCGTTCAGCTGGGTTATCCCAGTTTCGCCGAAGAACTTACCATCGTTAAAAATTCTACCGGAACAGATACAGTTACTATCAATAAACTGATCAATGCAGAGCAGATCCAGTATTTTCAGCAGCTGATCAAAAGTATCCCTGTTACAGATAATGTTTTGGAATATGCAGTAAAACTGACCGGTAAAACCCGTCCTAATACCCCGATGGCTACTGCAGAAGTTAATCAGTATATCAACTGGGGAGCCGGACCAAGGGCCTCGCAGTTTCTGGTACTGGGTGCAAAATGCCATGCTGCCATCTCTGGCAAATATGCCCCCGACATTGAAGATGTACAGGCCGTGGCAGAAGCTATTTTACGCCACCGGATAGTGAGGAATTACCATGCTGAAGCAGAAAGCCTCAGCATTGAGCAAATCATTAAAAATCTGCTTTAATCATCTACACCAAGGTGAAGCATAACGACCTGGCATTTAACCCTGCTCACTATTTCTTTTTACCTGGAATCTCCAGCGATGTAAACAGGTTTGGATAATCTGTAATGATCCCATCTACCCCCAGCCCTATCAGGTAATTCATGTCTTTAAGGCTGTTTACAGTCCATGGAATAATTTTTACCCCCATTGCATGACAGCGGTCTACCAGTCCCTTGCCAACCAATACGGAATACGGACTATATACTGTTGGTGTAAAACCCAGATCCCTGATATTATTTTCAAAATCTTCCTTCTCATCAATCAGCAAAGCTGTTCTTTGTTTTGGATAATGCTCATGCACGTATTGCAGTGATCGGATATCAAAAGCCTGTATAATGACCCTTTTGCTCATCTTCTTTTTTTCAACCACATCCATAACCAGCTGCGCAAACTCTGCCGGCATAGGATGAAATTCAAGGTCGCCCTTACGCACCGTTTTAATCTCTATGCCATAATTAGGTTTAGCCAGCCTGTGCAGCTTAACATAAGCCTCCACAGAATCTATTACCACGCTCAGCAATGGTTTACAGGCTTTATATTTCTGCTGTCCAGGATACCGCTTGTGCACCTTGCTGCCCACATCAAATTTTCTGACCTCGTCATAATCCATCTTATAGATGTTATAACTCTGCTCATCTTTCAAAGCGATAGATTTCCCTGCCGGCGTAAGGCTGATCTCGTTGTTAAAATATGGTTCATGAGAAAGCAGCACCTGGTTATCTTTAGAAATTACCACATTCATACCTATGGTGGTTACCCCCAGGTCTAGCGATCTTAAGATCCCTGAAATGGTATTTTCAGGCATCAGGCCCCTTGCCCCCCTTTGTCCCTGTTTATCAAAAACCTGTGCAGAAAGCTGCATGCTCAGCACTAATACAGCAAGTAGTAAAGTATATTTTTTTATCATATTCATCTATACGCTAAACGGAAGAAACACATTTCAGGTATGTAATATACAAAAAAGGGCCTCTTAACCTTAATTAAGAAGCCCTTTGTTAAATAACAACTTAGCTGCTAACGCTCTGCCGGTGTAAAAATCTGCGCAATGAGGTTCCAGCTAAAATCTGGCTGGCGCTCATATATAAAAACATAGTTGAAGCTCTCTCTCAGGTCTGTACGATAGTCTACTGTGGCCATACCATAAGTATAAGCCAAGTCTCCGCCCGCAGCCCTGTCTGCCTGTGTGGTTTTCAGGGTAACTTTACTCATAATACTGTTGTAGAAGGCAACGGCTTTGTCTTTACCAATCACTGGTTCATAACCTGGAAAAATTACCCTTGCATCAAGACTCAGGAAGCCACCAAAGGCCCCCATACCATATGATTTCAGCATTGCATTCAAGGTTTTCTCCGTAGTCAGGATTACATCTTTCTGTGCTGCTTTTTGCTTAGGGCCATCAAACTCTGGTTTGTAATAATCTTTCGGATCTACAACCTGTGTAGTTACCGGCTTAAGCGGCTTGTTGTGGGTAGTACCTAAATCAAGTGCTACTTCCCATTTTCCGTTTACTGCTTTCCATACGGTTAAATACTGACCATATACTTTCTGTGCACCTTCCATTACATAAGCGCCCGTGGTAAAGCCCCAGTCGCCGCTTCTCGAAACTCTTGCATAAGAAGGTGTCCAGCTCAGGTTTTTATCATTGGCCTGCGTGCTGTAAAAAGACTTGGCGTTTACCGGATTAGGTCTGAATACCAATGCATCACTGGCACTATAAGAGTTAAAAGCAGATTTTATACCATTTTTAACAGCACTTTCTGAAAAATCCTGTTCAGCCTTAAGCAATGATTTGGTTGTGCCATCAGTACGTTGTGCAGATGCACCTAAAGCTAAGGATGCTGCCAGCAGTGTGCAAATAAGTTTATTGATCATGTGAGGGATAGATAGTATTTAAAATTATAGAATATGATAGGGTTGGTTAATTACACTTTGTTCCAGGTAGTGCCGTCTTTACTGTCTTTTAGCTGTATACCTATGCTTTGCAGTCCTATCCTGATCTTATCAGACGTTGCATAGTCTTTGTTTTCCTTCGCGCTTTTGCGGATGTCGATTACCATTTCCAATACATCATTCAATTCAGTATTAGATGAATCTTCGTCTTTAAGGCCAAAAATCTCATATACAAAGTCATTCATCAGCTGCTTCAGTTTCTCCAGTTCAGCGGCCGAAATACTGCCTTTGCCATCATACACTGTATTGATAATTCTCGCCGCTTCAAACAGTTCTGCAATTACTACCGGACTGTTAAAATCATCGTTCATGGCCTGCACACAATTCTGGCGGATGGGTTCTATCTCAAACTCACCTGTTTCAGATGCACTCAGCTTATCCAGCAGACTTAGTGAATTCATCAGCCTTCTGAAGCCTTTTTCCGAGGCATCAAGGGCATCATTTGAGAAATCCAGCGTACTGCGGTAATGTGCCTGCAACATAAAAAACTTCACCGTCATAGGGCTGTAACCCTTTTTAAGCAAAGGGTGGTCACCTTTAAACAGCTGCAAAGGCATAAAGCCATTACCTGCAGTTTTAGACATACGTGCACCATTCACCGTAAGCATATTGGTATGCATCCAGTATTTAGCCGGGTCTTTATGGTTACAGGCTTCAGACTGTGCAATTTCATTGGTATGGTGCGTGGCTGCAAGGTCCATACCCCCGCCATGAATATCAAATTCTTCTCCAAGGTATTTGGCGCTCATGGCCGAGCATTCTATGTGCCATCCCGGAAAACCTACACCCCATGGCGAAGGCCAGCGCATCAATGTTTCCGGTTTTGCTTTGATCCAAAGTGCAAAGTCCAGCCTGCCGTTCTTTTCATCCTGTCCGCCCAGTTCCCTGGTGTTGTTCAGCATGTCGTCCAGGTTGCGGTTGGTAAGCACTGTATAGTTATAAGTTTTACTATATTTTTCTACATCAAAATAAACTGTTCCGCTTTTTTCATACGCATAACCATTGGCAATAATCTCTTTGATCATTTCAATCTGCTCACTGATATGGCCCGTGGCAGTTGGTTCTATACTGGGCGGCAGGGTATTAAACATGCGCATTACATCATGAAAACCCAGGGTATACTTCTGTACTATCTCCATAGGCTCCAGCTGTTCCAGCTTGGCACGTTTGGCAAATTTATCATCACCCTCATCCCTGTCGCCCTCCAAATGCCCGGCATCAGTAATATTACGCACATAACGTACTTTGTATCCCAGGTATTTAAGATACCTGAAAATCAGGTCAAAAGAAATGAATGTACGGCAGTTACCCAAATGCACATCACTGTAAACAGTAGGCCCGCAAACATACATACCCACATTAGGGCCGTTTAGCGGTTCAAAGTTTTCTTTTTTTCGTGTAAGGGTATTGTATAGCTGTAAGCCCTGTTCCATTTCTAATAATTATATAAGCTTGCAAAGGTAAAACTTTGCGGGTATTTTACCTGATCCTTAAGTCACTTCTTACCGGAAAATGATCCGATAGTTTAGCCTCTATAATCCTGTGGTTAACGATCTTGATTGATTTGCTGCCCGAAATATAGTCAATCTGAAAATTCGGGAATTTCCCGTTGTACGTTCTGCCCAGTCCGGTTCCCTCTTCCACAAAAGAATTGTTAAGAGATTTTGTCATCTGCGTTACAGCATAAGATGCAGGGGTATCATTAAAATCGCCTGCAATAAGAAATGGTGTTTCACAGGTTTTCATATGTGCTTTCATGATATCTACCTGTGCACTGCGTTTAATAAAAGCCGTTTTCAGCATTCTAAGGATCCGCTTTACAGGATAAAGGTGTGGCTCCATCTTCTGCTTTACCTCGTCCAGGAAAATATAATCCTGCTTATCAAATGATATAGACTGAAGATGTACATTATAAACCCTCACTTTTTTATCTCCTATCATTACATCAACATAGATACTGGCATTGCCGCTCATATTGTTGCTGAAGCTGATATCGCCTTTACCCACTATCGGATATCTGGAAAATATAGCCAGCCCGGTGCCTTCATAATCATTATGTGAAGATGGTACAAAGTAATAACTTTTGGTCTTCAGCATCCTTTTCAGCGTGTCTGTAATATCAAAAGGACCCCTTCTGCGGGTATAGTACTCCTGGAAACAGATAATATCCGGATCTTCTTCACGGACCACAGCCAGTATCTTCTGCTTAATTGTAGTATCGTTTACCCCGCCATACACTTTAAAGCTATGTACATTATAGGTCATCATCCGTACCAGGTCTGTAGTAGTTTTTGGTCCTTTGCCAGCTTCGCCGATGATACCTACCGTAGCAATGAGTGCATGCCAGCCCGAAAGTATGAGTACTGCGGTTAACACCGAATAGATGTACCTTCCACGCACAGCCCAGAAAAATATCATGAGCAGATTCAGCAGCAGAAAGAAGGGATAAGCCAGACCAAAAAAAGCAATAATCACATGTTTGCGCGGATCAAAACTTCCTGCCAAAATACCCAGAATAAGGGCTATAGCGAGTATGAGCCCAATCAGAAAGTAAATGCTGCCAAGAAAGGTTGATTTCCGCTTAGTCATTAATTGTTACTGGCTTTAAACAGGGTTTCTTTTTCTTCTTTGCTCAGTTTATCATAACCTGATTTAGAAATTTTATCCAAGATCATGTCTACTTCCTTCTGGTTCACCTTATTGCTGTTCCCTTTAGCCCCTGCGGTTTTAGGTGTATCATTTTTAACCACTTTAAGCTTAGGTTTCCTTTTAAACAGCCTGCTCCAATCGCTCCCCTTCTTTAACACAGTTATATAGAGGAACCCTAAGAGCGCTCCGCCCAGGTGTGCAAAGCTGCCACCTGCATTGGTAGAGGCAATAGAGATCAGGTCTATCACTACATAGGCAAGCACCAGGTACCGCAGCTTAATATTTCCGATCAGCAGCAAGGTTATGGTATAGTCTGGCACCAGTGTAGTTGTGGCTACTACAATAGCCATCACACAGGCAGATGAACCAATAATGGTGGCAAAGGGTACGCTTGGTGCAAATACCGGGAAGATATTATAGGCCAGCGCAAAAAACAATGCCCCTGCAATACCTCCGGCCAGATACACAAAGTGAAACTGCCGCGGTTTCATAAAATCCATGAAGATACGCCCCATCCAGAAAAGCCCCAGCATGTTAAACAACACATGGAAAATTCCCTCATGGAAAAACATATAGGTAAACAGCGTATAGAAACGCGTAGGAAATTTAGCCAGGTTTGAAGGGAAGGCAAAATAACTGCTGATATAATCTATAAACGGAATACTGTTGTTTCCCGCCAGAAAATAGGTTACACCAAAAAGGGCCACGGCAACAAATACGATGGTATTGATCCCAATGTAAAAAAATACAGGATTGCCTGAACGGAACACTTTAAATTTCAGGTCTTCTAATAGGTTGCCCTTAGTCATAATAATCGTAGAATCTATCTTTGTCTTTCCATATCTTAACCAGGATGAAGCCCAGCAGGGCCCCGCCCAAATGTGCGTAATGCGCAATCGAATCGCCCGAGAAGCGCGCTACGCCCAAACTCAGTTCTATTAAAATATAAACCGGAATAATAAATTTGGCTTTTACCGGCACAGGGATAAACATAATGTACATCTCTGCATTGGGATATAACATCCCAAAGGCTACAAGCAAACCAAAAATTGCACCTGAGGCACCCACCATCGGCCCAAAATAAATACCATATAAGGTTGAAGCCTGTTCAGCAGTATACTGCCCCGCACTGTACATTCCCTGTTCAAGAGAGGCCAGGCCCGGCAATGTCCGCGCAAATGCTGTTCCCGTAATCTGGTAAACCTCAAAGGCCTGTACAGCCCATTGCAGTGCTAAAGCACCCAATCCTGTTATCAGGTAAAAATTGATAAACCTTTTAGCTCCCCATCTTACCTCCAGTACAGAACCAAAAGAAAAAAGGGCAAACATATTAAAGAAAATATGCGCCAGTCCGCCATGCATAAACATATAGGTAACTGGCTGCCATACTTTAAAATATGGCGAATCCAGATAAAAAGCCCCGAGATACTCAGTCAGGTCTATAGACTTGCTTTGGAACACATAGGTAGCGGCAAAAAACAGCACATTGATGATGAGCAGGTTTTTAACAACTGGCGGTACATGAATATTGTTCATTCTTCTATTTATCAAATTTTCTATCCAGCTCTGTCAGCGACATAGTCTGGATAACGGGTTTACCACTAATACTGAAGTTTGGCGCCTTACAGGCAAAAAGCTGTTCAATCAGCATGTTCATCTCTTCCTGCCCCAGCACCACACCACTTTTGATGGCACTGTTTCTGGCCATACTTCTGGCCAGTGCATCTCTTTTATCCAGGCGCAACTCCTGTTGTGAGTTTTTAAAACCTTCTATCAGGTGTTCAAAAAGCTGTGTTTCATTAATTTGGTTACTTCCCAGATCTACAGGTATCCCTTCAATAATCAGGGTGTTTTTACCAAATTCCCTTACTTCAAAACCCAGGCTCTTGATATCGTCTAACAGGCTTTTCGCCAGCTCATAATCATTTGGGCTGAGGGTAACGGTTTGCGGAAACAGGCTCTGCTGAGAAGCACCTTTACGGTCCTCCAGGTGGATGCTAAAACGTTCGTAAAGTATTCTTTCGTGTGCTGCCTGCTGGTCAATAAGCATCAGGCCCGACTTAATCTGCGAAATAATATATTTATTGTGTAGCTGCATCAGCTGTTTTTGTACAGGAGCATACTTATCATCAGGTCCATTGCCCGGCAGTTCCATCTTTACCTGTTCAGCCGGACCATTATCTTCTGCTATTTCATACAGCGAACCCCAGTTCTTAGTGCTTTGCTGCGGTACGCGGCTATCAGTGCTCCTATATCCCGAAGAAGTGTTTTCTGTAGCCTTATCAGCACTGAAAGGATTAAAATCTGGATTAAAGCTAATACTTGGAGGCACAATCTCATCCAGCGATTTCGGGCTGATCATACCGCTAAATGCACTTTCCTGATCAAAATCTATAGTAGGACTAATGTTAAATCTTCCCAGCGACCGTTTAACAGCCGAGTGGATTATTGCATAGATTGACTTTTCATCCAGATATTTTATTTCCGTTTTAGTAGGATGAACATTAACATCAATTTTTGAAGGATCAATATCTATAAACAACACGTACAGCGGAAAATTATCTTCTGCGAGCAATTCTTCATAAGCCTTGTTTACCGCATGGTTCAGATAGGCATCTTTAATAAAGCGGTTATTCACAAAGAAGAACTGTTCTCCACGGGTTTTTTTGGCAAACTGAGGTTTACCGATAAAGCCCTTCAGGTTAATGATCGTTGTTTCTTCCTCTACAGGGATTAGCCTTTCATTATAATTGTTTCCAAACAAATGGATTATACGTTGTTTTAATGCAGAAGAGGGCAGTCTGAAAATCTCCAGTCCGTCGTGATGCAAACTAAAGGCAATACCCGGATTGGCCAGCGATACCCGTTGAAACTCATCCAGGATATGGCGCATTTCTGCAGGGTTGCTTTTTAAGAAGTTACGTCTTGCAGGGGTATTGTAAAATAAATTCTTGATGCAGATACTGGTGCCTGCCGGTGTGGCTACAGGTTCCTGCTTAATAATGGATGAACCTTCAATTTCTATCAGTGTACCCAGCTCATCTTCATGACGACGGGTTTTCATTTCTACCTGGGCAATTGCCGCAATAGAAGCCATGGCCTCACCGCGGAAACCCATGGTACGGATAGCAAAAAGATCCTCTGCTTTACGCACCTTTGAGGTGGCATGCCGCTCAAAACACATACGTGCATCAGTTACGCTCATCCCACACCCGTTATCTATTACCTGAATTAATGCTTTCCCAGCGTCTTTAAGTATCAGCTGTATCTTATTTGCACCCGCATCTATTGCATTTTCCATCAACTCTTTCACTGCCGAGGCAGGTCGCTGAACTACCTCTCCGGCAGCAATTTGGTTCGCAACACTCTCGGGTAAAAGTTGTATTATATCTGACATTTATATCCTTAGTAAAGGTCGCTAATTTAACGAAAATAAGCCTTATACTTAAATCTTTTGATTATAAATACCTTTTAATGACTCAGCCGGCACAAGCTTTTTATATCTTTAACGTTTTGAATGAACCAATCTGTTTTATGATCAAAACTAACCTTTTAAAAAGCTTTGCCTTTTGCCTTACGGCCATCATCAGCCTTAGCGCATGCGCGCAGGAACATCAGAACAATGAAGACCTGCTCAAAGCCGCAAACACTGTAATGCTACGCACCGTTTTATTGAATAACCAGCAAAAACTGGTGCCCATTACCGCGCTGGAGAAAAAGACTATAGCCTCGGTTAGCCTTGGCTTTGGCTATCAGCCTGTGGCCGACAGCCTGCTGAACAAGTACGCCAAAATTACTTCGTTCAATGCAGCAAATTATGCGGCAGCGGCCGATCTTTTTAAACTGGAAGATGACCTTAAGTTTTTCAATACCATTATCGTTTCCATCAACAGTCAGGACCTCAGTAATCCCCGTTATACCAACTTTATCACTACCATTGCTAAAAACAAATCAGTATTAGTAGCGCTTTACGGTAACCCAAGCGGACTTGCTGCACTTGATGCAATAAACACCCCGATTATCTGGACGGAACAGCAGACAGCGCTTGCTGCAGAAATGGTTCCGCAGGTTATATTTGGCGGTATAGCCGCAACGAACAAACTGAGCAGCACAGTTTCTGCTAAATATACTGCCGGCGCTGGTTACAGTACTGTAGCCACCCGTTTAAAGTACACTATACCGGAGGATGCAGGAGTAAATGCAGACGACCTGAAAGAAATTGATAATATCACCGCCGAAGCTATTAACGCCAAAGCCGCTCCGGGCATGGTTGTGCTGATAGCGAAAGATGGAAAAGTGATTTTCAATAAAGCCTATGGTACCCATACTTATGGAGGGGCACCAGATAAAGTAACCGATATTTTTGACCTTGCCTCTGTAACCAAGATTACCGCCACCACACCTATGGTAATGCGTTTGGTAGAACAAAATAAACTTAAACTTGATACCAATATCGGCGCTTATATAGCCATGGCACGCAGCACTGAGATGAACAACATCCCCGTAAAGGATGTGATGCTTCACCAGGCTGGTTTCATTCCCTATATCCCCTTTCATGATGGCGTGAAGGCTACAGACCATAGTTCTGATTCTTCAGCAGCATTTCCCACCAAGGTAGCTGATGGTTATTTCATCCGTAAAGATTATTTTAAAGACGTGATGTGGCCCAAAATGCTGAATGCACCCATCCGTACACGTGGAAAATATGTTTACAGTGACATCAGTATGTACGTGATGAAAGATATTGTAGAACATATCAGCGGAGAACCGCTGAACGAATATGTGCAGCAGCAGTTTTATACCCCACTGGGGATGCAGACCGCTGGTTTCTTACCCAGAGACAGGTTTAGCCGCGAGCAGATTATCCCTACAGAAAATGATACGTATTTTAGAAAAACCCTGTTGGTAGGATATGTTCATGACCAGGGCGCAGCGCTGGTTGGCGGAGTTTCCGGCCATGCCGGATTGTTTGCCAGCAGTAATGACATGGCCATTATGTACCAGATGCTGTTAAATAAAGGAACGTATGGCGGCGAGCAGTACTTTAAACCTGAAACGGTAACTACCTTTAGCGCTCGTCAATCTAGTGTGAGCAGAAGAGGATTTGGTTTTGACCGCTGGGACCCAGATCTTTCAAAAAGATATCCATCATCTACTGCTTCACCGCAAACCTTTGGCCATACTGGTTATACAGGAACGGCCGTTTGGGTAGACCCATCAAGGGGCTTGGTTTATGTATTTCTATCCAACCGTGTTAATCCAACTGTGACAGATAAACTCATTAAAATGGGCATCCGCTCCCGTATTCAGGATGTAATTAATAAGGCTATTGACAATGGGGCGACCAAAAACGGCCAGAACAATAACCGGTAAGGTTAAATTTTACACCCTATTATACAGCAGGATACCAGAAAACGCAAGATTATTTGCAAATATATTTTGTATTCAGAATCTATTCTTTTATCATTGCAGCCTGTTAGAGAAATAACAAGTTTTAAAGCCTTCTTAGCTCAGCTGGTAGAGCAACTGACTTGTAATCAGTAGGTCATTGGTTCGATCCCGATAGAAGGCTCCTCCTTAAAAAAGGCTCATTTTCATGAGCCTTTTTCTTTTCCCCCTAATTTTCCAATAATTTTTAGTTTAAATATATTGATGGCCTGCATTAATCTCGCAAGGCATCTCTTACGGCTATATAATTTTGGAAACTAAATTAGCGTCATTAAATGTTTCCGTTTTGGGAATACACTAGTACATTTAATAGCTATGTTTAAATCAATTAAAACTGAGATGGAATACGATAATGCTGTGGCTCAAGTATATGAGTTGATGCAAACTGATATTGCTGAGGGCTCTGCAATATCTGACGAATTAGAAATATTGGCCTTATTAATTAAAGATTATGAAGTAGTACATTATCCTATTTCTTATCCAAATTCAATTGAAGCTATCAAATTTCCAATGAAACAGATGAACACATCTGGAAACGAACTTAGTGATTTATCAAGTTCATTTTCAACAAATCTGAAATGTTATCAGGAAAAAGAAAACTAGGTCTTTCTATGATCTGGAAACTAATAAACATACTTTATCTACCAGCCGGGGTTCTTATTCAGACTTATAAAATGATCTGCTATATTTCGAAATACATAGTATAACTTAAAATACATAAGAATTTAGTAACTTTACATAATCATTAAAATCTTTATATTTATTTATATGGAAACATCTACTAAATCTGGAAAAGCACACATTGGCAGAAAAATTAGCCGTATTCGTGATATTAAAGGGATTAAACAAGATTACCTCGCCTTAGAACTGGGGGTAAGCCAACAGACAATTTCTAAGATTGAACAAAGTGCAGAGGTAGACGAATCAACATTAGAAAAAATAGCAAATATTTTAGGTATTAGCTCAGATACAATTAAAAACTTTAGCGAAGAAGCAGTGATAAACGTTATCTCAAGTACATTTAATGACAATGCTTCTGTAAACAGCAATTGCAGCATAAATTTTAATCCGATAGATAAAATAGTAGATTTATATGAACGTTTACTTGCAAGCGAACGTGAAAAGATTGAACTACTAAAGGACTTGCATCAACAGAAGTAAAAATTTATCTTAGAATCATCCTCAAAGCCGGGATACTCATCCTTAACAATTCATTTTCATTTTTTAAGAACCATCTTATACAGACCGGTCACTGTCCAATATCTGTTTAGGGTTTGGCCTAGGCGTAGACGGTTATTGGGCGCTTTCTGCTCGGGAATTACTCGACCCTCCCTTAGCCCTCGCTTACCTCTTTGTCACCCCAGCCTTACCCCAGCTTTACCCCCAGGGGTAAGGCTGGGGTAAGGCTGGGGTAAGGACAGGGTAAGGTTGGGGTAAGGCTGGTCCGACTAAAAAGCGATTAGTTAGCGAGCAGAAAACGAGTATTACCAAAGCAGACCCCGGTCAACTCCCGAATAAGGCAGCAGGTATGTAATGTTAAATAATCTGATTTGGGAAGGGGTTGTATTGGAAAAAAAAGAGCCTGTTACTAAGGTAAGTAACAGACTCTTAATATTTTAATAAACTCCGATATTTATCGATAGTAATTCTATAAACTACTACATTAATACCTGAGGTTGCTTATTTTTTTAAGCCGATTTCGCGAAGGCGCTCGTCCAGATATTCGCCAGCAGTCATATCTGAGTACACTTTTGGATGTTCTTCATCAATACAAGACGCTAAGCTGGTAAGGTCCATATCAGAGCGTGGGTGCAGGAAGAAAGGAACAGAGAAACGAGATGTTTTCATGAGTTCTCTAGGTGGGTTTACCACACGGTGCGTGGTAGAACGCAGTTTATTATTTGTTAAACGCTGCAGCATATCTCCAACATTTACTACAATATCAGAGTGGTGTGCTTTTATAGGTAACCATTCATTATTGCGGGTAAGTACTTCCAATCCATCCGCACTAGCGCCAATTAATAAAGTAATCAGGTTAATATCTTCATGCGCCCCTGCCCTAACTGCATCATCTGGCAATGCATCTGGGTTTTCGATTGGGAAATAGTGGATACCACGTAAAATAGAGTTTCCGTTATGCACATGTGCATCAAAATAGTCTACCGGTAATTCAAGGTAAGTGGCAATTGCCCTTAACAAATGTTTACCGTTGCTTTCCAGCTTCTGGTAAACTTCATTGGTAATTTCATTAAACTGCGGAATCTCTTCCAGAAACTCATTATCCGGGTACTGGAACTTAATAGGATCGTTATCAACAACTGTTTGCCCTATCTGCCAGAACTCTTTCAGGTCTGCAGTTTTAGCACCTTTAGCTGTTTCTTTACCTGGACTGGTATAACCGCGCTGCCCGGCAAGTTCAGGTTTTTCATACTTGGCTTTCTGATCTGCCGGTAAGGCAAAAACACCTTGTATGTTTTGATAAAGCTGATCAATCAGCTCCTGGCTCAACCCATGGTTAGTGATGGTTACAAAACCAGAATCGTTAAAAGCACGGCCCAGTTCATCAGAAAACTTTTTACGCTCCTGTTCCGTTCCGTTAATGTAGGAACCCAGATCCAGGGTAGGAATATAAGGTGTAGACATAATAGTTGCTTAATATTTGATGAGTAACGAAATTATAAAACAATTGTTAATAAAGTTTGGTATTTGCACAATACTGTAAATATTATATTGACTATCAACCATTTAAGTTATTAACATTTAAATAATTGCACTGATCATTATCAGCCCACTGTCAATTTAGGTTATGAGGGGGCTTTTCATAAATCCGCCCCTCACAACCATGCGTATACTTAATTGAAATCAGGTAAATTTGTATGACAGACTTAAAACACCTGATTACTCTGAATCGTTTTTTAAACATTGTAAATAAAATCAAATGAAATATCTATCAATTTTTGTTTTAATTCTTCTCTCTTTTAACAATGCAGATGCACAGCAGAAAAAATTGCAGAAAGCAACTTTCGGTATGGGATGTTTCTGGTGTTCTGAAGCTATTTTCCAGCGATTGGATGGCGTGGCAACAGTAAGGTCTGGATATGAAGGGGGCGAAATTGCTAATCCTTCTTATGAAGATGTATGTACAGGTACCACCGGACATGCTGAAGTAATTGAACTTACTTTCGACCCTACCAAAATTTCATATGATGAACTGCTTGAAGTGTTCTGGAAAAACCATGACCCTACCACCTTAAACCGTCAGGGTGCAGATGTAGGCACACAATACCGCTCAGTTGTATTTTATAACTCGGCAGAACAAAAAGCTGCAGCAGAACATTATAAAGCACAATTGAATAAAAGCAATGCTTTAGGTAAACCAGTGGTTACTGAAATTACAAAGGCACAGCCTTTTTATGTGGCTGAGAATTATCACCAGGACTACTTTAATAAAAATGCCAGTGCACCGTATTGCCGACTGGTCATCTTACCTAAAATGGAAAAACTGGAAAAAGTGTTTAAAGCAAAACTTAAACACTAAACACACATTACCTTTTTATGCGCCGTGGTTTTAACTTATACAAGTTAAGGCCACGGCTTTTTTAGTTTCAGCTCAATTTGATTTTAGCTGCTTGTTCTGCAAAAACAAAAAACTGCCCTCGTTAAACTAAAATGCAGATTTGCTGCCGGCAAAACGGTTATCTATAACGATTACAAATAATTCTTGCATTAATAGTATGAATTCCCTTACTTTGCCCCGAATTATTTTTAATCAATCTTAATAACAAATGAGCAAGATTCTACGTTTCTTTTTATTACTGCTTCTCACCAGCTCGGTTGCTATGGCGCAACAGACGAGCAGCCTCAGGGGAAGGATCACTACTTCTGACGGCACCGTTGCAGAAGGCGTTACCGTAAAACTTAAAGGCACTGATTTTGGTGCAATTACCAACGAAAATGGAGAATACCATATCCGTAAAGTACCTGCAGGTAATTACACACTGGTAGTATCGGCTATTGGCCTGTATCCAAAGGAAAAACAAATCAGCGTAAGCGGTAAAGGAACAGTAATTTCAGACTTCTCACTGAATGAGAACCAGTCGCAGTTGAACGACGTACAGGTTTCTGGTAACAGGAAAAAGTTTAAAGTTGACAAGGTGTCTTCTTCCCTTCGTCTGCAGACTGCCCTGATTGAGGTTCCACAGAATATTAAAGTGGTAACCCGCGAATTAATTGCTGATCAGCAGGTATTTGATGTGGTTGATGGTATTACCAGAAACGTAAGTGGTACAATCAGAACTGGTCACTGGGATAACCAGTATGCCAATATCTCTACACGTGGTACTACTATTCCGGCATTCCGTAATGGTATGAACATGAAAATGCCATGGGGGCCTTTAGCAGATGATGCAGCAACAATTGAACGTGTTGAATTTATCAAAGGTCCGTCTGGCTTTATGATGGCTAATGGCGAACCGGGCGGTATTTATAATATAGTGACTAAAAAACCTACCGGACAGAACAATAGTTCTATAAGTTTAAGCGGTGGCGGTTATAACCTGGGCCGTGCGGCACTGGACCTGGACGGTAAACTATCTAAAGATGGCAGATTACTGTATCGCCTAAACCTGGCTGCACAAAGCAAAGGCAGTTTTAATAAATACAATTATAATGACAAATATGTAATTGCACCGGTAGTTAGCTATCAGGTTGACAGCAATACCCTGATTACTGCTGAATACACTACACAGCATGTAGAAGCACAGGCTTTAGGTAACTATGGTTTCTCACCAAAAGGTTATGGTGATACTGATCCCAGCTTCTTCCTGGGCGATCCATCTTTAGATCCGAGTAAATTAACAGACCATAATGTTACTTTATACTTTAATCATAAGCTAAACAAAGACTGGACTGTAAATGCACAGGTAGCCTATGTAAAATCTGGCTTAGAGGGCAACTCAGTTTGGTTTAACACCTTAAAACCGAATGGTGATATGGCTAGATATGTAAATATCAGTGATGAACTTGCTATCAATAAAAATGCGCAGTTAAGCATTCAGGGTGAAGTAAGAACACCAGGTTTAGTGCAAAGAATATTGGGTGGTGTTGATATGGGTAACCTGAAAACATGGGGCGATTTTACTGCTAAAACTCCTAACGACCTGTTACTGGGATCGGGAACTTTCAACATCTATAATCCGGTTTATGGTATCCCGGCAGCAAACATTCCAATTTTTGACAGGACTAAAAGCCTTCAGACACGCTCGGGATCTAATGTTTATGCTACCAATTTAACTTACACTGGTGTTTACCTGCAGGATGAACTTCGCTTCCTCGAAGAGAGATTACGCTTAACCATTGCCGGCCGTTTTACTCATGCGGTAACAGTTGGTAAAACGAACGCAGCACAGATGTCTGATAACGTATTTAGTCCGAGGGTAGGTTTAAGTTACTCTATTACCAATAACTTCTCTGCCTATACTTTATATGATCAAAGTTTCTTACCTCAGGCAGGAACTGATTTTGACGGCAATATTTTTAAGCCTGTTAGAGGAAACAATATTGAGGTGGGTTTAAAAAAGGACTGGTTTGATGGAAGATGGAACTCTACATTATCAGTTTATAAAATCACCAAATCTAATGTGTTAACACCAGATTTGCTTCACCCAGACCCTGCGGCTAACTGGAGAGTTCAGCTTGGAGAGATACAAAGTAAAGGTATTGAGTTTGATTTATCTGGTGAGCTGGCCAGAGGTTTAAACCTGATCCTGAACTATGCATACACTGATGCCAAAGTTACTAAAGATGCAACTGCAGATCCTGCAAGAAACCTGATCGGTTCATATTTAGCTAACTCGGTTAAACATATCACTAACGGCTGGCTGTCGTACCGCTTCCAAAAAACAGGCTCTGTTCTGGATGGATTTGGTTTAACAGGCGGGTACCAGTTCCAGTTTGGCCGTGTAGTTGGTTCAAATGCGAGAGAATCTAATTTTGCCGACTACGTACGTTATGATGCGGGTATCTCTTATGAAAAAGGAAGATTTGGTATTTCTGCACTGGTTAATAACCTGCTCGACCGCAGATTAATGACTCAAGGCTCATACACTGCTGTTACTGCTGCCTCTGCAGCACAGGGTAATTCAAATTACTACACCTATATTTATGATATGCCTAGAAATGCAAGGGTAACCGTAACTTACAGGTTTAAATAAACAAACTGAATACCAGTATATCTGGCACAAAAAAAAGGGATATCCAATGCATTATTGGATATCCCTTTTTTTTATTTGGGAAGGTAACTAAGGAAACTTTACGCCCCGGTATTTAGTAACATCTACAATTGGAATACTTGAATTGTAAGTGCTGTTTATAGATTTGATAAACGCATTGGCAATAATTGAATATCCCAGTGGGGTTAAGTGGATACCATCTAAGGAGAAAAGGTTACCGGTAATAAATGCCGCATTTAAATTGGCCCCGTTAACAACTTTGCCGGCACCATATTCTCTTAACAGAGCATATGCATCCATTACAGCCAAACCTTTGGCAGCAGCAACAGATTTGATGGTGGCATTATAAGCATTGGTGAAATCGGTAACCGTTGCAGCCTCATCTGTATCTAACACCCATTTGCTTTCAATAGGGTTACCAGGATGTAAACCGTAAGGAAGCTGCGCAGCATTAGGCACCCCAATTACATTGGCAGAGCTTAGCGTAAGCAGGAAATAATCATCGGCCGTTGCCGCTCTAACCGCTCCGGTACCTGTTTGTACATACAGTGCAGTAACCTGTGGTGCACTGGCACGAACAGAGGTAAGTAATGATGCCAGGGTAACAGTTTTGAAAAATGGCGTAGTTAATACATCTGGAATGGTAGCAACAACTCCTTTTGCACCTGTTGAGGTTAGTTTGTTGACTGCAACATTGTATAATGCGCTGAAGGTAGCTTTTGGCGTTGGTGCATCGGCCGCGGAGGCCCCACCAGTTGTAGCATACCCCAAAATATCATTATTACCTAACCACATGCTAAAGAACGTCCATGGTTTAGCAGTTACAAAATCAAGGTAGGTACTATTGGTATTGGCAGGATATGATGTAGGGAGTAAACGCTCAAAGAAGGGATTTAAATTACCATATAAACCATAGGTAATGAGTGAAAGCTTGATGCCCGGTACGCCGTAGTTGTTCAGGTCGCCGGTATACTTGGTAAGGAAATTTACTGTTCCAACACCGGGAACAGCCGTTTGCGCCCTTACTGCCGAGTTGGTAGATTGTTGAGCGGTAATAGGCAAACCTGTGGGTGTAAATCCGGTTAGTTTAAGGTATCCTGAACCATCGGGCTGGGTTGAATTGAAAAATGGACTGGTAAATGATCCGCCACCTACGGTTTTCATCTGTCCGGCAATCATTTCAGGATAAGAGTTCTGCTGCCCTTCAAGATACAGTCCACCATCTGCATAGCCGGCAGTTAATGAGTTACCTACAGAAATATATCGGGTAAAATCTGCGGTACCTTTGGATGGGGTAATATCTTTAAATTCTGGTTTGCACGATGCCATTCCGATAACGGCAGCCGCAATTATACTATTGAATATAAATTTCGAGTTCATAATGTTTTTCTGAAAGGTTGATTACCATCTGTATGTTAAGGAAATACCAGGGATATAGGCCAGTGTTTTAAATTCACCACTCAGGCCAGTCTCAATATTGGTTTCATTTCTGGTTTTAACATTTTCATAGAGGAATGAAAGGTCAATGTTGAATTTGCGTGAAGGCTGGTAACCAATACCTGCACTCAGCAATACCCTGTCGGCATCAGGCACCTCAGGTGTAACATAACCTACTCCAACAGGGGTAAAGGCATAACCCACACCGGCGCGCAATACCAGTTTGGAAGTAGTCTGGTTTTGTATACCCAGTCTCAGCGTTGCGGCATCATGATAGTTTCTTGGAGATTCTGTATCAGGAATCCTGGCATTGTTGTCATAGTCAAAGGCCAGTACTTTGTATTTGCTCCATCTTACCCAGTTGGCATCAAATGCAATAGTGGTTTTTTCTGACGGATAAAAACCCAGACCAATGGTAGAAGTTGCCGGTAAAGGCAGGGCTGCGGTAAACCTGGTTGGGAAAGTACTTTTCAATGCTTCGGGCACGTTGAAGTTGGCTTCACCATCTTTAACATTTGCAGTAACCTGCGAACGGTGGGTAATACCTATTGATACCCCAGAAATGGTTTTAATGAAGATACCGGCATTCCATCCAAAATCATGGGTATCGCCTTTAAGCTGCGCGGTTCCGGAATTTCCGTTATTTAAGGTTAAAGGTACGGCCCTGCGCAGGTCTACCTTACCCATTGAATAAACCAGTCCACCGCCAATACCAATTTCATCAGTAATCCGGTAACTTAAAGTAGGCTGGATATAGATGGCCTGCAGATCTAAGGAAGTAACGGTATACTTACCCGTCCAGTTTTCATCCCAGTGCATGGCACCGCCAAATGGCGTATATATCCCTACCCCAAAGCGCAGGCGGTTTTGCGGTGATCCGAAAACGGCATATCCCTGTATGGGTGTGGCCCATTTTGCTTTGTTGTACTCTGTGATGTTTGATCCGTTTTCGCGGAAGGCTGTTCTGAGATAGAGCGGACTGATGCCTGCCTGAACACCATTTTGCTTAAGAAATGAAACAGCACCGGGGTTAAAAAACACAGCGGCTTCATCCAGGGCAACACCGGTTCCGGCACCTCCCATAGCAGTCTGTTTTTGTCCCTGAAGATTAACCTGGAAGGATTGGGCATAACCCAGCACCGGCACGGCCAGTAACAAGCTTAGTAAAATCTTTTTCATATTTGGTTAGAGTTAATAAAAAATTCGTGTCATGCTTAAGAAATGAATTACTGATCTGTTCGCTCCTTACATTAACAAATCTTAAAGATTTGTGTTTCAGCAAATTCGATCTTATGCAAGCATAACAACTAACGATTTTACATAATAAAAAAACGATTTCCAAATCTTCTGTAAAATAATTTAATATGTGAAATATGACCCTTATCATTTTAAAGTAAAATCGACTGAGCTTTTAAATAGGTTAAAGCTACAAGAGTATATTTGCTGATACTGTTATTTAAACAATCTCAGCTCTTTATTTAGGAACATTAAATTGATTATTATGAGCTTATTAGACGCCCTGAACTGGCGATATGCAACAAAGAAAATGAGTGGTAAGCCTGTAGCGCAGGAAAAAGTTGACCAGATTATAGCCGCGGCACATCTTGCCCCTACCTCATCCGGACTGCAGCCCTTCCGGATTATTGTGGTAACCAATCCGGCATTAAAAGAAAAGATATTACCCATAGCTTTTGGACAGGCACAGGTTACAGCGGCCTCTCACCTGCTAATTTTCGCAGCATGGGACAATTATACTGAAGAGCGCATCAGAGGAGTATTTTCAAACAGCAATAAAGAACGCGGATTGCCAGACAATGCTTCAGATTATGAAGTTCAGTTAACGGCTAATTATACGGCTAGAAGCACTGAAGAAAACTTTAACCATGCAGCCAAACAAGCTTATATTGGGTTTGGAATGGCAATTGCCGAAGCAGCTATGCTGGAAGTGGATGCTACCCCTATGGAAGGTTTTAATGCAGCGGAGCTGGATGCACTGCTGGGACTTAGAGAAAGAGGGTTGCGCAGCGTAACCATCCTGCCTCTGGGTTACAGGGATGAGAGCGGCGACTGGCTGGTAAACCTTAAAAAGGTACGTACCCCAAAAGCGGAATTTGTAATTGAGTACAATTAATTAAAAAGGATATGAGGAAGGGGGAGCTGCACTGCAGTTCCCCCTTTTTTGTGCCCTGACCATCAGGAGGGTTAAAATGTCAAAATATGTTAAAGCTTTCTGCAGGATAGGGCGGCAGAACTCTTAAATGAATATATTAGCGAGATTAATCGTGTATTAGTATTATCAAATATTCATGAACTACTTAAAATTATCATTTGCAGTATTTATACTTTGCTTTTCTATAAACATCAGTGCCTCTGCCCAGCAGGATACTACTATTTTAAGTAACATCCTCAATAAATCAAAAATCATTAATGAGCAGTACCCCACAGAAAAGGTTTATCTTCATTTTGATAAACCTTATTACAGTGTGGCAGATACCATGTTCTTTAAAGCTTATCTGACTTTTGAACAGAATGTACTGTCGCCCCTCAGCAAGGTGGTTTATGTTGACCTGATCAACAGTCAGGATTCACTGGTTAAGTCTATGAAATTTCCGGTAACCAATAGTGTTGCCTATGGAAGCCTGGAGCTCGATATGACTAATTTTAAGCAGGGTAATTATTATGTGCGGGCATACACTCAATGGATGCTGAACTCGAGTCCTGATTACTTCTTCAGTAAAACTATTACTCTCGGCGAAGCTATTGACAAAAAAGTAATTACTAATTTGAAATACAATGCCGTGCAGACTGATAAAGGCCAGGTAGTTGATGCACAGATCCAGTTCAAGAATATGGACAAGGTGGTAATGGCAAATAAACCTGTGAGCTGGAGCGTAACCTCCAATTATGAAGTAGTAGCCAAAGGCAGGGGAACAACAGATCAGAATGGTATTTTAAGGATCACTATTCCGGCACGCAAGGGCCAGGTTATTGCAAAAGGTGATCTGGTGACGGAGCTTACCAATGGTAAGGAAGATGTGATTACTTCAGCTTTTGTACTGAAACCCAGAACGGGGAATAATGATATACAGTTTTTTCCTGAAGGGGGCGACCTGATTAAGGGCGTACCTACACAGGTAGCTTATAAAGCCATCAGGCCAACGGGGCTTGGTATAGACCTGAGTGGTACCATTACTGATAGTGACGGCAACCAGATTACTACTTTTACCTCTTCCCATCTTGGAATGGGTTCTTTTTACCTGAATGCTGAAAACGGCAAGAGCTATAAGGCTAATATTACTTTCAAGGACGGAACAAAAAAGACGGTAGAGCTGCCACAGGCCGTTGAGGCAGGAATAGTAATTCAGGCCACAACAGGCAATCCTGATATGATCACCTTTAAAATGGTGGCCAATGATGCATACTTTCAGCAAAATCAGGGTAAAGCCCTATCAATTGTGGCGCAAAACGGTGGGCGCGTATATTATGCGGCGCAGTCAAAATTGCTGACCCAGGTAACCGCAGCAAAAATCCCTACCAGTAAGTTCCCTTCGGGCATTATACAGCTTACACTTTTCTCTGCAACCGGCGAGCCGGTATCTGAGCGCCTGGTGTTTGTACTGCATAAAAATGCACTGAACCTTAACCTGAAATCAGACCTGCCTACCTACAAAGCAAGACAGAAGGTGAAAATGACCATAACTGCCAAAGATTCTACACAGCGCCTGGCGGGTAATTTCTCGCTAAGCGTTACCGATCAGCAAAAGGTACCGGTAGATGAAAATACAGAAACTACAATTGTAAGTTCTTTACTGCTGACCTCAGATTTAAAGGGATTTGTGGAACAGCCTAATTATTACTTTGTGAAGAACGACGAGAAAAAAAGGGCAGAACTAGATATCCTGATGTTAACCCAGGGATATCGCCGCTTCTCTTACAAGGAACTGTTGGCCAATAAATTTCCTCCAATGAGTTTCTTACCAGAGCAGGGCATTACCGTAACCGGAACATTGCGTGACCGTACCGGTATGCCGGTGAAAAAAGCAGCCCTGAGAATTACGGGTGGCGGCAGGTCGGTATCTGCAGAAACCCTCACTACCAATATGGGATTATTTGCTTTCCAGAACCTGGTATTTGAGGATGGTGCAGAACTGCTGATCAATGCCAAATACAATGGGGCTGCCAGTAACATGATGATTATGGTTGACAATGCACCCTTCCCGGAAATTACGCATAACCCTAATATGGCTACCGAAGTAGTAAATATTGACAGCAGCTTATCAAATTACCTGGACAACAGCAAGAAACAATATAGTAACCTGCGCACACTGAAAGAGGTAAAAATACAGGGTGCGGCTATAAAAAAACCGAGCCATGTAGATTATCCGGCATTAACCGGACTGAGCATGATGCCGGAGCACCAAATTACGGGCGACCGTTTTAAGGATTGTAATGACCTGCTGACTTGTTTAAAAACTATGGCTACGGGACTAACGTTCGACATAGATAAATTCTACGTAAGCAGAAGTTACAACCAGGGAGACAGAACCCCGGTTCAGATTTTTATTAATGGTAATGCGGTAGACCTTGTATCTATAGGCAGCGTAATGCCCGCAGATATAGAATCAGTTGAAATCTTTACCCAAGACCAGCTGGGCCTGGTATTTAAAAACTATCAGTGTAACGGGGTAATGGTGATCAATACCAAGAAAGTAGAGAAATCTAATATCAGCTTAGCAGAGCTTAAAAAGATGATGCCTCAAAGCAATATGCTGAAACTTGCGCCAAAAGGATATACTAAAGTTAAAGACTTTTATGCACCTAAATACCTTACGCAGACCAGCTCTTATACTGGTAATGATTTGCGGACAACAATTTACTGGAACCCCAAAATTGTAACTGATGCTGCAGGTGATACTGTTCTGGAATTTTATAATTCAGATGGTAAAGGTACTTACCGCGCTGTTATTGAGGGTGTAGATGTAAACGGTAATGTTGCCAGAAGCATTTACCGATATACAGTAAAATAAAAAAACCGGTTCATGCAGCTAAATGATTGATTTGGCTGTATGAACCGGCTTTCTCCTCCTTTTCATATTTAATCTTTTTGAAAAGTAAAGATTATTTTTCTGTGAGGCACATTAACCCTTCGGTAGTCATTACCCCATAATAATTACCATCATTATATTCGTTCTCACAATCCCAAAGTGAAAAGCCCATCATATAACGTTCCATATCTCTGTCTATCTTTACACGGGCACCCAGAGGAAGCCTTAATACCAGTTCTACGCGCTGATCACGCCAGTTCGCATTGCTTTTAAGATGGATTGCAGTACTGAAGCGCAAAACGGAGTCGGCCTGCTTAAAATCGTAGTCTATATTCTTTGCATAGTTTAATGCCTTTTCGAAATCCCGCCCTTGCGAACGATAGCTTTCGGTAAGTGAGGCGGTTGTATTTTCACTTCTTTCAACGCGCAGGCTAACATTTCTGGGAAGATTAAAAGGGTTGTTATGATCATTATCGTTCAGGATCACTCTGCCCGCATAGTCGGCCGAGTTTAACTGATAGCGCAAACTATCTGCCTTGGTGAAGAATCTGGATTTATCAACAGCAAGCTGGTAGACAGGGAAAGACTTTAAAGGGGTAGTCTGTGTAAATTCTGCTTCCTCCTTAAATTCGTAAGTGATCTTCGCAACATGATAAATACCTACAGATAAAGCACCCAGCCATACCAGCAGTAAACCATAAGAAAGTGTCTTGCTTACCGGCTTACTGTTAAAGGCAACCCGTATGGAGAATAAGATCAGGGCAAGTATAGGTATGGCCACTGCTATAAAAACTGAAAAGACAAATATGGTGAAGTATGATTCGTCAAGTATATTTAAAGGGAAAATCTGATTGGTACTGGAATCGCCGAAACCAAGTACAGCGGCAAGCATAATCAGCGATGCGAGAAAACCCACAGAACCCATTACAACGATAATGATGGCAATAATCTTAAAGATTGTTTTACCTGCCCCCTGAATAAATCTGGCCAGGACTTCTATAAATTCACCGATAAAAGTACCTGAACGTTTTACCAGTGGCTCCAGGTGATCGCCGGCATTCTGCAGGTTATCTTTTAGCAGAGACATTTCTTCTTCAAAGCTTTTCTTGAAACCCTGCAGGTTTACGGCTTCGCCCTTCATAGCCATTTTTTCAGATCTGGTTCTTGCTTTAGGGATACTTACCCATAAGATCAGATAAGCGATTATGCCCGATCCAGCAAAAAACATGGTAAGTACCGCCAGTACACGCAATACACTTACATCTATGTTTAGGTAGTGGCTAAGTCCGGAACATACTCCAGCAATCATTGCATCGTCTGTATCGCGGTAAACCTTACGTTCTGCATATGCGGCAGGACCTGGCTGGTCAAAACCCGGAGCTGCATCTTCTTCAGGCTGCTGATCAAAATCTTTTACGGAACCCATCAGCCCCATTACCACCTCTACATCTGCAAGCTCAATTACCTGCTTCTGCTGTGATTCGAGGATTTCGAGGAACATCTCTGCAATCCTGTTTTCAATATCATTTACAATTTCGAAATCATCTGCGCTTTTACCAAAATGCTGTTTTACTTCGATCAGGTAATTGGTTAAAAGCTCATAACCATCCTCTTCAATATGGATGATAGAATTGCCAATATTTATATTAAATGTCTTTTTCATTGTATTAATTTTTACAAGGTTTAACTACTGTGGTTTAACCCTGTGAGTTTGTGAGCGGGTTCTTTGATTGGTTGATGGCAAAGGCCAGTTCCTGCCAGGTTCCGTCTAGCTGAGAAAGTATTCCTTTGCCTTCTGGGGTCAGGGTATAGTACTTTCTGGGTGGTCCGGATGTTGATTCTACCCAGTTGTAACTGAGGAGGCCATTATTTTTTAAGCGGGTAAGCAAAGGGTACAGGGTACCTTCCACTACCAGCAATTTGGCGGACTTTAATTCTGCAATAATATCAGAGGCATAGATTTCTCCCCGTGATATAATCAGGAGCACACAATATTCCAGTATGCCCTTCCGCATTTGCGTTTGTGTATTTTCTGCGATCATAAAACAAAGTTATGTGTTTTATATAGTAATATGCAATACATAGTACTGTAGAAAAACATAAATTACTATTATTCAGCTAGTTTATTTTATGATTTGACAATGATGAGTGGAAAATTACGAATAAGCATCCCTGAAACTGGTAAATAGTAAGGCAATTCTGCTCTCTGTTATTCACCGATCAGCGAGGTCCAAAAGACATGCAGTACCAAATAAAATTTTAATACTACGAAATCAGTAGGATTAGTTCGAAACTATATTCTACTTTTGTAAGCTAAATTAGAATAAGATTTAATGCTGAAAAAATCTATTGAGCGGATCAAGGCTGAGGCAGCCGAAAATTCCAGCGATTCGCTAAAAAGGACCTTGGGTCCGCTAAACCTGATCCTTATTGGAGTTGGCCTTACACTTGGTGCGGGTTTATTTTCTATCACTGGCTTGGCTGCTGCCAATTATGCTGGCCCTGCAGTAACCTTATCTTTTGTAATTGCAGCCTTGGGCTGTGGTTTTGCGGCTCTGTGTTATGCTGAATTTGCCTCTATGATACCGGTTGCCGGAAGTGCCTATACTTATTCTTATGCCACCATGGGTGAGTTTTTTGCCTGGATTATTGGATGGGACCTGGTATTGGAATATTCCGTTGGCTGTGCTACAGTAGCCATCAGCTGGTCGCAATACTTAACTCGTTTCCTGTCTTCCTTTCATATCTATCTGCCCGCGCAGCTTACCCTCTCCCCTTTTGAAACGGCCACGCTAGCCGACGGCAGTGTGGTTCGTGGATGGATCAATATACCGGGGGCTCTGATTGTAGTGCTAATGACGCTGGTGGTAATGCGTGGTACCAAAGGTTCTGCCCTGGTAAACGGCATCATTGTTTTTTTAAAGGTTGGTGTTGTTCTGGTATTCATCGCCCTTGGCTGGCAATATATCGACCCTGCTAATTATACCCCTTATATCCCTACAAATACAGGAGAATTTGGTCATTTTGGCTGGAGCGGCGTTCTAAGAGGCGCTGCCTTAGTATTTTTTGTATTTATTGGTTTTGACGCAGTTGCTGCTTCGGCTCAGGAAACAAAGAAACCGTCACGCGATCTGCCTATAGGTATCTTAGGCTCCTTACTGGTATGTACTGTATTATTTGGTTTGTTTGGCCACGTAATGACAGGTCTTGCCAATTATAAAGAGTTTGCCGGCAGCGGTGCACCAGTAGCTATAGCGATTGAAAAAACACCTTATGCCTGGTTAAGCCAGGCTATAATATTAGCTATTCTTATTGGTTACACCTCAGTAATCCTTATTGATCTGATGGCGCAAAGCAGGATGTTTTATTCGATCAGTCGTGATGGTTTACTCCCTAAAGTATTTTCAGAAGTTCACCCTAAATACAAAACCCCTTATAAATCAAATATTGTTCTTTGCATTTTTATATCACTATTTGCGGCTTTTGTACCAATTACCGTAGTTGGGGAAATGACCAGTATTGGAACCCTACTTGCTTTTCTGATGGTTTGTGCAGGTATCCTGATCTTAAGAAAGACCGATCCGGATGCAGAACGTCCTTTCAGGGTACCTCTGGTTCCGCTGATTCCTATACTGGGTATATTAACTTGTTTAGGTATGATGGTATTCATGCCATGGGAAACATGGCTGAGGTTAATCATCTGGCTGGCAATAGGCTTAGTGATCTACTTCTGTTATGGAAAAAAGAACAGCGTACTAGGGAAGGCGTCAGGTAAATAGTACAGTATTTAGTACAATTGTCATACAATAAGCTAAGGCTGAATGTATTTATAGGAATTGAGTCTCAATATTGTCAGCAATTATAAATAAATCTAAAAAAATTAGTTACGCGTAGTTTTTTGGCTTGAGGTTTGTATTGGACTAAACATACATCTGAACCTTCAAAAGAATCTGCGTATGTTAGTTAAAATGAACCTATTAATTCCATCTTATGCGAGGCATGAGCGTGTGAGACAAGAAAGAGTATTAACCAAAAAACACTGGATTAATATTGACAGAATAGTAATGGCAGTACTTTTTATCAGCGTAATTGCAGGTGCCGTTATCTTCTCTTAAAATAGAATAAGACCTTAAATATATAGTTAATTTTTGGAGCGTCTGGTTTAAGCCAGACGCTTTTTTTATGTCTCTGATTTTTTTTTCAGCACCGCTATCGCGGTCGGGTAGCATGACTATTATGCTTCCGGGCAGCATTGCTTTATAGATTCTTTACAGTTTGAAGCAGACTTATTAACGCCCGGAAATTACAGCAGTAAAGTATCGATCCTGTGTGCCTGTACACGGTTTTGTGATGGAGCCCAGGAATAGATGGTGAAGTGGCCGTCTTGCGAGGCAACCAGGGCAATAGCTTCATTCTGATCATGGATAAACTGGGCTGCAGATAAGTGCCTTGTGCCACCTACCTTAGCAGGATGTACCAATACTGCACCTCCGCCTGCTATAGGCTCTACAAAGGATAGCTCTTCTACCAGGTCTTTACCTTTGGCACGACCAATTTTGGCACCGAATGCCAGCAGTTCATAATCTTCACTGATGATGGTAGCACCATCTACCGCAGTTAAGCCTGCAAGATGCTCTACTTCCCTACGCAATGCAGTTTGCCAGAAGATCTGACTGGCTTCCTTTCTATCCTGACGTAACAGGTTAGATAACCCGCCAAATGCCGGCTGTATAGCATACTGTATAGGTTTGATAATAGACTGCAGCCAGCTGGCTTTGCCATTAGGTACTACCAGCAAGGTACCGCCACGCTGGTGCGCCCGCATGGATACCGCGAGCTGGATCAGCACATTTACCGTATCATTCCAGTAGGAAGGTGCAGTTAAGTCTAACAGCGATAACAGAAGCGGCGGACAGTCTGGTAGCCTGGCCGTATCAACATCTACAATCTTAATCTGATCTCCTTTAAGAACTGCAATATTGGTAAACTTGCCGAAGCCGTAAATGCGGCGGTGTTTGATAACCAGCAGGGCCGGTTCAGATACATCAAGTACAAAACAAAAATTAGGGATACTGGTGGTGGTGCCCCAGATAAAAAGGCCATCATCATCTTGCCAGATACCCAGGTGGATACCGGCACGTTCTATACCGGGCGCTATTTTTACAATTGTGGCCGGACTAAGGGGCATGCGCTGTTTAAAAAGCAGCGGGTTGCCTGCCTGTGCGGGTGGTAAAAATGCCAGAGAGATTTTTGGCGAGTGCCCCTCTTCTTTACGAATGCTTGCCCAGAAGGTAGCATCAATGATTGCTTCTATGATAGTTGCAGTTGGCAGGGGTGCCAGATCTTCTTCACCACTTTCCTGGGCAGAGGTAATATACTTAGCAAAAATAGCTTCTACCTGTGGTGCGATAATACGTGCCGCCTGGTAAGTTGGTTCATAGATCATGGCTTAAAGTTAAGATATTTTCAATTAACTTATACTGCCCAGCGTCTTTTGGCCCATTCCTTTTGTTGGAGAGGTGACAAGAAAGTCCAGGCTACAAAGCGGCTTTGCTTCTGTCCCTGAGCCATATCAACAGTTTTTACCGTTACCGCACCTGCCTTTTCCAGTGCATAATAAACCATAGGAAGATTTGAGCTTTTAGAAACCAGACTGCTAAACCAGCAGCATTGTGTACCAATCTGCTCGCTCTCCCTGATCATCTTCTGAATAAAACCCAGTTCACCGCCTTCGCACCAGAGCTCTGCCTGCTGTCCGCCAAAATTAAGGACGGTTTCTTTTGTTTTCTGCTTTCCCAGATTCCTCACTTTGCGCTGGGAGCCTGCTCTGGCTTCTTCTGCAGAACTGTGAAAAGGTGGATTGCAGAGTGTAAGATCGAAGTGTTCACCAGGCTTAACCACAGTCCGGAAAATTAATGAAGGATTTGGCTGTAGCCTGAAACTAAGCTCTCCCTTTAAGTCAGGATTTATAGCAGCGATATTACTGGCAGAAGAAACAGCACGTTTATCTACATCACTGCCGGTAAACTGCCAGCCATACACCTGATGTCCTATGATCGGATAAATACAGTTTGCACCTACTCCAATATCAAGTACCCTTACGGCATTGCCGGTAGGAATGGTATTGTCATTTACAGTGGCAAGCAGATCTGCCAGATAATGGATGTAATCTGCCCTTCCCGGGATAGGGGGGCAAAGATAACCTTCTGGTATATCCCAGTTGCTGATACCATAAAAGTAGATCAGTAAGGCTTTATTTAATGTTTTTACCGCTTGTGGGTTGGCAAAATCAATTGATTCATCGCCATAGGGATTGATAAATACAAAAGGCTTGAGTTCAGGACAGCTTTCTGTTAGGGTCGGGAAATCATACCTTGACCGGTGAAGGTTTCTGGGATGAAGGATTTGTTTTTCAACGGACATAGTTAACGCTTACCCTCAAAGGTAAGCCTTAATTTTATAGAATGCCCTACAAATTTATGCAGCTGGTAAACCCCATCGGCCATTCCAAATACATGAACAGCGCAAAGTATGCTATCTAATGATTTGTTCTTACTGCTTTATCATTATCAGAGAGCTTAACCCGCTTCATACAGTAAATTCCAAAGATAAGAATGTAGAGGTAGCAGGCGGCCGGCAGCAAAAACGAATGTTGGATACCCTGCGAATCTGCCAGTCCGCCCTGTATAAGCGGTACAAGGGCACCTCCTAAAATGGCCATAACCAATAATGATGATCCCTGGCTAACATATTTTCCGAGGCCGGAAATAGCGAGCGTATAAATATTGGAAAACATAATAGAGTTGAACAGACCGATACCTAATATTGGATACAGTGCCATACTGCCTTTACTAAAAATTGACACGAGCAGGAGGGCGATATTGACCCCCGCAAACAAGACTAACGTACGGGCAGGTGCAGATTTACCGATTACAAAGGCAATAATATTAAGTATAATAAAGATGATAAAGAAGCTGGTCTGTGAGAAGGTAAGATCAACAATACTGAACACCAGCAGATAGACAGCTGCAGCAGTAAGCACCATATAGATCAGCTTTTTTGCCTGCGCGAGTCCGCTTAGAGATATTGCGCCAAGGAACCTTCCTATCATTGCGCCTCCCCAGTACAGGGCCAGATAATTTTTACTGATTTCTTCTGGCAGGTTCATAATGTCTTGCTGTGCCATAAAGCCGATCAGCAGGCTGCCAATGCCCACTTCAGCACCTACATAACAGAAGATACCAAAGATGCCCATTTTAAGCTGTGGGAATTTAAGTGCCCCTAGTCCCCTCTCCCCCGATTCTTCAGAACTGAAAGAGGGCAGTTTAACACGGCTGATAACGAGGGCAAGCACAACAAGGATACCAGCAAAAATAAGATATGGTATACGCGTAGAATCGGCGGTAACCTTTCCGTCTACCAGGAATAATGTAAAAATAAGATGCCCTCCGAGTACGGGTGCAATGGTGGTACCGAAAGAGTTAAAGGCCTGAGTAAGGTTAAGCCTGCTCGAAGCACTTTCTTCAGGCCCCAGAAGGGTAACATAGGCGTTAGCAGTAATCTGCAGGATGGTAAAACCAAGTCCCAACACAAATAGTGCCGCAAGGAATACGCCATATACGGATAAGCTTGCTGCAGGATAAAAGAGGCAGCATCCTACTGCAGAAAGCAATACCCCGGCTATTATTCCTTTTTTATAACCAATTTTATTGATAGGGTCTCCCTGATAATAGGAAACCAGGAAATAAATTAGTGACCCGATAAAATAAGCACCAAAAAAAGCGAACTGCACCAGCATAGATTGCAGGAAAGTTAAATTGAATAATACTTTTAGGTGAGGAATCAGGATATCATTCATACAGGTAATAAAACCCCACATGAAGAAAAGAAGTGTCATGGTAATAAGTGGTATAACTGAACTGTTTGATTTAACGGGGGTACTGGTTTCCATGTTGAAATATTGTATCGGGTTGAAAATAAAAAATCTGATCGGGCTGTAAGAAACCTGCATCTGTTAAGCAAATAAACTGTTTACAGCAGGAATAATTGTGTTGGTTAGGTAAAAATGTGGCGATATGTCATTTATAAGCTGAATATTTATTTAATTTATATGTTTCATACCATGACAGATAATATGCGGAGATTGATTAAAAGTTTTGGATATGCATTGGCAGGTATTGGCTACAGCATAAAAACGCAGCTGAATTTCAGGATTCACCTCTTAGCTATAGCAGTAGTATTGCTTGCAGGATGGTATACCGGGCTCATGCTGACTGAGTGGCTGTGGATTATTCTTGCTATAGGACTGGTATTGGTAGCCGAATCTTTAAATACAGCAATAGAAGTATTGGTAGACCTGGTTTCTCCGGAATACAATAAAAAAGCCGGGCATGTTAAAGATATAGCAGCCGGTGGTGTGCTGATAGCGGCAATGGTATCAGTAGTAATAGGTTTACTGATATTTGTGCCTAAATTTTTGTAAACATGCTGCACAAAACCCTTGGCATAGTTTTAAAAACCACCTTATATAGCGAAAGCAGTGTGGTGGTACAGATCTTTACAGAAAAATTCGGTATCCAGTCTTATCTGATCAACGGTGTAAAAAAACCTAAAGCAAAAATCAGGATGAATATGCTGCAGCCGCTGCACCTGGTTGATATGGTGGTTTATCATAAGGCCAATATCAGCATACAGCGTATTTCAGAATTAAGGCCGGCGCCTATTTTCCGTACCATTCCCTATGATATTATTAAAAGTACCATCATTATGTTCCTGAATGAGGTGTTGTACAAAAGCATCCGCCAGCAGAATACAGATGAGAACATTTTCGATTATATCTATAATGCGGTACTGTGGTTTGATGAAACCGAAAATGCCAGCGCTAATTTCCACCTGGCTTTTCTGCTAAAGCTTTCCAGGTTTCTGGGTTTTGCCCCCAGTACACAGACTAAAAGTGACCAGAGTTATTTTGACCTGCAGGAAGGCGAATTTAAGTCTCTGCCCCCGCTGCACCCTTATTTTATAGAGAAAACCGCGGCAATATTATTTATAGAGCTATTTACCACCCCTTTTGAAAAATTATCTGAAATAAAAATAGATAATATGACAAGAAGGCTTATACTGGATAAGATACTGGTTTACTATACCTTACATACTGCTTCTTTTGGCGAAATAAAATCACATCAGGTGCTGGAAGAGGTCTTATCATAAAAATAATAGAAAAGTTTTGGAGTTTTAAATTAGAGGTGTATATTTGCACTCCCAACAACGGGGAATAGCTTACTCGGCTAGCTTAACGACAAAAAGAGTAGAACCAAGGGGAGATTAGCTCAGCTGGTTCAGAGCACCTGCCTTACAAGCAGGGGGTCACTGGTTCGAACCCAGTATCTCCCACCATACCACAGCAAAGTCATGCTGGTTGAATAACAAAATGACAGAACCAAGGGGAGATTAGCTCAGCTGGTTCAGAGCACCTGCCTTACAAGCAGGGGGTCACTGGTTCGAACCCAGTATCTCCCACCAAAGAAAGCCTTTCAGTTTACTGAGAGGCTTTTTTCATTTATCTGCCCGGATTTTCTGGGATCAAGCGGAATTCTAGAGGATTTTTTAAGAATCTGCTTATGCTGAACTACTTGTCTGCTGGTTATAATCTTTAATCACACTATTTAAAAAATCCATTTCATCACCGTATCTGGGTGGATCAACGCTAATAATTCTTGCAACTTTATCAGACATCACCTTCAGTAAATCAAACTGGGATGTTTTGTAGAAAGCAGCAATTACTTCATGTACCAGTTCCATATCCCTGTCGGTTAAAGCCTGTATATTTCCGAAAACCGGGATATAGTCTTCATCTGGCAAAGAATGAAAAGCAATATTTTCAAATTTAGTCCGCTGTACAGTTTTGATGAGTGTAGTGCCTGCTACAATATCGCCGATCCGCTGTTTTTTATCTGACAGGATAATGCAAAGCACACCCCCAACCTGAAAGGTCAGTACAAAATCTACCAGCCTGAAAATCCAGCGGATGAAATACTGGCCCAGGGTAGGCTGCCCGCCGTCGAGGCTGATCACTTTAATTCTCATTACCCTTTTGCCGATACTTTGTCCGCTCATAAATATTTCGCATACAAGGTTGTAAAAAGCATAACTGAGCAGTGCAATAAATAACAGGACAGATACTACTATGGATCCGCTGCCGGCAGTACCGAGTGTAAATGACAGAATGATAAACAAAATATAGAGACCCAGGAAAACACCCCAGTCTATGAGCCTGGCTGCTATACGCTCTCCTAACCCTGCCACAGGGTAATCAATATCTATGTGCTGACTGGTGCTTACTCTTACGGTTTCCATATCACCAAATATAGTACTGATGTTTAATTAATTGTTGCAAAATTAATTTTTGTCACTATTTTACAGAAAAAATCAGAACCGCGATTATTTTTATGAGAGAGGCCTTGTTCGTTAAACAAAATTCAAATAAGTGGAAAGCATACGAGCAGTCTCGTTTGAGCCAGCCAGATGAGCTGGCAGACCGTTTTATTGATATTACGAACGACCTTGCCTATGCCAAAACTTTTTATCCGGAATCTAAAACAACTGCTTATCTCAATGGCCTCGCCTCCACCCTACACCAGAGTATCTACAAAAATAAAAAGGAGGAGACAAGCCGTTTCAGTAATTTCTGGAAATACGAACTGCCATTTTTATTTTATCAGTACCGCCGGCAGTTGGGTTATTCGGCAATCTTTTTTATTATCTCTGCAGCAATAGGGGTATTATCGGCGAAGTATGATGATACTTTTCTGCGCCTGATAATGGGTGACAGTTATGTGAATATGACAGCAGAAAATATTGCTAAAGGTGATCCTTTTGGGGTTTACAAACAAAGTGGCGAGGTGAAAATGTTTTTAATGATTGCTGCCAATAATATATATGTTGCCATGCTCACTTTTGTAAGCGGCACATTGATATCCTTAGGCCCGGTTTACTTTATGTTCAGGAATGGGATTATGCTGGGTTCTTTTGAATATTATTTCTTTAGTAAAGGCCTGGGAGCACAATCTGTGTTGGTGATATGGATACATGGAACGCTTGAAATTGCAGCGATCATTATTGCCGGAGGTGCCGGCCTGGTACTTGGACAGGGGCTGCTTTTTCCAAAAACATATACGCGGCTGCAGGCTTTTAAAAGCAGTGCAAAAGATGGTACAAAGATAGCCATAGGCATAGTACCGGTTTTATTTGTTGCAGCCTTTCTGGAGGGCTTTGTAACCCGGCATACGGAAATGCCTTTATGGTTAAGTATAAGCATACTCGGTGGATCTTTATATTTCATTATCTGGTATGTCATCATTTATCCGGCAAAACTTAATAAACGCAATCAAACTAAATTAACACATGCTCAATAAATTAGAATTCAAAAAAGTAAGAGATTTCGGGGAAACCATCAATGATACCTTTCAGTTTGTAAAACAGAATTTCAGGCCGCTGATGAAGGTGTATTTCTACATCTGTGGTTTTTTTATTATTGGTACCATGATCAGTACTACCATACACCAGTTAAATATGCAGGAAATGGCAAAAGCGGCTGGTCCATTTAAGGGATTTGCGGCTTTTCAATCGATGTTGACCATACAGTATGGTTTTACCATCCTTGTTGGAATTGCCAGCTATACGGCCATGATTGTTACGGTTTTAAGTTTTATCGCCATTTACGTGGAAAAAGATAAAGTGAGCCCTACTGTTGAACAGGTATGGGCTTATTTTAAATATTATTATTTACGTGCACTGGCAGGTAACATCTTACTTAGCGTGTTTTTAGTGATCTGTATGCTGCCATGTGGTATTGCATTTATTTATGTGTTTCCGGCAATGAGTATATTTTTCCCAGTTATGATTTTTGAAAACGGATCAGTAAGTTTCTCTTTTTCCCGTTCCTTTAAACTGATTACCAATAACTGGGGACTGATTGCTGGCAGTATGATCATCATAGCGATTATTACCTATGCTACCATGTCTTTTGCATCAATACCAACTGTTATACTTGCGCTGGCTGGTGCTTTTGTGAGCGGATCTAAGAGCCTGAGCCTGTCGGCAATTATCATGTCAGGAATCCTTCAATCGCTTTGCCAGATTTTTCTGATCTTACCCCTGGTGTGCTCCGCGATTTGCTATTTTAACCTGCGTGAGCGACATGAAAATATAGGTTTACTATCTCGCATCAATGAGATGGGCGAAACAAAAGACAAAGCTGATTTTACAGAAGAGTATTAAGATGTATAAATTTCTGATAAGCTATCTTCTGGTCTTTTTTAGCCTGACAGCTTACCCTACACCCAAACCGGACAGGGCGGCTGTGGTACATCATGTACTTAGAACTGATACCGGAAAGCTGGTGGTTAGAAGTTTTGATCTGGAAAAACTAAAAGATTACCGGGAACAGAGCGCATTTCAATATGCTGAAGATGCTCCTGATAATGCCTGGGAGAGATTCTGGAATTGGATCTGGATGCTACTTAATCTTCTGTTTTCTAATCAGGGTTCTGGTGCAATCATCAGGTATGTGGTTATTGGCATATTCGCTGCTGGTATCATTTATATAATTATAAAGGCTGTTGGGCTGGATATGGGAATTATTACCGGCCGCTCTAAAGCATTAAATATCCCATATACCGAATCACTGGAAAACATTCACGAAATCAATTTCCATGAAGAAATACAGCAGGCCATTACCAATGGCAATTTCCGCCTGGCCGTTCGCTTAAACTATCTGAGTACCCTAAAACGTTTGAATGATCAGAGGCTGATCAACTGGCAGCCTGAAAAAACAAACCAGACTTACGTTAACGAAATCACAGACCTGGTGATGAAACAGCAGTTCCTACAGCTGACTGCACAGTTTGAATACATATGGTATGGTGAGTTCTTTATCAATAGAGAGAGTTTCAGTACGATAAACAGCAATTTTGATCAGTTTAACAGCGCTAAGCGATGAAAGGCTTTAAAACATATTTTATTGGAAGCACATTGATTTTAATCCTGTACCTGATGGCGCAATATTATAAGCCGCGCCCTACAGATTGGACAGCCAGTTACCTGAAGGAAGACAAAATCCCGTATGGACTGTATATTTTAAATCAGGAAATTGACCAGCTTTTTCCTGGTATAAAAACCATCATATCGAGATCAAGGGTCTATAACACCTTGAAAGATAAACGGTATCAAAACACCAATTATCTCATTGTTGCGGGGAAGGTTAAACTTGATGCGGCCGATTGGAAGGAACTGACACAGTTTGTAAAGGCCGGAAATCATGTACTTATTGCAACTTATGATCTGGGGAACGTGGTACAGGAGAAACTAAAAATAAAGCTGGGATCATATCTGCCCGGTACAAATAACAAAAGAAGGTTTGTAAGACTGGTTAACCCGGAACTTGATTCTGCGCATCACTATTATCTGCAGAAGGATTTGGGGCTGCAATATTTTGATGAGCTTGATACTGCCCGTGCGGTTGTACTGGGCAAAGACAGCAGGGGAAAAACAAACTTCATAAAGTATCCTATAGGTACAGGCGCATTATTTATTTTGCCTGACCCACAGCTATTAACAAACTATAGCCTTCTCGACCCTGAAGGGGCAGCCTACGCATCCAGGGTCATGTCGTACCTGCCAGATGCAGAAACCCTGATCTGGGACGAAAACAATACCCGTGGCAAAGTTACTGACAGCTCTTATCTGCGGGTGATATTTGGACACTCATCGCTCACATGGGCCTACAACCTCACTATATTCGGCTTGCTTTTATTTGTATTTTTTGAACTTAAACGCCGACAGAGAATTATTCCACTGCTGCTGCCGCTGAAAAATTCATCGGTTGAATTTGTTAAGGTGGTTGCCAAAGTATATTACCAGCAACGAGATAACCGGGATATAGCCTTTAAGAAAATAACATATTTTCTGGAGTACCTGCGGACTACCTATCACATAAAAACAGCTGACATTAATGATGAACTGGCCGCAGTATTGGTGCTGAAAAGCGGCGTACCTGATGAAACGGTACGAGAATTACTGAATCTCATGAATAGCTTAAAAACAAATAATAAGGTTAATGATCTTCAGCTGATCAACCTGAACCAACTCATAGAAAAATTTCACAGACAAGCCCTATAATATGGAAACGGAACTATTTAATCAAAGAACTGACCTGGCTGCACTGAATACTGCCGTAGAACAAATCAGACAGACACTGGGTAAAGTTATTGTTGGACAAAAAGAAACCATAGATTTTCTGATTGCCGCACTACTGGCAGACGGGCATATTTTACTTGAAGGGGTACCGGGTGTAGCAAAAACATTGAGCGCCAAGATGGTTGCCAAAAGTATAGCGGCTTCTTTTTCGAGGATTCAGTTTACACCAGACCTGATGCCTTCAGACGTTTTGGGAACTTCTGTGTTTGATCCGCGTACATCTGCCTTCGAATACAGGAAAGGACCAATATTCGGGCATATTATACTTATTGATGAAATAAACCGTGCACCGGCCAAAACGCAGTCTGCACTATTTGAAGTGATGGAAGAACGCCAGATTACCGTAGACGGCCATACTTATCCAATGGATGAGCCTTTCATGGTTTTAGCTACTCAAAACCCCATTGAACATGAAGGCACCTACCGCCTGCCTGAAGCGCAGCTAGACCGTTTTCTGTTCAAGATTGAGATCGGCTACCCAAGTCTGGAAGAAGAGATCCTGATTTTGCAGAACCAACATCAGATGAAAATTGGTGAGGCCCTGGATAAAGTAGAGGCCGTTTTGAGTATCAAGCAGATTTTATCATGCAGGGCTATTATCAAAGCGCTTCATGTTGAACCTAAACTCATTGAATACGCGGCAAAGATTGTTCATGAAACCAGGAATAACAAATCTATTTACCTTGGTGCTTCACCCAGGGCATCGCTTGCACTTATAAATAGCGCAAAAGCAATTGCCGCTATGCAGGGCCGCGATTTTGTAACCCCTGAAGACATTATTAAAGTGGCTTCCCCTGTATTATCGCACCGGATAATGCTTACTCCTGATAAAGAAATGGAAGGTTTAAGCACTAATGATGTGATAGCCCAGATTATTCAGAAGATTGAAGTACCCAGGTAAACTCTTATCAATTGAAAAGCATCATCCAAAAATACTATTATGACCTGTTTCCCGGCAAACGGCTTTTCGGCGGAATAGGCATATGCGTCAGTTTATTTCTCTTTTCATTTTTTCTGAACTGGCTGGAAGCACTCCCTTATATCTGTTCTGCTGTAATGCTGATTTTGGTGTTGCTGGACCTGCTCTTATTATATAATACAGCAAGGGGCGTATTTGCAAGCAGGGATCTTCCTGAAAGATTAAGTAATGGCGATGAAAATGAAATAATTATCCACACAGAGAATTTTTATGCTTTCCCTGTGCGGGTCGGCATTATCGATGAAATCCCCTCTCAGTTTCAAAAGCGTGATGTTTGGTTTAAAAGTAAATTGAAAGCCGGGGAAAAGAAGCGCATCAGCTATACCTTGAGACCAATAAAAAGAGGTGAATACCAATTTGGTAAACTTCGTATATATGTACAGTCTCCCCTGGGCCTTTTCAGCAAAAGGTATAATTATGGTAAAGATATTACTGTACCCGTATACCCTTCCTTCCTGCAAATGCGGAAGTATGAACTGATGGCTATTTCAAACCGGTTGAATGAAGTTGGTATCAAAAGGATCAGACGTATTGGCCACAGCATGGAGTTTGACCAGGTAAAAAGTTATATACAGGGTGATGATTACCGGACCGTTAACTGGAAAGCTACAGCCCGCAAGGGTGAACTGATGGTAAATTCTTATGTTGATGAGAAGGCTCAGCAGGTATATTGTGTAATTGATAAAAGCAGGGTAATGAAAATGCCCTTCGAGGGCCTGAGCCTGCTGGATTATGCTATAAATGCAAGTCTGGCATTATCTAATGTTGCCTTACTGAAGCAAGATAAAGCAGGATTGATAACAATTGCCGAAAAGCCCGGAAGTATAGTGGCAGCAGACCGCAAGCCGGCACAGCTGGGAAAAATAATGGAAGTTTTACACAAGGAGAAAACGCGGTACCTGGAAACCAATATGGAAGCCCTGCACAACACTATTCGTACAGTGCTGAAGCAACGGAGCCTTGTGGTGTTTTACACTAATTTTGAAAGTATGTCTGCCTTAAACAGGCAGCTTCCTTTTTTAAAACGTATAGCAAAGTTTCACCTGCTGCTGCTGGTGTTTTTTGAAAATACTGAGCTAAAAGCCATAACCGACGAGCCGGCCAGGGATGTTGAAGGTATCTATTTAAAAACCATCGCAAGTAAATTTGCTTACGAAAAAAAGCTTATGGTAAAAGAACTGGCCAGGAATGGAATTCTGAGCATCCTCACAGCTCCTGATAAGCTTACATTAAATGTAATCAACAGATACCTGGCTATTAAGGCGCAGCAGAAAATATGATTGTCTGGTATCTTCCAGGGAAAATAGTCATAGAAGTATCAAAAACCTCAAAACCAAATTAATCCTACAGAATTACTAGATAATTTATATCTTTGTCAAAGAATTAGACGTTCATTGATTTTTACTTATCCAGAAAGACTGAGGGAATGGCCCTGTGAAGTCTTAGCAACCTCTATATCGATGATATAAAAGGTGCTAACTCCTATCCAAATATTTGGAAAGATAAGCGAACGATCCTGAGAAGGTCAATTCAATTATTTTTTACATGAGTCTGTATATTTAAACCCGAAAGGGAATCAGAACTGTTCTAATAAAATTTATTTTAAATTTTGAACGAGCATTATAAATGAAAACAAACTTTACTACCATCCAAAACGGTCAATTACCGGCCTTATGTAACTGTACGCTCAGTACTAACACTATGATGCATAGCTGTTGTTGCACCTCTGCATTTAGAAAAATCTAGTCATTAATTACAAACCTTCAGGCAAACAACATCCTGTTGCTGCAGGGCTAACCAGGGGTATTACTGATCCTAAGGGATATGTTTTGTCTGCACAAATTGAAATCATATATGTTTAAAATCTACAAATACGTGTTAGGGATAATTTTATCCCTTGCCACGCTGCAGTTTGCAAGTGCACAGGCAGTAAAAGTATCCGGTGTTATCACTGAAAAATCTACAGGACTCCCCTTGCCTGGTGTAAGCATCTCGATTAAGGGCGGTACAGCCGGAACACAAACCAGTACTGATGGAAAATTCAGTATTCAGGCAAACACTAATGATGTACTGAGAATCGCTTTTATAGGATATAACAGTCAGGAAGTAACAATCACAAATGCTGCAAATCCTATTAATATCTCTTTGGAAGAATCACAGAACTCTTTGAATGAAGTGGTTGTTACCGCACTGAATATTACACGTGAAAAGAAGTCATTAGGTTATGCAGTACAGGAACTGAAATCTAAAGATATTTCAGAAGCTAAGGAAACAAACCTTGTTAATGCACTTTCTGGTAAGGTTGCCGGTGTACAGGTAACCAATAGTCAGGGCGATATGGGTTCATCAAGGATCATTATCCGTGGCGAAACTTCAATCTCTGGAAATAACCAGCCTTTGTTTATTATTGACGGTGTTCCGGTAGATAATACGCAGAACCTTGGTACAGGTGGATCAAGAGATTTTGCCAATACTATATCAGATATCAACTCTGAAGATATAGAATCTATGAGTGTATTAAAAGGTCCAAATGCAGCGGCATTATATGGCTCGCGGGCTGCAGCGGGTGTAGTACTGATTACTACCAAAAAGGGAAAAGGTACAAAAGGGTTGGGCATAAGCATAAACTCTAACACTTCCTTCTCCAGCCTGCTGATTTTACCCGAGTACCAGAACTCATTTGGACAGGGCTCTAACGGACAGTTCAGCTATGTAGACGGCAAAGGTGGTGGTGTGAATGATGGGGTAGATGAAAGCTGGGGCCCCCGGCTGGATGGAAGGTTGATTCCTCAGTTTAACTCTAATGGTGTTGCAGTACCCTTTGTAGCACATCCAGATAATGTGCGTAGTTTTTTTAACACTGGCCGTACACTAAATAACGGTATTGCTTTTTCAGGATCTGGTGATAAGTATGACTTCCGCCTGTCTTATAACAATTTTGACCAAACAGGTGTAATACCAAATTCATCACAATCTAAAAACTCGTTTCTATTTAATTCTACCTATAAGATTACACCAAAACTTACTTTAAGCACTTATGCAAACTTTGTAAACAGCAGTGCAGATAACCTGCCGGGTTCTGGAGGTAGAAGGGCTACAAGTACCATGCTGCAGTTTACCTGGTTTGGCAGACAGGTAGATGTTGAACAGCTGAAAACCTATAAAGATGCATCGGGAAACAACATCAACTGGAATAACAGTTATTACAGTAACCCTTATTTTGTGGCTTATGAAAATACGGTTGGTCAGGTACGTAACCGCTTAATTGGTAACGTAGAACTAAACTATAAGATTATTGACGGCTTGTCAGCAAATTTCAGGACAGGTAATGATTACTATACCGACCGCAGAAAAATCAGGGTTGCCTACGGTACCAACGGTACCCCATTCGGATCTTATGAAGAAGATGCCTATACATTTAGTGAGAATAATACCGAAGGGCGTTTAAACTATACAAAGCAATTAAACAAGGATTTTAACCTGGATGTATTGCTGGGCGGAAACATACGTACTACAACCTTTGAAAATAACGATCAGCTGGCTTCAAAATTAGCGGTAAGTGGTCTTTATACCCTTAGCAACTCGCGCGATCCGCTTGTTTCATCAAATATATTTACAAAACAGAAGATTTTTAGTGCCTTCAGTTCTGCACAGATTGGTTTCAGGAATTATGCATATCTGAACTTAACGGCCAGAAACGATTGGTCTTCTACGCTTCCAAGAGCTAACCGTTCTTACTTTTACCCTTCGGTAAATGGAAGTTTTATCTTGACAGAAGCATTTGATATTAAAAGTGATGTGCTGACATTTGCAAAGCTTAGAGCAGGCTGGTCTAAAGTTGGTAAAGACGCTTCTCCATACCAGCTGATTAATACCTACGCATTTATTGCACCATTTGACGGTAATCCGCAGCAATATGCTAATGCGGTTGACCTTAACGCAGAACTAAAACCGGAGAGCACCAAATCTACCGAGGCAGGTATAGAACTTGGATTATTTAAAAACAAGGTACGCTTCGATTTTGGCGTATACAATACTAAAAGTACTGACCAGATTCTGAATCTTGATGTAAGTACATCTACAGGTTATAGTCAGAAATTAGTAAACGGGGGCACCATTAACAATAAAGGTCTGGAAGCACAACTTGGAGTAACTGCAGTTAAGACCAAAAACTTTAGCTGGGATATTAGCACCAACTTCTCTTTGAACAGAAGTAAAGTTGAATCACTGTATGGAAATATCCAGAGTTATGTATTGGGAACTAACAGAACAGTACAGGTACTGGCCGCTGTTGGCCAGCCGTATGGTACATTGTTTGGAACCGCTTTTGTAAGAAATGCTGCGGGCGACATTATTGTAAAAGCTGATGGTACCCCAACTATCAGTGCTTCAAAGCAAACATTAGGAAAATTTACGCCCGACTGGATTGGGGGTATAACCAATAGCTTTACTTACAAAAACATTAACCTGAGTGCTCTGGTTGATGCTCATGTTGGTGGAAAGATTTATTCAAATACCAACCGTACAGGAACATATACCGGTGTACTGGCCTCTACACTTCCGGGCCGTGGTGCGGAGAACGGCGGGATCAGCTATTACTACCCTGGTAACAGTACTGCCAATAAAGCAGTACAGATTTCGGCCGGAACTGCTGCCCCGGGCGGAGCAACAGTTTATGATGACGGTATGGTTTTCAAAGGCGTACTGGCAGATGGTTCAGCCAATAGTACAATCTTACCTGCACAACAATATTATAAAGGCTTTACCAATGCTGATGAAGCTTTTGTATACAGTGCAACCTATGTAAAATTAAGAGAGGTTAAATTAGGTTATACCTTACCGCAGCAATGGATAAAAAAGATTGGCTTGCAGAGTGCAACAGTATCTGTTGTTGGCCGTAATCTGCTTATTATTCATAAAGAAGTACCAAACATTGACCCTGAAACAGCATTTAACACTGGTAACGGACAAGGTCTTGAAGATCTTACCCTACCAGGCGTACGTAACGTTGGATTCAATATTAACCTTAAATTCTAATACCATGAAGATCAAATCAATATATCTGATACTATCAGGAGTACTTTTACTTTCTGCAGTATCATGCAAGAAAGCGCTGGACGAAAGCAATGTAAACCCTAATGCCTCTGAGAATGCGCAGCCAGATTATCTGCTAACTGCAGCAATTAAATCTACCTCGGATACCTATTGGGGCACAACAAATAATATGAATTCCAGTCTGCTGTTTGTACAGCACTGGTCAAAAATACAGTATACCGATCCGGACAGGTATATATTTGCCAATACAGATTTTCAGGAACTTTGGTCTACCAGTTACTCCAGGGGTATAGTTAACCTGAACCAGATTATTAAACTGGCAGATGCACAGGCTAATCCAAATTATAAGGGTGTAGCACTGGTATTGCGATCATGGGTATTTACACTTCTAACCGATGCCTATGGTGATGTACCCTATTCTCAGGCTGGTGATATTGATCAGTACCTTTTGCCAAAATATGATAAACAACGTGATGTATATATTGGGGTACTTGCAGATCTGGCTACGGCACAGGCTTCACTGAGTACCTCTGGAAAAGCAATTGCAGGTGATGTGATTTATGCAAACTCTATTGCTTCCTGGAAAAAGTTTACAAACTCACTGCGACTAAGAATTGCGCTTCGCATTGCAGACCGGGAGCCTGAACTGGCCAGACAGGTAATTGCCGCTATACAGGCTGAAGGCAGCGGTTATATTAGCTCTAACCAGGAAAATGCCCAGCTGGTATACAAGGCTTCACCAAACCAGAACCCAATCAGCAATTTATTTGATACAAGAGATGATTACAGGATCAGCAAAACGATAGTAGACCAGCTTGCTTCAACTAATGACCCCCGCTTACCGGTATTTGCCAGTAAGGCAGCCGCAACACAGCTCTACACAGGAGTGCCAAATGGCTTACTTACAGGAGATGCCGCGGCACTAGGTTTAACAAGAACATCTAAACCGGGGGCTTACTTTACTGCACCGGCGGCACCGGCAGTAATTATGAGCTATGCTGAAGTACTGTTTGACCGCGCAGAAGCGGGTGCCAGAGGCTTTACTGCTGAAAATGCAGCAACTTTATATGGGCAGGCCATTGATGCATCTTTTGCACAATACGGCATTTCGGCTACTGAAGCAGCAACGTATAAGGCATTACCATCTGTAACCTATGATGCTGCAAACTATAAAAAGTCTATAGGTAACCAAAAATGGATTGCCTTGTTTGGACAGGGCCTGGAGGCCTTTGCCGAATGGAGAAGGTTAGATTACCCCCTGCTGAGCCCGGCAGTTGCAGGATCATTAAACGGAAAGATACCGGTAAGGTTTATTTATCCTGGAACAGAGCAATCTTTAAATCCGGATAACTATAAAGCTGCGGTAGCAAACCAGGGAGCAGATTTATTGACTACCAAATTATGGTTTGATATGAATTAGCTTAGCAGCAATATCAGTAAATAGAGAAGCCCCCGGCAGTTAAGCTGGGGGCTTCTTTGTATTCAGATCATTGATGTTACTTGCCCAATAAGGCTTTAGCTTTTTCCACAACATTGCTGGTGGTAAAACCAAACACTTTATAAAGTTCCTCTGCAGGAGCAGATTCACCAAAAGTAGTCATGGCAATAATATCTCCCTCATCAGTAACATACTTATGCCATCCAAGTGGCGATCCTGTTTCTACAGCAAGTCGTTTTCTTACTGCTTTCGGGAAAACCTCCTCTTTATAAGCAGCATCTTGTTTTTCAAAAAGTTCCCACGATGGCATACTTACCACGCGTGCATTGATGCCTTCTTCTTTTAGTTTAGCCTGAGCAGTCATAATCAGGGCAACTTCAGAACCTGTAGCCATCAGGATCAGGTCTGGAGTTCCTTCAGAATCAGAAAGGATGTATGCACCTTTTTCCAAGCCCTCGGCTTTACCATATTGGTCCTGGTCTAAAACCGGCAGACCTTGTCTGGTGAAAACCAACACAACCGGACCATCTTTATGTTCTAATGCTACCCTCCACGCGTGTGCAGTTTCATTGGCATCTGCCGGGCGGATCACAGTGATATTAGGAATTGAACGCAGTGAAATCAATTGCTCAACAGGCTGGTGAGTAGTTCCATCTTCCCCCAAACCAATACTATCATGCGTATACACAAAAATAGGACGTATTTTCATAATCGCTGCAAGTCGGATTGGCGGACGCTGATATTCTGAGAACATCAGGAAGGTAGCTCCAAATGGGATTACTCCTTTTGTTAATGCCATACCTACCAATGCAGAACCCATGGCATGTTCGCGGATTCCAAAGTGGAAATTACGGCCGGTACGGTCTTCAGAAGTAAATGAACCATATTTTTTAAGATTGGTTTCTGTTGAAGGAGCTAAATCTGCTGCACCGCCAATTAATCCAGGAACACTGTCTGCAATGGCATTCAGTACTTTTCCAGATGCCTGACGGGTAGCCATTTTCTCGTCTGAAGCAGCAAAAACCGGCAGAGAATCTTTCCAGCCTTCTGGCAGTTCTCCGCTTTGTGCACGTTCATATTCAGCAGCTTCTTTAGGGAATTCTGCCTTGTATTTAGCATATAATTCATCCCATTTCTCATTAGCTGCAGTACCTTTTTTACCAGCAGCTTCATAGAATTCCGCAACTTCGGGAGATACATAGAATGATTTTTCCGGATCAAATCCAAAGAATTCTTTAACCAGTTTAATCTCGTCTGCACCCAATGGTGAGCCGTGTGAACCTGCAGTGTTTACTTTATTTGGGCTACCATAAGCAATCTGCGTACGTACTTTAATCAGTGAAGGCTTTTGCGTTTCACCTTTGGCATTTCTCAATGCATTTAATAAGGCAGTAAGATCATTACCATCCTCTACCACCTGCACATGCCAGTTATACGCTTCAAATCTTTTGGCTACATCCTCATTAAATGCAATATCGGTATCGCCTTCAATAGAAATATGGTTATCATCATAAAAATAGATCAGGTTTCCCAGTTCCAGATGTCCGGCCAGGGAAGCAGCCTCGGAGGTTACCCCCTCCATCATATCACCGTCACTGCAGATAGCGTATACTTTATAATCAAAAAGATCAAAGCCTGGTTTATTATATCGTGCCGCCAGATGTTTTTGCGCAATTGCAAAGCCTACACCATTGGCAAAACCCTGACCCAAAGGTCCGGTAGTAACATCAACACCATCAATCAATCCGTATTCAGGGTGACCTGCAGTTTTACTGTTTAACTGACGGAAACTTTTCAGGTCGTCCATAGTTACATCAAAACCTGTTAAATGGAGCAAGCTGTACTGCAACATACAACCATGCCCTGCCGACAAAATAAACCTGTCCCTGTTTGCCCAAGTAGGGTTTTTAGGGTTATAATTCATATAGTGGGCATAAAGGGCATGTCCCATAGGTGCAGCCCCCATCGGCATACCAGGGTGCCCTGAATTTGCTTTTTGCACACCATCAATTGACAGTGTACGTACGGTATTGATTGCTATCTCTTCGATATTAGTAGTTGAATCCATCTTTAAAATAATTTACTGATATAAGATTAATCGCTATAAACTTTAATTGTTTGATTGCTTTTACTTTGTGACAGAAAATTTATAAACAGAAACCGTATTGTAAGCAGATCCTGACACTAATGTAGTAGATGGGAATGATGGCTGGTTAGGAGAATCAGGAAAGTGCTGCGTTTCAAGACAGAATGCAGAGCGGTACCCATAAGTAGCGCCACCCTTACCGTTATTAATCTGATCTGTAAGGAAGTTTCCGCTGTAAAACTGTATGCCTGGCTCCTCAGTTAATACTTCCATTACTATACCTGTTTTTGCACTGCTCACCGTAGCCGCTTTACGCAATCCTGATCCTTTTCTCAGCACCCAGTTATGGTCATAACCTTTGCCATTTTTTAACTGCGGATCGTTATCATTGATATGATCACCAATCAGCTTTGGACTGGTAAAATCGAATGCGGTGCCTGTAACTTTGGTTAGCTTGCCCGTAGGGATCAGCGTAGCATCAACAGGCGTATATTCATCTGCTTCGAGTGTAAGTTTATGATCAGTGATTGTTTTATCACCGGCACCATTCAGATTAAAATAAGCATGATTGGTTAGATTAACTACCGTAGTTTTATCAGTGGTAGCATTATACGCGATTTTCAGCGAATTATCATCCTCCAGCGTATAAGTAACCTTCACTTTAAGATTGCCCGGGTAACCAGCTTGGCCATCTTTAGAAAGATAAGTCAACTCAAGGGTATGTGTATCTTTTTGCACTGCATCCCATACTTTTTTATAAAAACCATCGAAACCACCATGCAGGGTATTTACACCATCGTTAACCTGCAGCTGATACGATTTACCCTCCAGTGAAAATTTACCTTTGGCAATCCTGTTTCCGTAACGTCCTATAAGAGCGCCAAAAAACGACTCTTTTTTATCCTGATAGGCTTTGAGGCTGTCGTGACCCAGCACTACATCTACAAATTGTCCTTTATTATCTTTTACCAGCAAAGACACCAGTCTGCCCCCAAAATTGGTTATGGCCGCAGTAGCACCATCTTTATTTTTAAGTGTATACAGATGTACAGCTTTGTTATCTACCATAACGGCAAAAGCCGAAGAATCTAGAGTAGCGGTAGAGGCTGTACTATCACTTTTGACGGTATCCGTACCAGTTGTCTTGTTAGATGAATTGCAGCTGGCCAGGATTCCTGCAGCCAGTAATAAGGTAAGAAATAAATTTTGATTCGTTCTCATATTAAATTACAGATTATATTTAGTAGTACCAAAGTAGCTAAAATTACATAAAACGTCAAAACAACGATTAATATATATTCTTTGAATTCCAATAATAAATCTTTTAATTACATTGCTAAACTCTACACAATTACCTTAAATATAAAAATGCTGTAGAGAATAACCAGATATTGGCCAAATGAACGCTGCTAATTACATGCTCAATAATGATTGAATACGGAACGGATAACCGGATGCTGCTTGCAGTTGATTGTATCATATTTGGATTTGATGGTGAGAACCTGAAAATCCTGCTAGTTAAAAGGGCCTTGGAGCCGGAAAAAGATAAGTGGAGTTTGATGGGGGGCTTTATTACCAATAATGAAAGCCTTGATGAAGCGGCAAATAAAATCCTGCTGCAGCTTACGGGACTAGACGGTGTATATCTGGAACAGCTTCATGCGTTCGGTAACCCGCAAAGAGATCCTAAAGACAGAGTAATATCTGTGGCCTATTTTGCATTGATCGATATCCATAAATATGAAACACAGCTAAGCGATCGCTACCATGCGGAATGGTTTCTAACCAGCAAAATGCCTGACCTGATTTTTGACCATAATGATATGGTAGAAGCTGCTAAGCAGAAGATCAGGTACAAGGCGGCACTACATCCACTATTATTTGAACTGATGCCGCGGAAGTTTACTATTCCGCAGCTGCAAAGTTTGTATGAAGGGGTGTATAATACTAAAATAGACAACCGGAACTTCATCAGGAAGTTAACTTCCACAGGACTGCTGATCAAGCTGGAAGAGAAAGATAAATCAAGTTCCAAAAAAGGGGCATTTTACTTTAAGCTTGACAAGAAAAAATATAAGGCAAAATTCCAGGCCTTTCTTAATTTTATTCCTAACCCAGAAAACCTCATCAGCTAAGCCCCTCTCAGGCAGTAATGAGCGCTGCTTAAAAAATTGTAAGCGTTAAATAGGCAGAAAAATTTCTTTTACTAAACAAATAAACGTTAATTAGACATTTATTTAATATATGAAACCAAATATATATGTTATAGGGGTAGATTACGGATCAGACTCTGTCCGATCGGTACTCGTTAATGCACTAAACGGAGAAGAAGTTTCTTCTTCAGTTTTTAATTATCCAAGATGGCAAAAAGGATTATACTGTAATCCCGCAGCCAACCAATTCAGACAACATCCTTTAGATTACACGGAGGGACTGGAACAAACAATTAAAGACTGTATCAAAAAAGCAGGCGGACAAGTGGCTGCTGATGCGGTAAAAGCAATTGCTATAGACACAACTGGTTCTACACCGGTAGCAGTTGATGAATCTGGTACCCCATTGGCCTTATTACCTGAATTTGAGGAAAACCCACATGCCATGTTTGTATTGTGGAAGGACCATACGGCCGTGAAGGAAGCAGCACAGATAAATGAACATGCAGCAAAATCTGAACCTAATTATCTGAAATACTGTGGCGGAATCTATTCTTCTGAATGGTTCTGGGCAAAATTACTGAGAACACTGCGTGCAGATGAAAAAGTAAGAAATGCTGCCTACTCTTGGGTAGAGCATTGCGACTGGATCCCATTTTTGCTGACTGGCGGGACGTCAGTAAAAGAAATGAAACGCAGCCGTTGCGCCGCAGGGCATAAAGCATTATGGGCTGAAGAATTTGATGGCCTTCCGCCTAACGATTTCTTTAAGTCTCTGGACCCTTTACTCGATGGGTATACATCAAGATTATTTAGTGAAACTTATACCTCAGCCGAATCTGCTGGTTCACTAAGTAAAGAATGGGCTGAAAGATTAGGCCTAAGCACGGAAGTAAAAGTGGGCGTTGGCGCTTTTGACGCACATATGGGTGCTGTAGGCGGGCTGATAGAACCTTATCACCTGAGCAAGGTAATGGGAACCTCTACCTGTGATATCCTGGTGGCACCTACTGCTGATATGGAAGGGAAATTGATTAAAGGGATATGCGGGCAGGTTAACGGCTCGGTTATTCCTAGTATGGTTGGTCTGGAAGCAGGACAGTCTGCATTTGGAGATACCTATGCCTGGTTTAAGAATATTCTAAGCTGGCCCTTGAAAAGCCTCTTACATCAGTCTGCCATTATCAACGCAGAAACCGCAAAAGCGCTGGAGCAGGAAATGCTGGATAAAATGATTCCTGAGCTTAGCAAACAGGCTGGTTTATTGCCTAAAAACGAAGACGATGAATTGGGAATAGACTGGTTTAACGGACGCAGAACACCTGATGCCAATCAGGAATTGAAAGGTGCATTAAGCAATCTTGACCTGGGAACTGATGCGCCCCGTTTGTTCAGGGCATTGGCTGAAGCTACCTGCTTTGGTGCAAAAAATATTGTAGACCGTTTTATTTCTGAAGGGATACCTGTTAAAGGAATTATTGGTATTGGAGGAGTGGCTAAAAAGTCGCCCTATATAATGCAGATGATGGCTGACGTGCTTAATATGCCGATCAGGATCCACCGCTTTGAGCATACATGCGCACTTGGGGCTGCCATTTTTGCCTCGGTAGTAGCAGAAATATATCCAACCGTGGAAGAAGCAATGCAGGGTATGGGAAGCGGGTTTGATGCCGAATACTTCCCAGTGCAGGATGATGTAGACTACTATGCAAAACGTTACCCTGTTTATCAGTCTCTGGGAAAATACATAGAACAACATACAACTCATGAATAAATATCAGGATATACGTGAAAAAGCGTATGCAGCAAATATGCAGCTGCCTAAGCTGGGGCTGGTGCTGTTTACATTTGGCAATGCCAGTGCTGCCGACCGGGCAAATAAGGTCTTTGCGATAAAACCAAGTGGTGTACCTTATGAAGAGCTGTCGCCAGAAAACATGGTGATTGTTGACTTTGATGGCAACACTATAGAAGGCAGCCTTCGTCCGTCATCTGATACTAAAACCCATGCTGTTTTATACAAACACTGGGAAGAAATAGGAGGAATAGTACATACACATTCTACTTATGGCACTGCCTGGGCGCAGTCATTGAAACCCATCCCGGTTTACGGTACCACCCATGCAGATCATACCACGGCTGCCATTCCCTGTGCACCGCCGATGAGCGATGATAAGATCAAGGGTAATTATGAATATGAAACCGGATTCCAGATTATGGAACACCTGCAGGCAGAGGGACTAAGTTATACAGAAGTAGAAATGATCCTGGTGGGTAACCATGCCCCTTTTACCTGGGGAAAAACAGCTGACAAAGCTGTTTATAACAGTGCCGTAGCAGAGGAACTGGCGAAGATGGCATTTTTGACTGAACAGATCAGAAGTGATGTAAAACCTATGAAAGACGCTTTAATTCAAAAACATTATGACAGGAAACACGGTGTTGATTCCTATTATGGTCAATAAATAAAAACTATGACAACCAACCTAAAACAATTAGAAGCCTGGTTTATAACCGGAAGCCAGCATCTGTATGGAGAAGAGACGCTTAGACAAGTTGCGGAGCATTCTCAGCAAATTGCAAGGGCACTGAATGATTCTCCTCAGATACCTGTTAAAATCGTTTTCAAGCCAACTGTTAAAACTACCGAGGAGATTTATGAGATTTGCCAGGAAGCTAATAATGCCGAGAACTGTATTGGTATTATTGCATGGATGCATACTTTCTCTCCGGCAAAAATGTGGATTGGCGGACTCAAGATATTGCAGAAACCACTCTTGCACCTGCATACCCAATTTAACCGTGATATTCCATGGAGTACAATGGATATGGATTTCATGAACCTGAACCAAAGTGCACATGGCGACCGCGAATTTGGGTTTATAGTTTCGCGCATGCGCATTAACCGTAAGGTTGTTGCCGGACATTGGGAAGATCCTGAAGTGCGTGAAAGTGTAAATACCTGGCTGAGGGCTGCTGCCGGCTGGTTTGATATGCAGGGAGCAAAATATGCGCGTTTTGGAGATAACATGCGTAATGTTGCAGTTACCGAAGGTGATAAAGTAGAAGCAGAGATTAAATTTGGTTTCTCGGTAAATACGTATGGAGTTGGTGATCTTGTAGCAGTAATCAATCAAACTACTGATAGTGAAATTGATCACCTGGTAAAGGAATATGCAGATACTTATGTAATGGCACAAAGCCTGATTAAAGGCGGTGCACAGCATGCTTCTTTAAGAGAAGCGGCAAAAATTGAAATTGGCCTTCGTAATTTCCTGGAGAACGGGAACTTTAAAGGCTTTTCTGATACTTTCGAAGACCTGCATGGCATGAGCCAGCTGCCAGGTATCGCCGTACAACGTTTAATGAGCGATGGATATGGTTTTGCAGGTGAGGGCGACTGGAAAACAGCTGTACTGGTAAGAACTATGAAAGTAATGGGCAGCGGCCTGGAAGGGGCAAATGCCTTTATGGAAGATTATACTTATCATTTTGAACCTAAAAATTCTTTTGTGCTTGGATCACATATGCTGGAAGTAGATGCTGCCCTGGCTAAAGGACCAGTAAAATGTGAGATCCATCCTTTAGGTATTGGCGGAAAGGCTGATCCTGTAAGGCTGATTTTTGATGCAGCCAATGGTCCGGCATTAAATGCCTCTATCATTGACATGGGAAACAGGTTCAGAATGCTTGTTAACGTAGTGGACGGTGTAGACGAAAAACATGAGCTACCTAAACTTCCGGTAGCCCGCGTATTGTGGAAACCACAGCCAGATATGAAAACAGGATGTGCCGCATGGATTTATGCAGGTGGTGCGCATCATACTTGTTACAGTCAGAACTTAATTGCTGAACATCTCACAGATTTTGCAGATATTGCAGGGATAGAATATGTGGGGATAGACAATAACACTACCATTAACCAGTTGCGTAATGAACTGAAATGGAATGAGGTATACTATCAACTGAATAGACATTAATCTGTGAACTTAATCAAACCAAATATAAAATTATGACTAATAGTTTAGCAACTACGGATTACGTAGTTTTTATCGTTTATTTTCTTGTGGTTTCTGGCTATGGGTACTCCATATACAGAAAACGTGAAAAGGGTGAACGTGATGCGAAAGCATTTTTCCTGGCCGAGGGTACATTAACCTGGTGGGCTATCGGTGCATCATTAATTGCATCAAACATATCTGCCGAGCAGTTTATAGGGATGAGCGGTGAAGGATTTTTCCTTGGGGTTGCCGTAGCAGCTTATGAATGGATTGCTGCCATTGCACTGATTATTGTAGCTGTATGGTTTATCCCGGTATATCTTAAGAATAAGATTTATACCATGCCGCAGTTCCTAAAAACAAGGTATAATGAATCTGTGGCCCTTATTATGGCCGTATTCTGGTTGTTTCTGTATGTTTTTGTAAACCTTACCTCTATTCTCTATCTGGGTGCTGTAGCTATTAACGGCTTAACGGGAGGTGAGTACCTGCATGTAATCATGATTGGACTTGCCGTGTTTGCCTTGTTTATCTCCCTGGGAGGTATGAAGGTTGTGGCTTATACTGACGTTATACAGGTGGCGGTACTTATTTTTGGTGGTTTGGTAACTACCTATATCGCTTTAACGGTAGTAGGACAGAAATTTGGTGTAGGCAGCAATGCCATCGCTGGTTTTAATGTACTGATAGAACAGGCTCCTGATCACTTTAAAATGATTATTCCAAGGCCAACTGCCAATTCAACCCAGAATGAAATTAGTAAATACCTTACTTTCCCTGGTCTGATGTCTTACATTGCCGGTATCTGGATTATCAACCTGAACTATTGGGGTTGTAACCAGTATATCACACAAAGGGCTTTGGGTGCCGATCTGCATACTGCAAGAACAGGAATTCTGTTTGCCGGCCTTTTAAAATTACTGATGCCGGTAATTGTAATGTTGCCAGGTATTGCTGCTTATGTTTTATATAAAGGCGGTCATTTACCGCAATTAATTGGCGGGAAAGACGGTGCGTATTCTGCAGTGCTTACCTTTTTACCAACGGGATTAAAAGGTTTATCTGTAGCTGCTTTAACAGCTGCTATTGTGGCCTCACTTGCCGGTAAAGTTAACAGTATCTCAACCATTTTCACTTTAGATGTATACTCTAAATATTTCAATAAAAACAATGATGAAAAGAGCCTGGTAAGGGTTGGCCGTATAACTGTGGTAGTAGGGTTAGTTTTAGCGATCCTGTTTACCTGGAACGATCTATTAGGAATTGGCGGAGTTGGTGGTTTCACCTATATCCAGAAATATACAGGATTTATCAGTCCGGGTGTATTTGCCATGTTCTTCCTGGGAATGTTCTGGAAAAGGACTACAGGCAGTGCAGCAATTGTAGGTGTACTCGCAGGCTTCCTGTTCTCAGTATTCTTTAATGAGATGGCACCATCAGTAATGGGCCATGAAACTATCTTATATACCGCTTATCCTAATGGTAATGGCGGATGGGAAATACCATTCCATATCTGTATGGGATTATCATTTGGGTTTACCATGGTGATTATGATCCTGATGAGTTTAGCTGGTCCAAAAATAAATCCTAAAGCATTTGAACTGGATAAAAGTATGTTTAATGTGAAACCTTCTACATTAGCTTTAATTATTCTGACACTAATGATCATTGCTGCACTCTATGTGAAGTTCTGGTAAGCTTAAGCTTTATAGATATACTAAAAAGGGCCCCCAAATGGAGGCCCTTTTTACTTTGAACACAAAATGCTATTATAACGCCCGCTAAGTAATTTACCAGGCTAGTACTGTTCTTTGTAGCTTCTTGGAGATTTACCGGTAATAGATTTAAAGACCCTGTTAAAATTGGTAATACTATTAAAACCGCAGCTATAGGCTATGGCTGCAATGCCATTGTGCGAGCCGCTCATAAGCAGCTTGCAGGCTTCGTTAATACGTACCTTATTTAAAAAACTGACCAATGTATATCGGGTATGTTTTTTAAAATAACGGCAAAAGGCATGTGGGGTCATATACGCCTGTTCTGCCACTTCATCGAGGGTGATCTGCTTATTATAATTCTGGATGATGTAATTGTAGATAGATGCTATGCGCATACCTTCATTGTCATTGATTGAACGTGGAAATGAATTTACCGTAAGTGGTTCAAGTCCCTTTACACTGCTTAAAGTTTTAAGCAGCTGCAGAAACAACATCAGCTGATCTATCCCTTCAGAATGCAGTAAGGCTTCCAGTTTGGCTGAGATATCTTCAAAAAGGTACTGGGGCACTTTGAAGCCGCAATCATAGCTTTCTAAAAAGCTTTGAACAGCCTTCATCTCGGGCAAATCAAACAGGGCAGACAGCTTATCATTCGGATTGAAAAACACGGTGATGGTCCGGATTTTTTTAGTGCTGTCTGGCTCAAAATATTCAGGATCGCTTTTAAACAGATGGGGCATATTTGCACCAAATAAATAGATCTCTCCCGGGTGGAACAGGTGCATATTCATTCCTGCAACCAGGGTGCCTTCCCCTTCCTGAATCCAGGTTAACTGTATTTCTTTATGACGGTGCAGATACGTATAAAAATGCGGCATATCCTCAACCTGAACAATAATTGTCCTGTCGTGAGATACTGGTATGGTAAACGGCAAAACCTTCATATCTTAAATATAGTTAAATTGATTCCGGCTGTCAAATTAAAGATATCTGTTAGCCGAGAACGGATTAATATCCATAGATAATGCATCTCCGTTGATCAGCTCTGCTACCAGCTTTCCTGTTGCCGGGCCTAAACTGATTCCCATCATACCATGTCCTGTTGCTACGGTAAGGTTTTTCAGGGTTTTGCTGTTGCCAAGGTATGGAAGTCCGTCTGGTGAGCATGGCCTGAAACCAAACCAGATATCTTTTACTTCAGGCAGCGCAGGCTTTAAATCCGGAAAATACTTTGGAATGGATTCTACAATCCCTTTCACTCTGTTCATATTGATCCTGTCGTTAACCGCATCAATTTCCATGGTACCGCCAAACCGTATTTTATCACCCATAGGTGTTACTGAAACTTTTGCTTCGCATAATAAGGCAGCGATATGCATATTCTTTTGGGTATCATTCACTTTAAAAGAATATCCTTTTCCAGGCATTAATGGTATTTTAAAACCGGCCGACTTAGCAATTTCTGGCGACCATGAACCGCCCGCAAGCACGTAATGATCTGCCGCGTATTCTTTGCCAGAGGCGATTACCTTTGTGATTTTTCCAGTTTCGCGGACAATTTTAGTAACTTCTGCCTGCGGTATAATTTTTACACCAGAATTTGTAAGATACTGCTGTAACAGGCGCAGAAGCCGATTCGGATTAAGATGAGCATCGCATCTGTAATGTATGCCGCCCAGTACATCCAGTTTAAGTTCCGGCTGTAATTTCTGTGATTCTGCTGCTGTTAACGAAACTACATCCAGGCCAAGGTTTCTGGCCTGCTCTGCGATATGCAGTTCTTCTTCTCCTACTTTCTCTGATTTGTAAAGCATCAGGATACCATTATTGGTAAGGCCAAAATCACCTATTTTTGCCGTAATATCGTTGTAAAGATCTTTGCTCAACAAGGAAATATCACGAAGGGGAACGGCAGCATTTTCGGCCTGCTGTTTATTGGCGCTTTTCATAAACTTGAGGCCCCACCCTACCAGATTCATATTCAGCGATGGTTTAACATAAAACGGACTCTTACTGTCAAACATCCATTTTATACCTTTTTCCAACATCCCCGGAGCTGCTAAGGGAACAAAATGACTAGGCACGATCATTCCGGCATTACCAAAGGAACAGTTATCTGATAAATCACCCTTTTCCAATACCGTTACCTCCCAGCCAGACTGCTGCAGATAATAAGCAGAACTTAATCCAATAATCCCGGCGCCAATTACAATTGCTTTTCCCATTTAAATTCTTGATCTCTATTTATATATTCTGTATTCTTAATAATTGAGGTTCCGGGTGCTATAATACCTGGAAACCTTTAGCGTAAGGGTCATCGTCATCAATTTTGATGGTATTATAACCATATACTTTTGCCCATCCTTCAATGCTTGGAATAATAGCCTTACGGCCCTGAACCTCTACCACATCTTCTACCCTGCCTATAAACGTACTGCCTATAATGCTTTCATGAATAAAGGTATCTCCTTTGGCCAGTTTACCTTTTGCAAACCATTGCGCCATACGTGCAGAAGTACCGGTACCGCAAGGAGAGCGGTCAATAGCCTTATCTCCATAAAAAACTGCATTACGTGCAGTAGCCTCCGGAGATTTGGTATCGCCTGCCCATAATATATGTGTACAGTCTTTAATTGTAGGATTTTCGGGGTGGACAAAGCTGTATTTCTCATTGATCCTTTTACGGATTTCCCTGCTCCAGGAGATAATCTGGTCTGCGGCATAATGATCTATACCTTTAAAATTTTCCTGTGGATCTACAATTGCATAAAAGTTACCGCCATAAGCCACATCAAAAGTTAAAGTTCCAAGATCTGGACATTCTACAGTCAGTCCTTCAGAATCAAGATACGCCGGTACATTGGTTAACTTAACTGAAGATACTTTCTGTCCTTCTTGTTTATATTCAATATGTACCAATCCGGCCGGGGCTTCCATTCTTACAATTCCGGGCGTTTTAGGCATAATCAGACCTTCTTCAATAGCGATAGTAATTGTTCCGATTGTACCATGTCCGCACATAGGTAAACAGCCGCTGGTTTCTATAAAAAGAACGGCTACATCATTTGCAGGGTCATGAGGTGGATAAAGGATGCTTCCAGACATCATATCATGTCCGCGGGGTTCGTACATCAGGCCCTGTCTGATCCAGTCGTAGTCCTTTAGAAAATGCTGCCTCTTTTCACTCATAGTTGCACCAATCAGGTTTGGTCCGCCACCGGCAACCACCCTGACCGGATTACCGCAGGTATGTGCATCTACACAAAAAAATGTTTTACTTGCCATAGCTATTTAGTCATCACGTTATCAACCATTCTCCAGATACCTAAAGGATTTCCATCCTGTAAGGCTGCAGGCAAAAGTTTCCTGTTCCAGTTCTGCCAGCTTAAGGGGCGTACAAAACGACGTATAGCGGTAGTACCTACCGATGTAAACCGACTGTCGTTAGTTGCCGGGAAGGGTCCGCCATGCTGCATCGCTGCACATACTTCTACTCCCGTTGGCACACCATTTAACAGGATACGGCCGGTTATATCTTCAGCTTTTTCAAACAGTGACTGATAAGCGCTCAGCTCCTCATCTTCAGCCATAACAGATAATGTTAACTGGCCACCTACATATTCCAGTACAGCTTCAAGTTCTTCAGCATTTTCTGCAACAACCAGCAATGACCAGGGTCCAAAAACTTCCTCCTTTAATTTAGGGTTTGCCAGAAAGTCTTTTGCAGATACTTCTGCTATGGTAGCATGGGCCTGGTTAGTTGCGTCTGCCTGTGATTTATCTGATTTGACCAGCAGCGTAACCTCAGATTCCTGCAGCATTTCTGCTGTAAGAGTTTCATAGTTCTGACAGATTCCGGAAGTAAGCATAGTTGCAGAAGAGATTTCCGCAATTTTCTCTGTCAGGGTATTTTTAAAACGAGATAAACCTGAAGAACTGATAGCTAAAAGCAATCCTGGATTAGTACAGAACTGGCCGGCGCCCATGGTAATTGATCCTGCGTATTGCTCGGCAATTTTCTCTGCTCTTGTTTCAAGCGCAGCAGGTAACAACAATACTGGGTTTATACTTCCCATTTCGGCGAAAACCGGAATTGGAACTTCCCTTTCGGCCGCCAGCTGGGTTAAAGCCATACCACCTTTAAATGATCCGGTAAAGGTTACAGCTTTGGTTTTTGGGTGTTTAACTAACTGAGCACCGATTTCATAGCCATTATCAAACAACATAGAAAATACACCTTCTGGCATGCCTGTAGCAATAACGGCTTTCTGAATAGCAGAAGCAACCAGAGCACTTGTTCCCGGATGTGCAGCATGTGCTTTTACAATAACCGGGCAGCCTGATGCCAAGGCCGAAGCGGTATCACCGCCGGCAACAGAAAATGCCAGAGGAAAGTTACTGGCACCAAACACTACAACTGGTCCCATTGCTACCAGCATTCTTCTGATATCCGGACGTGGTGCCGGCTGGCGGTCGGGCAGTTCATTATCTATAATTGCTTCAACCCATGAACCTTCGGCTACCAGGTCTGCAAACATATTCAGCTGTCCTACAGTTCTGCCTCTTTCGCCCTGTATTCTACCTGCCGGTAAACCGCTTTCAGCACAGGCACGCTCAATTAAAGTATCGCCAAGGTCTAGTATCTCCTGGGCAATGGCACGCAGAAAAGCGGCTTTACGGTCTTTATCAATATTTTTATATACTGCAAAAGCACTTACAGCCTGCTTAAGCGCTTCATCCACATCTTTCTGCTGAGCAGGAAAAAAATCACCATCTAATTGTGCAGATGTTAATGGATTTATTGCCTTAAATGCTGTAGTGTTGGCTACAGCATACTCATTACCTATCAAGTTCAGTCCGTTCATTCGTTTTTTTTTTTTAGCTTAATTGTGCAACTACTCCCCAGCTGCCTTCAGGTAGTTCTGGTCTTACCTGTAATGCGTCATCAATTACTTTCTGCACATAATCGCGTTCTGTTCCTGTCAGTTTAAGACGCGGTGCCCTCACATGCTCAGTACCCGTGCCTGTAGCAACTTCTGCAAGTTTAATGTACTGAACCAGTTTTGGATGAATATCAAGATCCAGCAAAGGCATAAACCAACGGTTGATGGCAATTGCTTCTTCATACCTGCCAGCTTTTACTAAACGGAAGATAGCCACTGTTTCTTTAGGGAAGGCATCTACCAAACCTGCAATCCATCCATGAGCACCTGCAACAATACTTTCCAGCGCTAAAGGATCTACACCGGTAAAGATTTTAAAACGGTCACCAAAGCGGTTTAACATTCTGGTCACATTGCTGATATCACGTGTAGATTCTTTAACAGCAACAATATTTTCATATTTCTCTAATTTTGAGAACATGTCTATAGTAACATGGATTTTATAATCAACCGGGTTGTTATAGATCATAATTGGCAAAGCAGTTGCTGTTGCTACCGCTGCGAAGTAGGTTACCGTTTCATCTGCAGAAGCATAGTAACGCAATGGCGGAAGTAACATGATACCTGCAGCACCTAATTCTTCAGCTTTTTTTGCATGATAAACCGCAACTCTGGTTGCCTGTTCAGCAATGCTGAAAATTACAGGCACCCTGCCTGCTACTGTTTTTAATGTTTCAGATAAAAGGGTAAATTTTTCTTCTTCGCTTAATGTGCTCGCTTCGCCTAGTGAGCCGCCGATAACAATTCCGTCAACACCTGCTTCAAGTTGTGCCTCAACACCTTTGGCACAGGCAACAAGATCAAGTTCTTCGTTGGCAGTAAATTTCGTAGTAATAGCAGGGAATACCCCAGCCCATAAATCTTTATTCATAAATTGGTTTTTCTTTCAAAAATAGAGGTTGAAATAGTCCTATTTCAACTGTAAATTACCGCATATCGGTTTAATTTTAACAAATAACCCGACCCTAAAACAGGGCCTCGATTTCTGTTATTGACTTCTCCAAAGGAGCGCCCAGCAGCCGGCTTCCCTCTGTTGTAATAAGGAAGTCTTCCTCGATTCTGATGCCTCCAAAATCTTTATAACCCGCAACTTTTTCGTAATTGATAAACTGTGCCAGATGGTTTTTAGATGACCAGGAATCGATCAGATCTGGCACAAAATAAAGGCCCGGTTCTACCGTCAGTACAAAACCCGGCTCCAGTTTCTTTCCAAGCCTCAGGGACCTTAATCCGAATTGTGTGCTTTTCTTCAATTCATCTGTATAACCTACATATTCTTCGCCGAGGTTTTCCATATCATGCACATCCAGGCCCATCATATGCCCAAGGCCGCACTGAAAAAATAGCGCATGAGCACCTGCGGCAACGGCTTCTTTTGGATCACCTTTCATTAGCCCCAGTTCTGTAAGTCCTGTAGCCAGTTGTTCGCATGCCAGCAGGTGGACATCCTTAAAAAGCACCCCCGGTTGCAGGGCTTTGGCTGCTGTCTGATGTGCATTTAAAACGATCTGGTAAATGTCCTGCTGTGCAGCAGTAAACTTATTGCCTACCGGAAATGTACGGGTAAGGTCGCCAGCGTAATGCATAGCATTCTCTGCACCGCAATCACATAATACCATCTGGCCATCTTTAAGAACATTCATGCTGGCATGGTTATGCAGGAACTGGCCATTAACGGTAAGTATGATTGGAAAAGCGAGGTTTCCCCCGCCTGCTATGGCTACTGCCTGCATCTGCCCGGCAATCTCATTCTCTGTTAAACCTGCCCTGGCAATTTCCATTGCTTTTTTTTGCATCAGCACGGTAGTATTAACTGCAATTTGTATTTGTGCCACTTCGTCTGCACTTTTGATAGAACGCTGTGCAATAACAGCCTTAATTAATGGAACAGAGGCTGTTCCGCCAATTCCCCAATTCATTAGTTTCAGGGTAGTCTCAGCTCTGTATGGTGGCAGATAATGAACTTCACGGTTACCTTTAACTGCGCTTTCTATTTCTGCTTTTGTACGGATAAACTCAATTCCGCTGGCTTCTGCAGCAAGAGCCAAAGGTTGCTGCGGCCCTGTCCATACAATCTCTTCAACGGTAGCATCATCACCAAAGATAATTTCCTGATTGTTATCTATATCAATAATAAGACAGAGATCAGGCTTATCTATACCAGTAAAGTACAAAAAGCAGCTATCCTGACGAAAGGGATATAGGTTATCTTTATAATTCATACCGCTTTCCTCATTACCCGGTAAAATGATGATCCCGGAACCAATGGCTTGTTTGAGCGCGTTACGTCTGTGCTGATAAACTTCTTTAGAAAACATATTAAATTCTTTATAAACCTATTTAAGCTGATATGAACAAACTCACTAAAAGTTCATCATTTATATTGCTACTATAGTGAATCCAAATTTATCAGATAATAAGACACCAATCAGCATGATTTTAACAAATAACAACAGGATATTTGCATTCATTGTTTAGTTTTGTACCAGTCTGGTCAAAAAAGTGCCGATATTTACTTCATTATCCCTTTCAAAATTGCCTGCTGACCGGCAGTTGCCGATGATATCTGCTTTAATTGAAAACTACGCTTAACAATACCATTTGAAGCCTTATCTGTTGGTTGTGGCAATGGAGATAAATCTACCTGTAAGCCTGCATATCCAAAATATTTCTGATAATCAATTTCTCCTGTAGCAGAAGCGTAATTGAACAGTTCTTCTAACGATGTTGCCGCTGTTTGTTCACAAACCTGCCTGAATTCCTGATCTGTAAAACCACGCTTCTTCTCCTGGTAAAACACTTTATATAAGGTACGCATTACATCATCTAAAGACTGTTGGTTGGAAGTCTGGTGTCGGATTTTAAATCGAGCAAGGCCCCCAGCGCACATCCCTTATCATAGTAGGATATAGTTGTATTTGCAGCATTCTCATTTTTGTCGAAGAACTGGATCCATGTATCATAACTTGAAGCGGTAGCAGATTGCAGCTGGTGGCCAGGAATGTTCTCATAATTGGTCATAGCTATCCTCAATGCATCAAGAAGATCCTGTTGGCTTAATAACCCGGCCCTGTTAAGGATAAGATATTCGTAATACACCGTAAACCCTTCTGATACCCACAACATATGGGTCAGATTTTCCTTATCATAATTAAAGGGCCCCAGTGCAACAGGCCGGATAGCCTTGATATTGTATAAATGAAAATATTCATGAGTAAGAAATGATAACCAGCGTTTATAAGATGACTCCGTTTTAAGCATATACTCAGAAGAAGAAAAAACAGCTGTAGAATTGCGGTGTTCCAATCCGCCGTTACCTGGCCCCATAATAATGAAAGTATATCTTTATAGGGTATATCTCCCATCAGATCTGTAGCCGTGGTCACCACTTTTTGCAGATCTGCTACCATTCTTTTTGCATCAAACAATTCAGGCTTAGCTATTGCGACAGTATGCGTTTTCCCTTTTACTACGAAAGAACTCACTTGCTGATTACCAATATATATGGGGCTATCATAAAGTTCATCAAAATCTGCTGCGGTATTAGTATTTTGCTGACCATTAACTCTGGCTAAACCCGTAGAAGTTGTACTCCATTTTTGATAAGGGTTCAGCATAACAGTAACCGGTTCGCTGAGCTTACCCTCTGGATGCATAAAGATACCGGCAGGCGAAATGTAAGCATGACTCTCATCCAGGAAAGGATCAGCTACAGAATGCCTATTTGCAAATACATCATAAGAGATAATTACCACATCGGCTTTATCTGCATCTACCTCCCAGTTGTTTTTATCAACTTTATCCCATTGGAGAGATTTGCCATCACCGGTTACGGCATTAAACCTGATTACATTTTTAGCAAAATCCATAATCCAGTAGTAACCTGGCGTCCAGGCCGGCAGTTTAAAATTGAGTTTAGCCTTGTTATAGCCTTCACAACGAAGTTCTACATGGTAATAATGCGTGGCCGGATCTTCCATACCAATCTTAAACATCATCCGCGGTGCTATAGTTGTGGCCGACGAGGAAAAGCCAGATAAGAGGCAGACACATAGTGAAACTACAGTAATAAATTGTTTTTTAAGCATATGGTTAATTTTGATCTATTAAATTTATATTAATATCGTTTATCTGTGTTGGAGTATTTTGTTCATAATTCACCGGATATTACCTTTCTTTTGGTTTCAATATACATTTGAGAATATGGCTGGCACAATGCTTTAACATTTCTTAATATTGAGACAATACAGGATGGTTAATTTCGCGGTTTAGCCATTTAATTATACTTTACAGATGACCCTTAGATTTTTCTTTCTTTTTTTAATCCTTACGTACACTACAAACCTACATGCACAGCAAGGAGGTTCATATAACCAGGGGCATAGTCATAACGATTACAAACAAAATATACCACTTTTACGGGCCTATCACGCAGGCATGGGTTCTATTGAAGCTGATGTGTTTCTCAGAAATGGTCAGTTATATGTAGCTCATGAATTAAAGGAGATTGATACCGCGCTCACCTTGAAAAAGCAGTATTTAGTTCCGCTCTTTAACCTGTACAGGAAAAACGGTAACCGTCCCTATGCCGATCCTAAACTTAAATTGCAGCTTGTAATTGATATTAAAGAAGATCATCAGCATGTATTGGCACAATTGATCAGGGAACTTAAACCTTACCTATCCTTCATCAACTGGCCAGCTAATCCTGATGCTATTCGTATCGTTGTTAGCGGAGATATGCCACTGCCGGCAGAATTTAAAAACTATCCTGATTACATTTATTACGACGGGCGCCCTACTACAATTTATACCGCAGAACAGCTGAAACAGGTAGCGATGATTAGCGATGAACTCAGTAAATACACACTTTGGAATGGAAAAGGAACGCCAACCCGGGAGGATAAGGCCAGGCTATCAGCTTTAGTAAGTGCTGCTCACCAGAAAGGAAAAACCTTTCGCTTCTGGGCTACACAAGACAGTCCTAATACATGGCTGGAACTTGAAAAACTGGGGGTTGACTGGATCAATACTGATGCCCCGGAAAAGCTTCATGAATTTTATCTCAAAAAGGACAAACTGGCTTATACCAATCTGGTTCAGTACCCTATTTATAAACCCAGCTACAAATCAGACGGCGGGGCCGGAAAAATAAAAAACGTTATCCTGCTTATTGGTGATGGTATGGGCCTGGCGCAGATTCATGCTGGCTGGGTAGCTAATTATGGTCAGCTCAATATTACGCAACTGAAAAACAGTGGATTTTCACAAACCAGTGCTGCTAATGCAGGAAACACTGATTCTGCTGCCGGTGGAACAGCTATGGCTACCGGAGAAAAAACCAATAACAGATATATTGGAATGGGGCCTGATGATAAGAAAAGAACTAACCTGCCCGATACACTAGCACATTTGGGAATTAAAACCGGGATAATCAGTTCGGGAGATATTACCGATGCCACACCGGCAGCATTTTATGCTCATCAGCTTGAACGTACCTTAAGCGGAGCGATAGCGCGAGATTTACTGAACAGTAAGGTGGATATATTGGTAGGCTCAAACCAAAAAGCCATTATGAACAATAGTGATAGCACCCTGATCAGCAAATTGCAGGCTAAGGGCTTTGCCCTAAATAAATCACTAACAGAATTTAGCACCAAAAGTAAAGGGAGACAATTGGTTTTGCTTCCTGATTCAGCTACCAGACCCGTAAAAGATGGAAGAACAACTATGCTGCAAGAAAGCCTTAAAAAAAGCATAGAACTACTTGCACAGAACAAGAAAGGCTTTTTTATTATGGCAGAGGGTGCGCAGATTGATTACGGCGGGCATGCAAACGACCTCAAATACGTAGTAACAGAGCTCCATGACTTTGATAAAATGGTAGCAGAAGCTTTAAAATTTGCAGACCGTGACGGCGAAACACTGGTAGTAATTACGGCAGATCATGAAACCGGCGGATTAACCCTGCTTGATGCCGAGGTGGAGAAAGGAATGATAAGAGGAGAATTCAGTACTAATGATCACACGAATATAATGGTTCCGGTATATGCCTATGGTCCGCATTCGGCTGATTTCAAAGGCACCTACCAGAACACTGAAATATTTAAGAAGATACTTTCGGCATTGCTGTCTGGTAAATAGCAAATGTTATTTTTCTACTGTCTCGGGTGTTTCAGCTATTGGAACATCCGGGTCTAATTCTACACAGCCTTCTTTATCTTTCCTTGCAAAGAGGATTGGATAAAGAAACAATAATGCGCCCAGCATAAGAAAGAGGCCCGAAGCTTCCAGTACATATTTACTCCATTCAATATCCCTGGCACTAAGTATCATATACACAATCAATGCTATAACACCAAGTATGATAGCAATCAGCGCTTTTTGAAGTTTCATTACTCTGATCATGATCCTGAGTTTTATGGTTAATTTAATTTTACAAACATACCCATCAAAAACCAAACCATTTTAACTTTTTGATGTCCAATGTATTTCAGCAGAAGACTATCATTTTTCATTCTAAATCTGTAACTTTGCATCCTTATTTTTTTAAGATACTGGATTGATGTATAGGGAATTTAAACAATTAGAACTACCTAAAATAGGTAAAGAGATACTGGAATTTTGGAAAGCGGAAAACATCTTTGAAAAAAGCATTTCAACGCGTTCAAAATCTAACCCATTTACATTCTATGAAGGCCCTCCTTCTGCTAATGGAATGCCTGGTATTCACCACGTAATGGCACGTGCTATTAAAGATATTTTCTGTCGTTATAAAACCCTGAAAGGTTTCCAGGTGAAACGTAAAGGGGGCTGGGATACTCATGGTCTGCCTATTGAACTGGCGGTAGAGAAAAAGCTGGGCATTACCAAAATAGATATAGGGACAAAAATCTCTGTTGAAGAGTATAATGCTGCCTGCCGCGAGGAAGTAATGCGTTATACTGATATCTGGAATGATCTTACTGAAAAGATGGGTTACTGGGTAGATCTTGATAAACCTTACATTACCTATGAAAACGAGTATATAGAATCACTTTGGTGGATCTTAAAAACCTTTCATGAAAAAGGCCTTTTGTACAAAGGTTATACGGTTCAACCTTACTCGCCTGCTGCAGGAACGGGACTGAGCTCTCATGAACTGAACCAGCCGGGAACGTACAAAATGCTGAAAGATACTTCTATCACAGCACAGTTCTTTTTAAAGAAAGATCAGCAGCATCCGTTGATGCCGGTACTTTTTGAAAATGATACAGAAGAAACAGCAATTATTGCCTGGACAACCACACCATGGACACTGCCTTCTAATGGTGCGCTGGCGGTAGGAGAAAAAATCAACTATGTAAAAATCAGAACCTTTAACCAATATACCTTCTTACCTATCAATGTGGTTCTGGCGAAAGATCTGGTAGCTAAGTTATTCAAAAGTGACGCAGAAAACTTGTCGTTCGATAACTATGCCGGTGGAGATAAATTAATCCCATGGGCGGTTACTGCAGAGTTTACGGGTAAACAGATGGTTGGCCTGCGCTATCACCAGCTGATGGAATACGTGAGTAACGATGAACTACAGGAAAAAGCATTTCGTGTTATCCCTGCAGACTATGTTACCACAGAAGACGGAACAGGGATTGTTCATATTGCTGCCGTTTTTGGAGCAGACGATTTCCGGGTTTCAAAAGAAAGTGGTGTACCGGCTGTTATGGTTTATGATGAGCAGGGAAATGCACTTCCACTGGTTAATAAACAAGGAAAATTTGTAGATGAAGTAACAGATTTTGCAGGTTATTATGTAAAAGAGGAATATTACAGTGATGAAGAACGGGCAGCGTCCGACTTTAAGCCTACTGATGTGCTTATTGCAATCAAACTGAAAGAAGAAAATAAAGCTTTTGATGTAAAAAAATATGAACACAGTTATCCACATTGCTGGAGAACGGATAAACCTATTTTATACTATCCACTAGACAGCTGGTTTATTAAAACTACCGCTGTTAAAGAAAAAATGGTAGAATTAAACAAAGGCATTAACTGGAAACCAGAATCTACCGGTACCGGCCGCTTTGGCAATTGGCTGGAGAATCTGGTAGACTGGAATTTGTCTCGTTCAAGATATTGGGGAACACCGCTTCCAATCTGGAGAACAGCAGACGGCACTGAAGAAAAATGTATAGGTTCAATTGCAGAGCTCAATGCCGAAATTAAAAAGTCTGTTGAAGCAGGTTATATGGAAGCATCTTTTGAATTGAAAGATATGCACCGCCCTTATGTTGATGATGTAATTCTTACTTCTTCAAAAGGTGAAAAAATGACTCGTGAACTTGATCTGATTGATGTATGGTTCGACAGTGGCGCCATGCCTTATGCACAATGGCATTTCCCTTTTGAAAACAAAGAAGAATTTGAGAATGCTTATCCTGCTGATTTTATTGCCGAAGGCGTAGACCAGACACGTGGATGGTTTTTTACTTTGCATGCAATTGCCGTTATGCTGAGTGAAACCAGCGATGAGATCAAAGCAATCAATGAACGTGTAGGCAATAAAGGGGTAGCCTATAAAAACGTAGTTTCTAACGGACTTGTACTGGATAAGAACGGTAATAAAATGTCTAAACGTTTAGGCAATGGCGTTGATCCTTTTCACACCATAGATACTTACAGTGCTGATGCAACCAGATGGTACATGATCAGTAATGCTTCACCATGGGACAACCTGAAATTCAGTATGGACGGCCTGGATGAAGTTAGGCGGAAATTCTTTGGAACGCTTTATAATACCTATGCATTCTTTGCCTTATATGCCAATATTGATCAGTTTGAAATTGATGAAGCTAATGAAACACCGGTAGATCAGCGCAGTGAGCTTGACCGATGGATCTTATCATTATTACAGAACCTGATCAATGAGGTGGATGACAGCTTTAATACCTACGAGCCTACAAAGGCAGCGCGGGCTATTCAGATATTTGTAGATGAACATTTAAGCAACTGGTATATCAGGTTATCTCGTCGCCGTTTCTGGAAGGGCGAAATGACAGCTGATAAAAAAGCGGCATATGAGACATTATACACTTGCCTGATGAGCATCTCGCAGTTAATGTCTCCAATTGCACCGTTCTTTGCAGACTGGCTGTACCAGAACCTAAATATCAATAATAAGAACACAGTAGAGCAGTCGGTGCATTTAACCTTATGGAAGAGCGGAGATATTTCACTGATCGACAAAGAGTTAAATGAAAGAATGTTATTGGCTCAGAACATTTCTTCCATGACACTTTCACTGAGAAAGAAGTCGGGAATAAACGTTCGCCAGCCACTGGCCAAAATTCTAGTCCCTGTTCTTGATAAAAGTTTTGAAGAAAGAATAGAATTGGTAAAAGAAATTATTCTATCTGAAACGAACATCAAAAATATTGAGTATATTACGGACACAGCGGGCTTTATAAAAAAGAAGATCAAACCTAATTTTAAAGCACTGGGACCAAAGGTTGGCAAAGACATGAAAGGTGTTGCTGCTACCGTAAGCGGTATGAGCCAGGAAGAATTAAGCAGGTTTGAAGAAGAAGGTTTTTACAAAGTACCGGAAACTGACTATGTAATTTTATTGGAAGACGTGGAAATCATTGCTGAGGATATACCAGGATGGCAGGTAACTAATGTAGGCAACCTTACAGTTGCACTAGATGTTACCATCACTGCCGATCTTAAAGAAGAAGGACTATCCAGAGAGCTGATCAACAGGATTCAGAATTTGAGAAAAGAACTGAATTTTGAAGTCACCGACCGCATCACAGTAACTTTACAGAATGATAATTTAATAGCCGCGGCTGTCGCACAGAATAAAGGCTACATTTGCGCAGAAATTTTAGCTGATCAAATTGAACTGGTAGCTGATTTAGACAAAGGAAACAAAATAGTAATCGATGATGTTGAACTACAAATTTTGATTGCAAAACAATAATTATTATGGAAAAAACCACAAAAACGCGTTACTCAGATAGTGAACTTCAAGAATTCAAAGAATTGATCCAGGGCAAGCTACGCATGGCCAGAGAAGAATTTCTTGATCTTACCAACTCTTTAAGCAGTCCAAATTCCAATGGTACAGAAGATACTTCAGGTGCGTATAAAACTTTAGAAGATGGATCTGCTACATTCGAAAAAGAGCAGTTAAATCAGCTTGCTGCACGTCAGAAAAAGTTTATCGATAGTCTTGAAGCTGCTTTAGTGCGCATTGAGAACAAAACTTATGGTATCTGCCGTGAAACGGGTAAATTAATCCAGAAAGAACGTTTACAAGCGGTTCCTCATGCTACCTTAAGTATGGAAGCTAAATTGAAGCAGGCATAATGAAAGGCTATACTAAACCTTTGTTAATTGTGTTCCTGGTATTACTGGCCGATCAGGCTTTAAAAACCTGGATTAAAACAAATATGTTCATTGGCCAGGAATTCAAAGTTATTGGCAACTGGTTCATTATCCATTTTACGGAGAATAATGGTATGGCTTTCGGAATGGAGTTTGGGGGCGAATTTGGAAAACTTGCCCTATCACTGTTCAGAATAGCTGCGGTAGCCGGAATTGGTTACGGACTGATACATCTGATTAAACACAAGTATCATAGGGGCTTAATTCTTAACGTAGCCCTGATTTTTGCGGGAGCACTGGGTAATATTATAGATTCTGTTATCTACGGAAAGATTTATGGTTATGCTCCCCTCTTTCACGGAAAGGTTGTAGACATGTTTTATTTCCCGCTGATGGAAGGCATATTCCCTAAATGGGTACCAATATGGGGAGGTGAAGATTATATATTTTTCAGACCTGTGTTTAATATCGCAGATGCAGCAATCTCGATGGGTGTAATTGCAATCCTCATTTTCCAGAAAAACTATTTCAAAGAAGAAGTTAAAGAAGAAATAGGTCCTAATAATGAAGTTGTAGAAGACTAAACATTATTGTACATATATATAATATGTAATACCGCTATCTAAAGCTTTAAAAACCCTATATACCTTTTGGCATATGGGGTTTTGTTTTTGATTTGCAGACCATCCACCAGACAATCTGGTAATTCTTTAAAAATGAATACATTACTACATTTAACACCGTATTAAAATAAAATAAAAAAACTTTTATTTTATTTGTGGAATCGGTACGGTTTTTACATCCTCCCGGTAATTACACACAAATTAATAACATTATGAAAAATTTATTAGCCCTTGCCTTTGTTGCCTTATTCAGTTTAAGCGCCATGGCCCAACAAGTAGACCTTCGTAAAAAAATTACCGTTAGCGGAACAGCAGAAACAGAAGTAACGCCTGATATCATTTATATCAGCATTTCGTTGAAAGAGTATCTTAAAGATGGCAACAGCAAAAAGAAAGTAGAGATCAATGACCTTGAATCACAATTATTCACAGCTATTCAAAACGCCGGCTTAGCTAAGGAAAACCTGACCATTAATAATCTCTCTTCCTATAATACTGTTGGCGAGAAAAAGAAAAACCCGGATTTTCTGGTGAGCAAACAATATAGGCTGAAAGTATTTGACCTTAATAAGTGGAATGCGATTATTGGCTCAGTAGATCCAAAAGGTATTGCCTATACCAATATTGACAGCTACGATTATTCTAAAATTGAAATACTAAAGAGAGATCTTAAAATTAAAGCTTTGCAGGCAGCAAAATCAAAAGCGACTTATTTAGTAGAAGCATTAGGTGATAAATTAGGAAGTGTGATAGATATACAAGAGATTAACAATGAAACTTTCCCACAGCCGGTTTATAGAAATACTATGATGATGAGGGCAGCAGTTGCTGATGAAGCGGCACCCGCCCAGGAGATTGACTTTAAAAAAATAAAACTGAGTTATGTAATGAATACAGTTTTTGAAATCAGATAACGACTAAAAGACTAGACAATTATTGATGAGTTGATTTATTCTGTTTAGCTACACAAAAAAATAATAAAATTACTCAATTGACTCAAAATCAATCACTAATACCATTTAGAAAACCTACCAAAAGTTTTGGTAGGTTTTTTGTTAACTGGGTACTATCACAAACCCTTTAATCAATTACATTATTATGAAAAAATTAATTTACTCCTTCGCCCTAATCTTTATGCTTGGTTTAAGCGTTAACACTGTATCTGCAGCTACTACTAAAGATAAAGTTGAAATGACTGTTGAGCAAAAAGCACAATTAGAAAAAATCACTAACCGTGTTGAAGAAATTAAAGCTATGGACAAATCTAATTTGTCACGTGCTGAAAGAAAAGAATTGCGTAAAGAATTAAAAGAAATGAAACAACAAGCCCGTGCAATGGGTGGTGGTGTTTACCTTTCTGTAGGTGCAATTATTATCATTATCTTATTACTGATCCTGATTTTATAATCCCCTATGTGTATATATAAAAAAACAGGCTGGTTAATAACCAGCCTGTTTTTTTTATATATAGTGCCTGCTAACAGCTGGCCTAGCTAATCCGGTCAAAACCTGCATATTTAGCCAATACTTCAGGTAAGATAATACCTTCTTCAGTTTGGCAATTCTCCAAGATTGCCGCTACAATACGTGGTAAGGCCAATGCACTTCCATTTAAAGTATGCGCCAGCTGTGTTTTACCTGTAGCACCTTTATATCTTAATTTTAATCTGTTAGTCTGATAAGCTTCAAAGTTAGAAACTGATGATACCTCTAACCAGCGTTGCTGAGCAGCACTCCATACTTCCATATCATAGGTCATGGCTGAAGTAAAGCCCATATCGCCTCCACACAAACGCAGAACACGGTAATGCAGACCTAATTCCTGAAGCAAAGATTGTACATATATACTCATTTGCTCCAGCGTTTCGTAAGACTTATCAGGATGTACTACCTGTACTAATTCTACCTTATCAAACTGGTGTAACCTGTTTAATCCCCTAACATGGGCTCCATAAGAACCCGCCTCGCGACGAAAGCATGGAGTATAGGCAGTATTTTTAACAGGTAATTCTTCTTCTTTTAAAATCACATCCCTGTAAAGGTTAGTAACCGGCACTTCAGCCGTAGGAATCAGGTAAAGGTTGTCAACTGTTGAATGATACATCTGTCCTTCTTTGTCTGGCAACTGTCCCGTTCCAAAACCTGAAGCTTCATTTACCATCAGCGGAACCTGCATTTCCCTGTATCCGTTTTCAGTGGCCCGGTCCAAAAAGAAATTAATCAGTGCACGCTGCAAACGGGCACCTTTACCTTTATAAACAGGAAATCCTGCACCGGTAATTTTAGTACCCAGTTCAAAATCTATAATGTCATACTTTGCTGTAAGCTCCCAGTGCGGCATAGCCTTGTCATGAAGCACCGCAGGTTCGCCATGTACCAGTACAACTTCGTTTTCTTCTGGCGTTGTGCCTGATGGAACCAGCTCGCCTGGTAGGTTAGGCAACTGCACCAGGGCATTATATAAATTCAATTCAATTACAGCAAGCTCTTCAGCTAACTTTTTGATCTGCTCTTTATTATTCGCTGTCTGAACTTTAACTGTTTCTGCTTCTTCTTTCTTACCACTGCGCATCAGGTCACCCACTTGTTTAGCGTTTGCATTGGCTATGGCAGAAAGGTTATCCATCGAAGTTTGAGTCTGTCTGCGTTCTTCATCAAATTTAATAATTTCATCTACCAGCTCTGGCTGTCTGAAGTTACGGATACTGAGACGTTCTAAAACTTTCTCTCTATTTTCGCGGATATAGTTAACTTGCAACATTATTTACTTTTTTTAACAAATATAACAAGAGTTTGGAGAATAATATGGGCGGTAAACTATTTCTGGTACCTACACCAATCGGTAACCTCGAAGATATGACCTTCAGGGCTGTGCGAATACTGAAAGAAGCTGATATTATTCTGGCTGAAGATACACGCACCAGTGCACCTCTGCTTAAGCATTTTGGAATTGATAAAAAAGCATATTCCCACCACCAGCATAATGAGCATCAGGCAACGTCTGAGATTATCAGATTCTTAACCGAAGGTAAATCTGTAGCATTAATATCTGATGCAGGTACACCAGCCATCTCAGATCCGGGATTTTTCCTGGTCCGCGAAGTGCTTAAGCATAACCTTCCGGTAGAATGTTTGCCGGGCGCAACTGCGTTTGTACCTGCGCTGGTCAATTCCGGGCTCCCTACTGATGCCTTCGTCTTTGAAGGATTTCTACCAGTAAAAAAAGGTCGCCAGACACGTCTCAAAAAACTTGCTGAGGAAGAAAGAACAATTGTACTTTATGAAAGCCCACATCGCATCCTTAAAACCCTTGAAGAATTTGCCCAGTTTTTTGGTGCAGACAGACAGGCTTCAGTTAGCCGCGAATTAACAAAACTTTATGAAGAGACGGTGAGGGGAACACTGACAGAAATAAAGTTACATTTTGAAAGCAATATTTTAAAAGGTGAATTCGTAATTTGTGTTGCCGGTAAAGAGGAAGTAAAAAAAGAAAAGCGCGTATACAACAACGATTAATTTAATTATCAACATAGAACATTATGATTTTAATAGATAGATTTTTAAATGACGAGCAAGACCCAAAAGCGGTAGAAAAAGTTTTAGGGAAACTGAATGATATGCTAAGCAGCAACGAAGAACTGATCTATCTCGCTGTACAAAAGAAACCCGCTGTTAACTTGCTTCCAGATTGTATTGCAGTTAGCAATAAACGGATTTTTTATTGTGAGCCTGCTAACTTCGGCATTACTATGAATTTCAAAGATATTTCATGGAAAAGCATCAAAGAAGTATCCTTTAAAGAAGAGTTGTTCGGATCAAAGTTTATCTGCGTTCCGCAGCAGGGCGAGAACATTGTTACAGAATATATTCCTAAAGTTCAGGCACGTAAACTTTATCAGGCTGCCTACCAACAGCTGGAGGGATTTAAAGAACAACAAAGACTTCTTGAGGTAGATGAAAAGAGGAACTTTCACCCTTCATCAGCAATAGAATTAGCTGTAGAAGAAGTTACTGCCCCGATTGAAATATCCGAACCGGTGGTTATTGCTCCTGAACTTCCGGCAGAAGAACCCGAAGATGAGCTTACCCTCAAATTAAGAAAGTTGAAAACCTTATATGATAAGCAGCTGATTACACAGGATGAATATGAGGCCAAAAAAGCAGATATTTTAGATAGCTTCTAATTCAGACCCTACACAAAACCAATGAAATTCAAATCTCCCTACCTGGCTGCCTTATTAAGTGCATTCCTGATGTGGCTGGCCTGGCCGCCGCATACCTTTGCTGCCCCGCTGCTCTTAGTAGGCCTGGTTCCTTTATTTATTGCCTTAGATACAGTTATCCTTAAAAAGGAAAGAAAAACTGGTAAAAAAGTTTTTTTAACTGCGGGATTAACCTTCCTGGTGTGGAATACGGCTTGCATTTACTGGGTATACAATGCAATCAGTGCTTATAATCATCCTGTTGTAGCACTGCTCATTTCTCTCATACCCTACGGTCTCGGTGCCTTGTTAATGACATTTGCATTTTGGCTATACTACCGGTTCCAGCTGGTAGTCAGCAATAGAAAAATTGCCTATCTGGCCCTTATAAGTTTTTGGATAGCGATGGAATACCTGCATGCTACCTGGGATCTTGCCTTTCCCTGGATGACATTGGGGAATGGCTTAGCCGGAATGCACCAGCTAGCTCAATGGTATGAATCTACCGGGGTTTACGGAGGATCCATATGGATTATGCTCAGTAATATCCTGGCCTTCGAAGCTTATAAAGCATTTCAATCAGAACGTTTGCAAGGTTACGGCAAAATACGGCCGCTTCTGGCCTGGCTTATTTTTCTGATCGTCCCGGCGGGTATCTCCCTCATCAGGTATTATCGTTATGTGGAAAAGGAAATCCCGGTCAATGTGATTGCAGTGCAGCCAAATATAAATCCGTATGAAAAAAACGGTAGTCTCTCTACAATTGAGCAGTTGAAAACGCTTACAAAACTCAGTGATTCTGTAGCACAGTTAAATACAGAGTATTTTATCTGGCCTGAAACCGCAATTCCCAGTTATGCTAATGAAGATAATATCCGCAGTACGGTTGAGTTTATGAATGTGCAGAGTTTTTTGAATAAATATAAAAATGGCTCGTTGATTACTGGGATAGAGAGCATGAAATTTTATAGTGACAAAAAAACTATCTCTGCTAAATATGACGAAAACAGCAGAACCTATTTCGACAACTTCAATTCTGCCATGCAGGTAGAGAATTCTGCAAACGTGCAGTTTTACCATAAATCAAAACTGGTACCGGGGGTAGAAAAAATGCCATTTCCAAAAACTCTGTCATTCCTTAGCCCGGTATTTGCCGGTTTGGGTGGCACGGTATCGGGTTGGGGCTGGCAAGACCATCCTGATGTATTGTATTCACAAAGTGGTGTAGGAGTTGCCCCGGTAATCTGCTACGAATCATTATGGGGTGGCTGGATAGCAGAAGCAGTTAAAGATGGTGCACAATTTATTGCCATTATTACCAACGACGGATGGTGGGGCAATACGAGTGGCAAAGACCAGCATTTTATGTATGCTAAATTAAGGGCTATAGAAAGCAGAAGATGGGTAGTACGCTCTGCAAACACTGGTATCTCCGGCTTTATCAATCAGCGCGGTGATGTAGTAAAAGAATCTAAATGGTGGACACGAGATGCACTAAAAATGGATATTAACCTGAATGATGAAATTACTCCTTATGTAAAAAGCGGAGACATTCTTGCGCAGCTGTTGTCCATTGCTGCTATAGTTCTTGCTCTTTTTATACCCTATAATACCTTTTTTAAGAAAAATAAAAGTACAGTAAAACAATTCAGATAAATACCTTGCTGTTATTAAGCAAGGTATTTACCTACAATAGGCATCCGCCTGCCCATACCAAATGCTTTTGGCGACACCCGTAATATAGGCGGGGTCTGATAGCGCTTAAATTCTGCAGCGTTTACCAGTTTGATAATTCTTCTTACCACCGCTTCATCATAACCCTGAGAAATAATAGCAGCAGAGCTTTTTTTCAATTCTATAAACTGATATAATATAGCGTCAAGCGTATCATAGTCTGGCAGTGAATCAGAATCTTTTTGCCCAGGTCTTAATTCCGCTGAAGGGGGTTTAACAATAGTGTTTTCCGGTATAACTTCTCTGTCCTTGTTGATGTACCGCGCAAGTTCGTAAATCTGTGTTTTATACACATCTCCTATTACGCCAATAGCACCACACATATCACCATATAAAGTACCATATCCTACTGCACACTCGCTCTTATTTGACGTATTTAATAAAATATAGCCAAACTTGTTAGACATGGCCATTGCTACTATACCGCGGCATCTGGCCTGAATATTTTCTTCTGTTAAATTGAATGCAAGTCCTGTAAAGGCATTAGCCATCATACTATCAAATGCATCTGCAGCCTCCTTGATAGGAATAATCTCATGCTTACATCCAAAATTCTCTACCAGGTCTAAAGCGTCTTTAATAGAGTGGTCTGATGAATATTTTGAAGGCATCAATACAGCCATTACATTTTCTGGTCCGAGGGCCCGGCATGCCAACGCACAAACAATTGCAGAATCTATCCCTCCAGATAGTCCTAGTACCGCCTTGCTAAAGCCAGACTTACTGAAATAATCTTTGATACCCATTACCAGTGCATCATGTATCTGCGCTACATCAGGGGCATCCTGGTGTTCAGCTGCACCGTAACCCTCAATCTGATTATTGGTCAGCGTGTAGGTCTTTAAATGCTCCTTAAAATAAGCCATTTCATCCAAGAGGACACCTTCCTTATTAAACACCATTGATCCTCCGTCAAAAATAATTTCAGTCTGCGCCCCAACCTGGTTTACATATAGCAATGGCAACTCATATTTTTTAGCATTTGCAGATAATACAGCTACACGCTCGTCATCATGAACATATGAAAAAGGAGATGCGGCGATGTTAATCATCACATCTGGTTTCTGTGCAATCAATACATCCATAGGATTTGAAATGTACAAGGGATTATTATTGATATTCCATAAATCCTCACAGATGGTAAGTGCAATCCTTATTCCCTTAAAATCTATACATTCAAACTGGGTGGCAGGTTCAAAATAGCGATACTCATCAAAAACATCATAATTTGGCAAAAGGGCTTTTCTTACAACAGCCTTAACCTGTCCTTCTTCAATAAAGTAAGCAGCATTATATAAATCTTTACCCGCAGGTGCTTCGTTCTTCAGTGGCAAACCTATAATACAGGCTATGCCATAGCAATGCACTGCAATCTGCTGAGCGGCATCTTCGCAAAGTGAAACAAATTCTTCAAATTCCAGGAAGTCGCGTGGCGGATATCCACATACTGCCAGCTCTGCAAATACAACAAGATCAGCTCCGTCGGCTTTTGCCAGCGTAATATGCTCTATAATTTTTTTTGTGTTGCTCTCAAAATTACCAATATGATAATTTAACTGTGCTAATGCTATCTTCATGCCTGCTTAAAAGAATACCCCAAAATTTATACCGATAAAGTGGTTACGCACACTTCTGGATTTATCGTCAGAAATATCTGTAAATCCATTGTTAAACGTAAGCCCGGTGGTTACACTGGTATTTTTCGCCACATCATACTCCACACCCGCACCAATAATCAGGCCTGCACGATAAAAATTAATATCTTTTTTTATATGCATGTCATCTACCAGTGTTTTGTTGCCAAGAGATACGTTTTGCCTCGCACCAATATTAAAATCATTAGATAGGCCAAACTGCCCGTACCAGCGAACATCACCTATTTTTTCAGTTTTCAACTTCAGGGTCAACGGTATTTCTACATACTGCAGCATATACTTCAGATCATAAGCTGTAGGATTTGGATTGGCAATAGCATCATGGTAAGGGCTGGGATTAATTTCAGTGCTTTTACCATTAATCGAAGTAATTGTTAAACCTGTAGCAAAACTATAGTTCTCAGCAAAATTGAAATCTGCCATCAAACCGTACGAGAAGCCGAGGTTAACACCATTGCTCTTACCTGTTTCGGGTTTAACCCATCCGATTGTTGGATGAGCAGTAAGGCCTAACCTGAATCCATAATAAGGTTCAGCGCGATATTGGGCAAAGGCCGTGCTGGTCAGAAAGGTAAAAAGCATTGCTGTAAATATTCTTTTCATTTGTATTATCTTTAAATTATCAGTTAAGCCTGTTTATATTTGTTACCAATGATACATAACGTAAAACATTCTCAAATTTATCTAATTTTTCTGTGTGTACTTACTTTTATTTCCTGCAAGCATGGAAATAAGCCCGATGTGAGCAGTATAGACCTGGATATTAAAATCCGCAGATTTGACAAGGATCTCTTTGCCGGCAAGAACAAAAACGTCAGCCAAACAGACCAGCTGCTTAAAAATAAATACGGAATATTTTATGATGACTATGTACACCGTATGGTTGGCGACCCAAGCTATAGCAATGAAGCTATTTTAAACACCTTATATAAGGACCAGGCCTATACTGATCTGAGCAGGGAAACCGATAGTGTATTTAAAGATATGGCGCCTGTTGAGCATGAACTTACGCAGGCATTCAAATACATCAAATACTACTATCCAAAAACAAGGGTACCCCAGTTCATTGGTTTTATTTCAGGTTTCTCGGTACAAACACCTATCGGCGATAATTACATGGGCATTGGCCTCGATATGTTTTTAGGTAAAAACAGCAAGTTTTACAAAGCCATTGTAAAAAGTGTTCCCTTGTATCTATCAAGAAGATTTAGTCCCGAATATATTGTACCCAGGTTAACCGAAACCTACGCCCGGGAAGAGTTATTCCGCCAGCGCGATGAAAACCGCTCCTTACTGGCCAAAATGGTAGAAAATGGAAAGATTCTGTATTTCATGGACCAGGTACTGCCAGATGCACAGAGCGATGCGGTAAAAATTGGCTATACAGAGAAACAGTTAGCCTGGTGCAAAAATTATGAAGGTGCCATCTGGGCATTCTTTATTGAAAATAACCTCCTGTTTGAGACCGATTTCCAGAAAATACAAATGTATGTGAGTGAGGCACCTTTTACACCAGGTTTAGGTGAGAAGAATGAGTCTGCACCGAAATTAGCAATCTGGACAGGCTGGCAGATTGTGCGTAAGTACATGAAAGAAAACCCAGATGTAACTTTACAGGAACTGATGAGCGATCAGGATGCACAAAAGATCTTAAGTTCTGCTAAGTATAAGCCCAAAATGTAAATCATATATGACAAAAGTAGGAATTGTATTATCCGGCGGGGGCATCAGGGGTATAGCCCATCTAGGTGTACTAAAAGCTTTAATCAATGCAGGCATTAAAATTACCCACATTAGCGGTACCAGTGCCGGTTCTATAGTTGGAGCATTCTATGCCTCAGGTATCGATCCCGAAGAAGGGCTTGAAATATTCATGCGTACAAAACTGCTGCGGTTTATACGTCCTGCCGGATCATTAGGCCTTGTTAGTATTGAGCATACATCAGCACTGCTCAATAACTTTTTCCCCGAAGACAAAATAGAAAACCTTAAAATACCTTTAACCATTGCCGCCACAAATTTTAGTGAAGGCAAAATAGTGTATTTCTCTAAAGGCCCGCTGATAAAAGCCATACAAGCTTCCTGCTGTATTCCCGGAATATTCAGACCAATAATGATTGAAGGGCAGATGTATGTAGACGGAGGGATACTTAATAATTTTCCAGTAGAGCCTTTAATGAAAGACTGCGACTTTATAATAGGGTCCTCATGCAATCATTTAAAACCCATAACCAGCATTACTAATATTACTTCATTAATGGGAAGAGCGGGCTTAATGACGGTGAATAAGGATATGGAACAAAAAGCAGGGTTCTGTGATATTTTGATTGAACCTAAGGGTATGGGAGAGATCAGCACATTCGACATGAAAAAAGCCGAAACAATTTACTGGTTGGCCTATGAGGAAACGTTAAAAACGATCCGCAATAATGAGAAGATTAAATCGATCTTACTACCAAAAATACCTTAATCAGCTGCTGTCATGGCAACAAGATTCTCACCTTCCAATACTGGTATTGCTGTACAGATATCAACCTGCAGACAGAAGTTGATATCTTCTTCAATATTTAGTGCCAGCATACGGTGACTATGTGCAGATTTACCTATGTATGCGCGAAGGTTATCTTTAGCCAGTAAAGACAGATCTTCTGCTGCTACGCCTGCATCATCAAAATCTGTAAACTGCGTACGTATGTTATGCAATACTGCACCGGCAAAAATGGTGTCTTCCAGATTAAACTGATCCTTCCATCCTGCGCACAACAACAATACATTATTTTCCTGAGTATTCAGCCAATTACATAAGGCAGTCAGATTCAGGAACGAGCCAATCACTACTTTACTGGCCTTTCTGGCCAGATGCAAAGCTTTAGTGCCGTTAGTAGTAGTTAAAACAACCGTTTTGCCTGCAACCTTCTCAGCAGTATAAGAGAACGGGGAATTACCGAAGTCGTACCCTTCAACTACTTCCCCGTTCCTTTCAGCGGCCAGCAAATACCCCTTACCTGAATATGTCAGGCAGTCTTCAACCTGCGCCACCGGAATTATCGCTTTTGCCCCATTGTCTATACCATAGACCATCGAAGATGTAGCCCTTAAAATATCTATAACTACAACTATACTATTTTCAATTGCGTATAAATCAATGAGTGCAGGGCTAAGGCAAACTTCTATTTTTCTTGGCATAACAGGGAGATGGTCGGCTTATTTATAAAAAGGGAACTTTACTACTTTGGCTTTTATATGATTATTGCGGATGCTGATATAAATCTCAGCGCCTTCCTTAGCATTTTCTTTGTTAACGTAACCCATACCAATTGCTTTTTGCAATGAAGGAGACTGCGTACCTGATGTTACCTTACCAATAACAGTACCCTCTGCGTCTACAATTTCATAATCATGACGGGGTATACCGCGATCAATCATTTCAAAACCTACCAGCTTACGTTTTACGCCAGCTTCCTTTTGTGCCAGCAGAGCCTGAGAATTAGTAAAATCTTTAGTGAATTTGGTTACCCAGCCTAAGCCAGCTTCAATTGGAGAAGTGCTGTCATCGATATCGTTTCCATATAAACAGAAACCCATTTCCAAACGCAATGTATCTCTGGCGCCTAAGCCAATTGGTTTAATATTAAAGGCTGCTCCTGCTTCAAATACAGCATTCCATACTTTTTCAGCATGTTCATTGTCGCAGTAGATCTCAAATCCTCCCGCACCCGTATAACCTGTGGCAGAAACCACTACATTTTCAACACCGGCAAAAGTTCCTTTAGTAAACGTATAATATTCCATTGATGCTAGGTCTATATCTGTCAGGCTTTGCAAAGCTTCGGCCGCTTTCGGACCCTGAACTGCCAGCAATGAAGTTTTATCAGAAATATTGTGCATTTCTACACCATTGGTGTTGTACTTCTGAATCCAGTTCCAGTCTTTCTCAATGTTTGAAGCATTCACTACAAGCATATAAGTTTTTTCATCAATCCTGTAGATCAGCAGATCATCTACAATACCACCATCTTCATTTGGCAAATAAGCATACTGAACTTTACCATCATATAATTTAGATGCATCATTACTGATTACACGCTGGATAAGATCCAGTGCATTATCGCCCTTAAGGATAAATTCACCCATATGGCTAACATCAAAAACACCTACAGCTTTTCTAACTGTGGCATGTTCTGCATTGATGCCTTCATATTGAACGGGCATATTGTATCCTGCAAATGGCACCATTTTGGCCCCTAAAGAAATATGTTTATCTGTTAATGCGGTATTGTTCATGCGATATTGCTCTTAAAATTGAGGGCAAAAGTACATAAATTTTATCCATTTACTAATCGCTTGTAGATATTGAGTGTACGCTCAGAGACCTGTGATAAATTGTGGTCGCGTACCACAGTTTTGCGTGCGTTTTCTCCTATTTCCCGCCAGCGGTTTGGGTGGGTTATGCATTGCAGTATACAACGGTAAAACTCATCTACGGTATCGGCAATCAGAATGTCTTTACCATTTTCATAGTTCAGGCCTTCTGCAGCATAAGAGGTGGCAATTACACATTTCTTCATGGCCATGCCTTCTATTATTTTAACCCGCATACCACTGCCAAAAAGCAGGGGTACAATCATAATGGCTTTTGAATTCATAAACTCTATGGCATCAAATATCTCTCCTTCCACTACCAGGTTATCTGAATCATAATCGTAGAAATGTTGCTGCATAGCTTTACCGGCAATATAAAACCGGAGTTCGCTGTTCAGTTTTTCAATATCAGGCCATATCTCATCAATAAACCATTCAAGGCCCTCTTTATTCGGCCGCCAGTCCATTGCTCCCAAATGAAATAAGGTAGGGAAACTGGTTTTTGCCGGGTCGGTAACATATTTCTCGAAATCCAGGGCAACCGGAATTACATCCAGGCAGGTTTCACAGCCAAAATGCAGAATACTCTGCCTGTCGGGTTCACTGATTGCAAAGATCTGATGAAACCTGTTTATCTGTTCTGTTTCATAAACCTTTAATCTCCTTGCCAGAAACTGCAGGTACCTTCTCCTGGGAGTAAACCGTTCAGAATTTGCCAGCCGTTCCCATACATCAAAAACAATATTATGCGCCCGGTAGATCAGTTTGGCCTTACTGTTATTTTTAACCACTTCCAGATAGGGAACCACAAATAGTCCCTCAAACTGAATAATGTCAAAATCATTCTCATGAAGAATGCTTTCTAAAAGCTTGGCAGCTTCATCATCATAAAAACGCGAAACGTTATAAGATTCATTAGAGAAAATATTAAAAAATGCACCCCAGAGATTAACCTCCGTATCCAGTTCAAAAGAATGAAAATTAATCTGTTCAAATACCGGATCATAAATATCATCTACATCTACCCGGTGTTTATTGGTGTTTATACTAAACAGAGTAATCTCTACACCTAATTTCAGCAGGCCATTAATCGTGTTATAAACTACGATAGGATAGCCGCTGTTAGGCGGAAAAGGAACCCGGTTGCTTAGTATTAATGTTTTCAATAAGGTGAAAATACAAATTATACCTCACTATCAGAAACCAGAAACACCTCAGGGTCTGTTATTGCAAAGGTTTTACGATGATAAGGGCTCAGGCCATGAAGCAGGGCGGCAGAGCGGTGAACTCTGGTTGGATAGCCTTTATTCTGCTTCCATTCATAAACAGGGAACTCATCAGCCAGGTTATCCATATATTCATCCCGATGTGTTTTTGCCAGAACAGATGCAGCGGCAATATTGAGGTATTTGCCATCGCCTTTTATAATACAGTTGTGGGGTATGTCTGGGTAGGTCTTAAAGCGGTTACCATCAATACTAAGATACTGAGGTTTGATCTTCAGGTTCTCAATTGCCCTGTGCATTGCCAGAAAAGAAGCGTTCAGGATATTGATTGCATCAATTTCATTGTTATCCACGGCAGCAACTGCCCAGGCTACAGCTTCCCTTTCAATAACAGGACGCAGTGCTTCCCGCTGTTTATGGGTAAGTTTTTTGGAATCATTTAATTCTCCCGGAGTAAAATCTGCCGGAAGGATAACCGCTGCTGCAAATACCGGCCCGGCTAAACATCCCCTGCCAGCTTCATCGCAGCCCGCCTCCAAAAGCTCAAGTTGATAACAATTTAATAACATGCTGCTAAATTAAGAAATTGACTATAATTTATACTGTTACACTTTGAGATTTAACATCAAAGGCATCTCTTAAACCTATAGCCATCAAATTAAACGCATAAACGGTCAGCATAATTGTAACACCAGGCAGAATAGCCAGATATGCAGCATCCATCACTATGTATCCATAGTTCTCCTTAATCATACCGCCCCAGCTTGCCATGGGGGGCTGTGCACCAAAGCCCAGAAAACTTAAACCTGTTTCAAGCAGTATGGCAGAGGCAAAGTTTGCCGAAGCAATAACCAATACTGGTCCGGCTATATTAGGAAGAATATGCCTGATCAAAATTCTTGAAGAAGAAAAGCCTAAAGCCTTTGCTGCCTCCACAAATTCAGCTTCCTTCATTGCCATTACCTGCCCGCGCACCATACGTGCTACATCTACCCAGGTAGATAATCCAACAGCAATAAAAATCTGCCAGAAGCCTTTTCCCAATGCAAATGATATTGCTATCACCAGCAGTAAGGAGGGTAGTGACCATACCACATTCATCAGCCAGCTGATCACTGTATCCGTCAGTCCGCCATAATATCCGGCAAGCGCCCCCAGGCTCAACCCAATGCTCATAGAAATCAATACCGCAAGTAACCCTACGGAGAGCGATACCCGGATACCCAAAATCAGCCGGCTTAACATATCCCGGCCATAGCCGTCTGTGCCCAATAAAAACGTTTGGCGGTAAATATTTTTTTTTATAAAATCCTCGGACCTGCCTTTAATCAGATAAGTACTTTCTGCAGCCTGTTCATCATCACCAAGATATTCCCGCACCAATAAATGGCTGTCTGCCACTCTGTACGATGTGATGGGAATACTTTTAAAATCAGCTTCCTGTCCGTAAATCATTCTTTCAAAAATGTTTGTACGCGCTGTATGGTTGTTCCTGCTTACTATCAAAAACATAAATTCCCTTCCGGGTTTTTTATTGCTGAGCTGCAGGTGCATGGTATTGCCCATAGGCGTCTGGTCTGGCGTAATTAGATAGCCCGCTATGCCCAGCAGAATCAGGATAAAAATAAAGATCAGTCCACCCAATGCGGGTTTATTTCTTTTAAAACGTTTCCATACCTTTTGTGCGGGACTGCTTTTATCGCTCATTAGTTAACCATTCTGCCTTTCCAATTGTACTTACCAGAATTTCCGGCAATACCAATATAGATAATATAAAGTACATGAAACACATTTAGCAATGGTAATAGTACCAGTAAGCCACGTCTTTTTGCAAATGAGGTTACTCCGACCAGGAAAATTGCTTCTACCACTATTTTTAATAGCAACTGAATCAGGAACAGGCTAAAAAACCCAGCAATAAATACACCTGCAATAAGGTTAAGCAGCAGGCTTAAGTTAAACAGCCAGATAAAAACCCCAAGCACAATAATAGATTTGTTCTTATACCTTGTACTTTTCGAAGCCCAACGTTTACGCTGCTGCAAAAATTCAGTAAGATTAGGTTTTGCATGGGTATACACTATAGCTTCCCTGCTTTTCAGGAAACCGATCTTGCCATTATAACGGGCCGCAATTTTATGCAGCAATAACTCATCATCGCCAGAGGCCAGATCATCTATGCCCTGAAAACCTCCTACCTCATAAAATGCCTGCTTCTCATAGGCCAGGTTTGCGCCATTGCAGGTAGATGGTTTCCCATTGCCAATTGTGCTGGCACCAAGTCCTATCAAGTATAAAAATTCTAATGATTGTGATCTTTCAAAAAAGCTTTTTTCTTCATCATATGCTACCGGCGAAGAGATCATCTTGTAATCGTTATCCTCATAAAAGCTAACAATAGTACTTAGCCATCTGGGTCCCATACGGCAGTCGGCATCAGAGGTAATAATCAGGCTGCCGCTGGCTTGTCCAATAGCAGTCTGTATAGCTTTTTTCTTATAGGAATTTAAGGCTTTATCCTCTTTGAGGGATATAAGTTTAACACCCTGCTGGTGGTAAGAACTTATGATTGCTGCTGTATCATCCGTAGAATGGTCGTCTATAATAATAATTTCTGTCAGCGCCTTGCTGTAGTCCTGGTTAAGCAAAGCGTCAATTGTACGACGGATACCACCAGCCTCGTTTCGGGCTGCAATTATAATAGAAACAGCGGTTTTACCCTCTATGCTATTATCATTAATATAAGGCAGCTTATGCCAGCCCCTGATAAATCCTAAAACAACAAAAACATAGATTAAAGTTAGAAAAGCTGATAGGTAGCTAATTACGGTAAATACTTCCAAAGAAATTTAGTTTAAAAACGAAATACGAGCCTAATATAGCAGGAATAATAATATTTATGAGCCAGATACTGGCAGTACAGGCAATCACTGCTACATCCTGTTTGGTTACAAAGCTAAAAAAATATGATGCAGTTACACTGCGTACCCCAATATCAAACAGGTCAAGTGAGGGCAAGGTAGATTGTACAAAGAAAAGTATACATACCATCATCAGTATGTCCAAATAATGCAGATCAGGAATGAGCCAGTAAAACATGATAAAATACTGAGTGCTGAAAACTACATACCGCGCCAGGCAAAACATTAATATCTTAAAAAGCTCAGCCTTTTGATACCTGCCGAGTATGCTGTAAAATTTCTTGTACTTACGCGTAAATCGCATAGACAACAGCAGTCCATTAAGCCAGCGGATGTTAAAATAAAAGACGACAAAGAACAGGCAGAACATTACCGACAGTACAATCACTGCATAGAGCAATCGATAATCCAGGTTAACGAAACGGCAAATAAAAATACAGATACAGATTGCGCCAAACACGTTGGTTAATACCATCTGGCCAATGTTTCCTACCGCCATGGCCACAATACCAATTACCCTTCTTTTGGGCGAAAGAAAGAATACGCGCCCTCCATATTCTCCTATCCTGTTTGGCGTAAACACCGCCCAGGTTAAACCACAAAATACAGATTCAATAGCCCTCCATACGCTTAGTTTTTCTACCTGGCTAAGCAGCCTTTTCCATTTTAATGCTTCCAGACCCCAGTTCAGCAGCATCAGTAACAATACAACAGCCAGTACAGTTATAATTTCTGCACCGGGCAGTTTAGATAAGATTTTCCTGAAATTATGAAGATTGTTATTGGTAACCAGTTTATTGTAGATAAACCAGAAAGCAAAAATGACGATAGCCATTTTAAGGACTGTAGAAAAAATACTTTTAAATCTGGATATCAATTGCCTGCTTATTTATTTCATGCAAATATGCTTAATATTGTTCTATGTTGGCAGGAAAAAAGGAAAGGGTAATAATGGGTATTGATCCGGGTACCGCAGTGATGGGTTATGGCGTAGTATTAGAAAAAGGGAGTAAAATTGAGCTGATTGCCATGGGGATAGTAAAGATGAACCATATGGATGATCACTTTTTGAAACTGCAACATATATTTTCGAAAACAGTAGGACTGGTAGAGGCTTATAAACCAGATGTAATGGCATTAGAGGCGCCGTTTTATGGCAAAAATATCCAGGTAATGCTAAAATTAGGAAGGGCACAGGGAATATGTATGGCGGCTGCCTTGTCAAAAGATATTCCTGTTGTTGAATATGCACCCAGAAAAATCAAGCAATCAATTACAGGCAATGGAAGTGCCGGGAAAGAACAGGTTGCGGCTATGTTGCAACGGTTGCTAAATTTTAAGGAAACCCCAGAATTTCTAGATGCTACTGACGGCCTGGCCGTAGCAGTATGTCATTCGTTTCAGCGTGTATCTTCTGCCGGGTCTGGCAAATCATATTCAGGCTGGGATGCCTTTGCAAAAGACAATCAAAAGCGCTTAAAGTAAGAAAACAACAAGGCCTCTTATAATTGATATAAGAGGCCTTGTTGTTTTGTTATAAGTTTTCTTAAAGGTCTTAAGAACCTAATATTTTGAATACTGCTTTGATACTGATAAATGCACCCAGGAACAAAATTATCCATGAAACTAAGGATAAGATCATTGAGTCACCTGCAAATCGTAGATAAACCCCTACCATGCTGACAACCACACCTACAACCAATAGCTTATAAATTGACGCTTGATTTGCATTTTGCATGCTTTTAGTATTGTGTTTTGGCAATTGCTCCATTTGTATGTTTTTTTAATTCCCAGCAAAATTAATATTATTTCATCAAAAACTGCATACCCTCACAGATTTATTCATAAAAGCCACAAATCAATTTTGTACAGTAATTACTAATCAGTACCGCAGGTAAGTTGTATTTCAATTATTCGCTAATCTCTATAAATGAAAAAAGCCGTTGTCATAGCTGACAACGGCTTTAATAATATTATTATGCAATGATTATCCGTTTAGTGCTGCTGCACCACTTACAATCTCCGATAGCTCTGTAGTAATTGCAGCCTGACGTGCCTGGTTGTAAGAAAGTTTTAGGGCTTTCAGCAAATCTCCAGCATTTTCAGTTGCTTTATCCATAGATGTCATCCTTGCACCATGCTCAGCAGCATGAGAATCTAATACTGCTTTATATAACTGGATCTTAATCGACTTTGGAATAAGCTCTTTTACAATCTCTTCCTGAGAAGGCTCCAGTATATAATCTATATTATGTGATTTAACATCATCTTTCCCTGCTTCAGCTTTTGGTAAAGGCAAGAGTTGTTCTGTTGTTAAAATCTGTACAGCTGCGTTTTTGAAACCATTGTAAACTAATTCTACCCTGTCAAAATCGCCGTTTTTAAAGCCGGCCATAATAGAGTCTGTAATTTTAGTTACGTTTTCAAAAGTTAAAGCTGTGTATACATCGTTGTTGTTGCCAATCACATTGTAACTTCTCTTTTCGTAAAAATCCTGAGATTTCTTACCGATAGAGATGATGCTTACATTGCCGTTTTTGTACTGATCAGCATATTTATCTGCAATCAGGTTATTGGTGGCTTTGATTACGTTCATATTAAACGCACCCGCTAACCCACGGTTTGAAGATACAACTACAATTAAAACTTTATTGGGCTCACGTTCCAGTGTATAAGGAGAGGAAGATCCTTCCAGGTTGGCAGAAAGATTCCCTAAGATCTCTTTAAGCTTCGTAGCATACGGACGTAACTGTACAATAGCATTGGTTGCACGCTTCAACTTTGCAGCCGAAACCATTTTCATGGCTTTGGTAATCTGCTGTGTAGATTGCACCGATGATATACGAATTCTTACTTCTTTTAAATTAGCCATTCTATTTTAATCTTCTTCCTTGATATAATTAGTATTTACCTGCTAATTCTTTAGCTACGGTTTCTAATACTGACGTAATTGAATCATCCAGTTTACCACCTTTTAAAGCGGCTAATGTTTCCGGATGACGCAGTTCTAATTGCTGAAGGTATTCAGCCTCAAATGCACGGATCTTGTTAACAGGAACTGAACGCATCAGATTTTTAGTACCGATGTAAATGATAGCAACTTGTTTCTCTACAGTCATTGGAGAGAACTGGCCTTGTTTAAGGATCTCAACGTTTCTTGAACCTTTATCAAGTACAGATTTAGTAGCAGCATCAAGATCTGAACCGAATTTAGAGAAAGCCTCTAGTTCACGGTATTGAGCCTGATCTAATTTCAGCGTACCTGCAACCTTTTTCATTGATTTGATCTGTGCGTTACCACCTACCCTTGATACCGAAATACCAACGTTGATAGCCGGACGAACACCTGCGTTAAATAAGTTAGATTCAAGGAATATCTGTCCGTCAGTAATTGAAATTACGTTTGTAGGGATATAAGCTGAAACGTCTCCTGCCTGAGTTTCGATAATTGGCAAAGCAGTAAGTGAACCACCACCTTTAACAATACCTTTTAATGATTCAGGAAGATCATTCATTGCCTGTGCAATATCATCATTAGAGTTGATCTTTGCAGCACGCTCTAATAAACGGCTGTGCAGGTAGAATACGTCTCCAGGATATGCTTCACGGCCCGGTGGGCGACGAAGTAATAATGAAACTTCACGGTAAGCTACAGCCTGTTTAGACAAATCATCATAAACGATCAGTGCCGGACGACCTGTGTCACGGAAATACTCACCAATTGCAGCACCAGAGAATGGAGCATAGAACTGTAATGGAGCAGGATCTGCAGCAGATGCAGATACAACAACTGTATATGGCATAGCACCGTTCTCCTCTAAAGTACGAACAATGTTAGCTACAGTACTGGCTTTCTGACCACATGCAACATATATACATAAAACAGGCTGGCCTGCTTCATAAAATTCTTTCTGATTGATAATGGTATCGATACATACAGCAGTTTTACCTGTCTGACGGTCACCAATAACCAACTCACGCTGACCACGACCAATCGGGATCATCGCATCAATAGCTTTAATACCTGTTTGTAATGGTTCAGTAACTGGCTGACGGTAAATTACACCCGGAGCTTTACGTTCAATAGGCATCTCGTAGGTTTGTCCCACAATTGGTCCTTTACCATCAATAGGCTCGCCTAACGTGTTTACCACGCGGCCCAACATACCTTCACCAACCTGAATAGAGGCAATTTTTTTGGTACGTTTAATAGTATCACCTTCTTTGATAGAGCTGTATGGGCCTAATAATACCACACCAACATTATCTTCTTCAAGGTTTAAAACAATACCCTGCAAGCCGTTTTCAAATTCAACTAGCTCACCTGATTGAACTTTAGTTAAACCATAAACACGGGCAATACCATCACCCACTTGTAATACGGTACCAACTTCTTCAAGTTCAGCTTCTGATTTAAAGCCCGACAATTGTTGTCTGATAATTGCCGATACTTCGTCTGGTCTTACCTCTACCATAATTTTATATTATTTCTTTTGTAATTCAGTATATAATTATTGGGCTTAAACCACGCCGTGGCTTAGTTCCTTTTTTAATTTATTCAAGCTTCCAGCTATACTGGCATCAAATTGCTTATCACCAACTTTAAGTATAAAGCCGCCAATCAGCTTTTCGTTTAGCTTTTCTTTGATCAGCACCTCTTTAGCACCCATCTCTCTTTTCACAATTGCAATGATCTCTGCTTTGTTGGCATCAGTAAGTGCAGTTGCTGAAGAAACTTCTGCAGTAACAATACCTTTAATCACATTGTATTGTCTTGTAAATGCTTTTGCAGTATCAAATAAGATCGCCGCACGGCCTTTACTCACAACCAGTTTTAAATATGATTTGGTGATGGCATGAACATTTTTATTGAAAATAGCTTCAAGGATCGAGTACTTCTTATCCAGAGGAATAACAGGGTTTTCCAGAATAATTTCCAGTTCACTGTTTTCGGTAATAACCTGCTCAATAAGGACCATATCATTTCTGATTTCTTCCAGAGCATTCTGTTCAATAGAAAGATCAATTAATGATTTAGCGTATCTTGATGCTGATTTATTTTCTGACATGTTTATTTATTTTGTAGGCAGGGAATTAGTTCAATTCAACATCTTTCAAAAGATCTGCAACCAGATCCTGTTGCTTGGCTTTATCCGCTAACTGATTACGTAAAATACGCTCAGCAATATCAAGAGACAATGTTGAAACCTGGTTTTTCAATTCAGCCAATGCAGCTTTCTTCTGGTTTTCAATTTCAATTTTTGCCTTTTCAATTAATTTTGCGCCTTCAGCATGAGCCTGACTTTTAGCCTCATTTACAATAGAATCTTTCAGCGTTTTTGCCTCTTTAAGAATCAGGTCACGCTCAGCACGGGCCTCTTTCATTGATTCTTCATTCTGTGCAGCCAAACGGATCATTTCCTGTTTAGCTAATTCAGCTCTGTTTAAAGCTTCATCAATAGTGTGTTCACGTTCTTTAATAGCTGCAAGGATAGGCTTCCAGGCAAATTTTGCTAAAATAAACAACAACAATAGAAACGCTATCGTCTGAAAAACAACTAATCCAATTTCCGGTACTAATAATTCCATCTGGGTATATATATGTAAATCTTTAATTTAATCTAATAGAATGTACTTTGTAGCAATCCTACAAAGTACATTACCATTTTTAGTTACACTAATGCAACTACTACCGCGAAAAGAGCTACCGCTTCAACGAATGCAGCAGCGATCAACATCGCAGTTTGAATTTTAGAGGCTGCTTCCGGCTGACGAGCAATACCTTCCATAGCTGAACTACCGATTTTTCCGATACCCATACCAGCGCCAATAGCAGCTAATCCAGCACCAATTGCAGCAATACTTCCTGTAATCATGATTCTATATATTAATTGTTGTTAAAAAATTCTATTAGTGGTGTTCTTCTATCGCCATTCCAATAAACAGCGCAGATAAAATGGTGAAAATAAATGCCTGGATAAATGCTACCAGTAATTCGATCCCATAAATAAACAGGGCAAATGGTACTGACACAAATGAAACCAGGTAAGAGTTAAATACAAAGATCAAACCGATCAGTGCAAGTACAAGGATGTGACCAGCAGATATATTTGCAAACAAACGAATGGCTAATGCAATTGGTTTGGTAAATATACCGATGATCTCTACCGGTACCAGTACAATATATAACCACCATGGTACATCTGGTGTAAATATGTGTCCCCAGTAGTATTTGTTACCGTTGGTAACTACCAGAATGAAAGTAATCGTAGCCAATACCACAGTAACGGCAATGTTTCCTGTTAAGTTGGCACCACCTGGTAAAAACGGAATCAATCCGATCATATTATTGAACCAGATAAAGAAAAACACTGTTAACAGATATGGCATAAAACGCTCATACTTGTGGCCAAGGTTTGGTTTGGCAATATCATCACGTACAAACAGGATGATTGGCTCTAACCATGACTGTAAGCCTTTCGGCGATTTACCGGCACGTTTCTTATAACCGTTGGCAACATTAAGGAATACCACCAGGATTACCGCCAGAGAAAGTAAAAGGGTACAAACGTTTTTAGTCATGGAGAAATCCAGAGGACGTGCATTCTTAACATGATGCTCTCCTTCAACTTCTACATACTGCCCGTGTTCATTCGCTTTTTCAGAAGCATAATAGATTTTCTCATGCATCTTCACGAAACGCTGACCGTCCTTTTCAACTACTAATTGTGCCTCATCATCATGATGAAAATCAGAAGAGTTAAACAATACCAGTCCGCTGTGGGTATAAAGCATCACAGGCAGGCCAATATAATAGTCTCCTATTACATGCCAGCTGTGCGAATCAGCAATGTGGTGTAAGGCGAACTTACCTAAATTAAACTTCTTCTCTGCCTCTGGTTCGGCATGAGCGGCTGTAGTTGTTTTCAAACTGTCCTCCTGTGCATATAACACGGGCGTTACAAAGAAAAACGCTAAAAAAAGCGTAAAAACAACATTTAACCTATTAACTTTAAAATCAAAAACGTGGCTACAATCCATTTACTGGCAGATTTTTACTATTTATTTTGGTGGCGCAAGTTACGTAACAGTGAGTATATTTCAAAGAAGCTGAACAATAAATATAAAGAAAAAAAATTGAGGGCAAAAACCACCCCCTTTTCTTTGCTGTTCAGGCTGTAAATCAGCACAAAAGCCAGAGAAAAAATCATCTTGAGCACAATCGAGCCCATAATCGCCATTACACCTGCCTGCGGGTCCATTTTTATCCCAAAATAAGCAGTGATATACGCAATATATGTTAGCCCTCCCAGGAAACAAAATACCAGCCAGAACTTCTTAACCAATAATGTTACCTGTGGAAAAAGATGCGGCAGCAGATAGGCAATCCCTGCAAGAAGGATAGCATAAATGAGGTAATACAGGGTAAACTTTGGTATGGTCAAAACTAATTTTTTTGACAAAAGTAGGAAATTTATGAGAGGATCAAAGCAGTTACTTTTTACTATTCAACTGTCTTACTACCTGATAGAGAGAAACTAGCACACCAATTACCCCTAGAATAGCAGTGTATACAGGTTTAGCACTATTTCGGTAGGCATCAATTTTATATCCTGCAAATGCGAAAATCCCTATAGTGGCCAGCATCTGAAAGCCCATTCCAGAGTATTTTATAAAGTTAGTGGTATTCTTATCCTTCTCCTTGTTCTCCATGTACTTAGGTAGTATAAATATTTTTGTTCTTTTTATTCTTTTTAACGGGATTTCTCAATGAATAAAATATTTTTGCATACATTCTACTACATTTTATTTATTGACTCAACTTACGTCATTGAAGAATTCAGTTTACGCTCAGATAAAGTTAATATTGCTCGCTGCCGCAGTCACAGTACTATCAGCATGTGGCACTCCTAAAGATACGGCAATGAGCAGGGGAATGCAAAACTTAACTGCCCGCTACAATTACATTTATAATGCCAACCTTATTCTTGATAATTACCAGGCAGCACTGGCAGATTCCTATAAAGATAATTTTGCAGAAATTTTGCCGGTCTATACCAATCCCGAAAAATTCAGTGCCAGAACCGTACTCAACAACGCCCCTTCTGTAAAAGAACTTGATGCCATTATTACCAAGGCACAATCTGTAATTGCAGATAAAGCCTTCAGTAATTATATTGATCAGTCTTATCTCTTGCTGGGTAAAGCACATTTTTTTAAAACCAATTACTTCATCGCAGAGGAGTATTTTGATTACGCCGCAAAAACCTATGTGGCAAAACCCGAAGTAGAAATTACCGCACTCAACTGGAAAGCCAGAAGCCTTATGCAGATCAATAACCTGCAGCAGGCCGCACTCATACTTGATACGGTATACATCAACCTTCCTAACCTTAAGAACCATAAAGCTGAACCCCTGGCTACCATTGCCCAGATGTACATCTATCAGGAGCGGTATGCCGACGCAATACTTTTGTTGGAAAACGCTATCAAAAGCACCAACTTAAAACATCAGCGTATCCGGTGGACCTATATTCTGGCGCAGCTGTACGAAAAGCAGAAAAACTATGAGCAAGCATTGCTCAACTATATCAAAGTGCAGAAAAGCAATGCCGGGTTTGAACTGTATTTTAATGCCAATCTCAACAAGATCAAAATCAACGGAATGCTGAACGGCCAAACCCTCAACCGTAAAAAACAACTGCTGGCATTGCTTAAGGATGATAAAAACCTGGAATATACCGACCAGATCTATTACCAGATTGCCGAAAGCTACGCCCTTGATCATGAACTGGAGAACGCCGTAAAATATTACCAGGCCTCTGCCGCAAAAAGCAGCAACAATAACTATCAAAAAGGTTTGTCGTACCTCAGACTGGCCAACCTTAACTTTGATGAACTCCGGAATTTTGTACAGGCAAAGTTGTATTATGACAGTACCATCAATACACTTCCTAAAGATTATGTAGGTTATGATAACATTCTCAAGAAAAGTCAGAACCTTGAATATATCACTTCAAGATACAATACCATCTCTCTTCAGGATACCCTGCAAATGATTGCCAGGCTTCCTGAAACAGACAGGCTCAACAGAGTAAAGGCCTTAATAACCCCGGCAGTTTTACCACAATCCAATCCGGGGGAAGCAGTACCTGAAGTTTTACTGCCTGCTAACAGCAATGCTGCACAGCCTCCTGTAGGAGGAGCCTTTTATTTTAATAATAGTGTAGCCCTTGCAAAAGGCAATACTGATTTCATTAAAAGATGGGGTAACAGAAGGCTTGAAGATAACTGGCGCCAAAGCATTAAATCATCAGCGCAAACCACCACTGAAGCCATAACCAAAGTTGAAAACGGCATTTTGCCCGGACAGCAGAACGGGCTTCCTGCATCTGGTACCGATACGCTTACCGCTGCCTATACCGCGCAATTACCTTTAACTCCCGAATTATTATCAGTTTCTAATCAAAAGATCATTGATGCCTATTATGATATTGCAAATTTCTATCAGCAGGAATTAGGAGACCAGAAGGAGGCAGTTAAAATTTACCAGCTAATCCTGTCCAGGTTTCCCGAAAATAATCATCTGGCCTCTATATATTACAGCCTTTATCTGGGTTATAAAAATACAGATGCAGAAAATTCTGCAAAATACCGGGCGCTGGTGCTGAATAAATTCCCAGGCACCGTTTATGCCAAAACAATCCTCGATCCTGATTATTCAGTAAAACAATCCATTTCAGAAGCGGCGCTCATCAAAAAATACAATGATATATTTAGCCAGTATGAGCAGAAGGCTTTTCCAACGGTAATCTCAGAAATTAATGTTATCACACAGCAGTCGCCAGATAACCTGTTAAACCCTCAGCTATATTATTTGCGGGCTATTTCTATAGGCAGAACACAGCGGATAGACAGTTTAGTCTCTGCTTTCAGAGGGATTATCAACTTATATCCCGATGACAGGTTAATTACACCACTGGTTACAGATCACCTGGCTTATATAGCTGCACATATGGACGACTTCCGGAAACGCAGCATTGCCTTACCCGATTTCGATGTTAACGAACCAAAGTTAGTAGCCAGCCAGCCGCTTCCATCACAGCCAGACAAAATAAAAGAAAAACCCGCTGCAATCGTTGAAAATGTAACTGCTGCAACAGCTGTAACCAAACCAGCAGAAGTTACACCTCCAGCAGTACAGATTAACCCTGCAGCACCTAAAAAGGCAGCTACCATTTTCAGCACCGAAGTATCAAAAACATATTATTATGTAATAGATGTAGCAGATGCCAGTCTAACACTGAGTTCTTCACGTTTTGGCATTGGCCAGTTTAACCGCGGCAATTATGCCGGGGCGGGCTTAAGACACCAATTAACAGAATTTGACAATGACCAACTGATATATGTTGGGAACTTTAGTAGTTTTGCAGAAGCAAAAGATTACAGTGATGGAATAACGCCTCAGTTACCGCAAATCATGAAAGTTCCGGCTGGTATATACACCAACTTTATAATAAGTAAGGAAAATTTTGAAAAGCTGCTGAGCAAAGATCTTGTAATCAAATACCTGGAATTTTTTAAAGACAACTATCAATAATGACCAAAAACATATCAGCCTCCGAAATAAAATCCTACAACCTTACCCTTTGGAAAATATTTATTGGCGGCATGTTACTTTTCTCACTCTTTATTGTTGCCATTGGTTTTGGTCTTTTTGGCCAGTTACCTTCCTTCAGGGATATTGAACATCCAAAGAGTAATCAGGCCACAGAAATCCTTACAGAAGACAAACGTATCCTGGGTACCTATTTTGTTCAGAACAGGTCTAATGTATCTTACCCTGAAATATCACGTAATGTGATTAATGCACTGATCTCTACCGAAGATACCCGTTTTAAAGAACACTCCGGTATAGATTTTAAGCGAACCTTTACAATTATCTTTTATAATCTGATAGGCAAAAAACAAGGTGCCAGTACTATCACACAGCAATTAGCACTCAACCTGTTCTCCGAAGAAGGCCGTCAGCGTAATTTCTTCAAAAGGATGATGCAGAAGTTCCAGGAATGGATTGTGGCAGTTAAGCTCGAACGTAACTATACCAAAGAAGAAATCATTACCATGTACCTCAACACGGTAGATTTTGGTAACCAGGCTTATGGAATCAAATCTGCTGCGCGTGTATATTTTAATACTACTCCAGATCAGCTTACTGTAGCCCAGGCCGCTACCCTGGTGGGGTTGCAAAAAGGGATTACACGCTACTCTCCTACCAGAAACCCGGAACGCTCACTGGCCCGCAGAAATACGGTTATGGCCAATATGGTGAAAGAAGATATGCTCACCGAACAGGTTTATGCCGAGGAAAAAGAAAAACCACTGGGCCTTAAATTCAGTGCCGCTACCGTGAATGATGGCATTGCCCCTTATTTCAGGGCTGTACTGAAAGGTGATATCAAAAAGATCTTTCTTGAACGCTCTATCGTTAAAGCTGATGGTACACCGTACGACCTTGACCGTGATGGTTTAAGAGTTATCACTACCATCAATTATGATATGCAGGTTTATGCCGAAGAGGCGCAGAAGGAAGCTATGAAAACACTGCAGGCACAGTTCAATAAAAGCTGGCAGGGTAAAAACCCATTTAAGGATAAAGAACTGCAGATTGAGCAGGGTATTAAACGGTCCGACCGCTATAAGGCTTTGCAGCTGGATGGTAAATCTGAAGATGAAATTAAAGCAGATTTTAATACACCAGTAAACATGAGCATTTTCACCTGGCGCGGTGATATAGATACGGTAATGAAGCCGGTAGATTCTGTAAAATACTATAAGCTGCTGCTTAGAAATGCAATGATGGCTATGGACCCTAAAACAGGTTTTGTTAAAGCCTGGGTAGGTGGTATAAACTATGAGCATTTTAAATACGATCAGGTAAAAATGGGAACCAGACAGGTGGGCTCAACAGCCAAACCTTTCACCTATTCAGTAGCGGTTGATAATGGATACTCGCCATGTTACCAGGTACTCAATGAACCAGTAACCATTGATGTTCCGGGCGGACAGCCATGGACACCAAAATCTGGCGGTACCTTACCAGGATATATTACGCTGATGAAGGCCCTGGCCTACTCACAAAACTTTGTAGCCGCATTTTTGATGAAACAGGTAGGCCCAACAGCTGTATCTACCCTGGCAAAGAAAATGGGGATCACTTCTAACGTTCCAGCTTATCCTTCCATTGCCCTTGGTACATTTGATGCCTCTGTATTTGATATGGTTGGTGCTTACAGTGTATTTGCCAATAAAGGGATCTGGACACAGCCTACCTATATCTTAAGGATAGAAGATAAAAACGGTGTGGTATTGTTTTCTCAGACCCCGCAAAAGCATCCAGCTATGAATGAAGAAGTAGCCTATACCATGACTAAAATGCTCGAAGGCGTAGTTAAAAATGGGTTCGGCTATCCTTTGATCAGCAAATACGGTATCAAATCGCCAGTTGGCGGAAAAACCGGAACTACCCAAAACAACTCCGACGGTTGGTTTGTTGGCATTACACCAGATCTGGTAGCAGGTGTGTGGACTGGTTGCGAAGACCGTGCATTCCATTTTATCAATACAAACCAGGGAGAAGGTGCTAAAACAGCTCTGCCTATATTCGGTGGATTTCTGAAAAAAGTATATGCCAATCCTAAATTGAAAATGGGTCGTGGAGATTTTGAAGCACCTAAAAACGGTACTTCTATCACTTATGATTGTAACCAGTATCAGCAACAGCAAACCGACACTACAGCTTTAGACCAGAAGTTAGGGTTTTAAATGAGCGTTTTTGATCACAGAAAGGCATTAGCCGATATTCCTCACAAACCCGGTGTTTACCAATACTGGGATATTGAAGGAACATTAATCTATATTGGCAAGGCCAAAGATCTGAGGAACCGTGTAGGGTCTTATTTTAATCAGGATAACCAGATGAACGGCAAAACCCGTGTTCTGGTATCCAAGATCCGTAATATCACATTCACTATTGTTGATACCGAAATTGATGCCTGGCTGCTTGAAAACAGCCTGATCAAAAAGCACCAGCCCCGGTATAATATTATGCTGAAGGATGATAAAACCTATCCATGGATTATCATTAAAAAAGAGCCCTTTCCAAGGGTGTTCTGGACGCGCCAGATGGTTAAAGATGGTTCAACCTATTTTGGGCCATACGCATCCGTTGGGATGATGCATACCATACTAGACCTTATTAAGGAAACCTATCCCCTGCGTACCTGTAACCTTCCGCTTACTGATGAAAATATAGAAGCAGATAAGTTTAAGGTTTGCCTGGAATATCAGATTGGTAATTGCAAAGGGCCTTGTCAGGCTTATCAATCACATCCAGATTACGACCAGAACATTGCAGAAATAAAAGATATCCTTAACGGTAAAATTGGCAATGTTATCAGGGATGTAAAACAGATCATCAAGACTGCGGTGGCCGACCTCAATTTTGAATACGCACATCAGTATCAGAAAAAGCTGCTTGTCCTAGAAAAGTACCAAAGTAAATCAACAGTAGTAAACAGTTCCATTACCAATGTTGATGTAGTAAATATTGCCTCAGATGAGCGCTATGCTTTTGTAAATTACCTGAAAATAATGAACGGAAGTATTATCCAGACGCAAACCATCGAAATCAAAAAGCGGCTGGATGAGACAGATGAGGAGCTGCTTACTATAGCCATTACAGAATTTCGTACCAAATTCAACAGTACTTCCAAAGAGATCATTGTGCCTTTTGATATTACCCTGGCCGATGAAAACCTGAAGTTTACCGTTCCCAAACTGGGTGAGAAGAAAAACCTGTTAGATCTGTCACAGAAAAACGTGCTGTTTTTTAAACGGGAGAAGCTCAATCAATATGAAAAGCTTAATCCAGACCTCCGGTCAGAACGTATCCTTACACAGATGCAGAAAGACCTTATGCTTACCCAGCTGCCGGTCCATATAGAATGTTTCGATAACTCCAATTTCCAGGGACAATACCCCGTATCGGCCATTGTGGTCTTTAAAGATGCCAAGCCCTCCAAGAAAGACTACCGCCACTTTAATGTGAAAACTGTAGAAGGACCCAATGACTTTGCAACAATGGAAGAAGCCGTTTACAGGCGATATAAGCGCATGCTCGAAGAGGAGGAGACATTGCCTCAGCTTATCATCATTGACGGTGGTAAAGGCCAGCTATCGTCTGCAGTAAGCAGTCTTAAGAAATTGGGTATAGATAAAAAAGTAACTGTAATTGGTATTGCCAAACGTCTGGAAGAGCTGTATTATCCCGGCGACAGCTATCCCCTGCACCTCGATAAAAAATCTGAGACGCTGAAAGTTATTCAGCAGCTGCGCGATGAGGCCCACCGTTTTGGTATAACCTTCCACAGAAAGAAAAGAGATCAGGGTACACTTAAAACCGAGCTGGAAGCCATTGCCGGTATAGGAAAAACAACCGCAGATAAGCTACTCAGAAAGTTCAAATCTGTAAAGAAAATCAGAGAAGCCTCACAGGAAGAATTAGAACAGATTCTTAACAAGGCCCAGGTTAAAACCCTGATGGACTACTTTGAACCTAAGGCCTAGCATTTCAGCATAAGATATAAAGCTTAAGACAAAAAAAACGCCTGTTTCAAATGAAACAGGCGTTTTTTTTAAACTTCTATTTTAGTATTCCCACAAACTTTGTTCATAGTCTGCCATACTTTTCTTAATCCTTTCAGATTCGTACAGTTTTCTTGGATCTTTTGAATCCGTCTGGTTCAGAATCTCGATGATTGTTTTATTTGCCGGATTGGTTTCCTTCACAATATTACTTGCAAACAGGCGTCTCACAAAGAAGTCGTCAAATGTAAGTACCGATGCATCATTGCTTGGATTTATCAGTCTTGATTTGCTCAGTAAAGGCCTGGCTTCATCATAATAGATCCAGAATACAGGCTGCCAGTTTCCTTCCACCATTTTCATTGGTGCAATACCAACTATACGCGGTTCAAAAATTGAACGTTTAACATCAAAAATCCAGTCTTCCTTTATCCTGTATTTCATGAATTCGTCAGGTCTCAATCTTTTTAGGGTCGGCTCGCCTATTTTTCCATTTGCATCTGCTTCACCTTCAGAAGTACCTCTTGCACTGCGCAAAGCATCTTTAGAACTTAAGGCAATTTTAAAGGAGTCGTTATCTTCCAGTAATTTACCGGCTGCAGTATCTTTTGGAGAATAAACAGTAAGCTCTTCGTTGGCTACTGCTTCCATCAATACTTCTATCAGTTTAGAACTTTCCGCTTTCAGTACAGAGTTAATCGTATCACGCAGATCAATCTCCCTCCATACGCGCTTAGAGTAAAATACATCCTCTTCCCTTACTTCCGCAAATGGCACCATAACACTACTATCCACATCCTTTCTGGCAAAAAAGCCGTCCTTTGGAGGTGTTTTTATCTTTGTTTTTTTGGCAGCAGGGTTACTAACCGGTGTAGCCGGGGTCTGTGCAAAACACACTGTTCCAAAGAACAGCAGGATAATAGTATAAATAGCTTGTTTCATTTCTAATCTATTTAGCTGTAAATGTAATTCCATCCAGATTTTTCTGTCTTCCGTCAGGTCCTTCAGCAATAATATCTTTAAATATTACTGTTGCTCCTGGTTTAATAGATCCCAGGGCACCTTTAACCTGTCCGCTGAAAGATCCACCACTGTTTGGTATAGTTACTGCATCTGATCTCGGGTTAATAAAGGTTACATTAAACCTTACCACCCTGTAAGTAATATCAAATACAAAATCGTCTAATTGTGTATCAAGCAGGTTAGCTCTTTCCATCCACTCCAGGTCAACACTTCCGCCAGATTTACCTTTAACAAATGCTTTTGGTGTTGGCAGGGCTTTAACCCTGAACTGCTGTGCACCAAGGTTCAGGCTTTTTCCGCCATTATTGGCAGATACAGTAATGTTCACTACTTTCCCTACCTGGTCACTCCCAACATTCACTGAGTATTTACCATTCGAACCGCTAATAGAACCCCCTGAGATGCTGGCTTTAACGCTTTCTAATGGAAAACCTGCCGCCGATACAGAGAAAGGGTTAGGTATGCCCGCATAAATTACGTTCATTTTATCAGGTGATACTGTAGCAGAAGGCTTGGCAACCTGATAAGTTTGTTCCGGAGTCTTGTATTCTTTTACCTGACCATCGGTTTGTTTTACACGGATTGTTCCAACCCATTTAAAAACACCAACAGAACCAGTGCTTCCTGTATAAGTTCCTTTACCATCTTTAGTAGACAGCTTGCTGCCGCCCACCAGAATTTCCGGACTGGACTTTGAATCACTTGCTGTTAAAAACACCTGCGCGCTGTAAGGCTGTCCCTGTATTACATATGAACTCGGGGCCACGGCCACCGCTGCAAACTGATCTAAGTTTACCAGCGATTTATCCATGTTACCAAACAGTTTTTTCACAATCTCTGCCTCAGCATTTTTTGTATCGGCCTGTATTTTTGTTAATACTGTATTAGCAGCAGTTAGCGGGGTACCCTCACCAAAATTGATGTCTTCCCAAAGCTTCTTGCCGTTTACACTGTTATCAGGGTCTTTCGCCTCTAATGAGAACGAAACACCTTTCTGGTCTTCCGGGCTCAGCAAAGCGATCAGCTTTTTCCTGGTATCGTTAATTTTGGCTTTGAGCTTTTCACCTTCTTTCTGGTTAATCATAATCCCCTGCGCAATGTCAAGGTTACCACGTTCAACCAGGTCGCCGGTTTCTGCACTCAGGCCACCGCCTGCAGTATTAAACTGTTGTTTCAGCTGCTGCACATAAGCATTCAGTTCATCAGAGTATTTTTTTGCCAGGTTGGCTTTCTCCCAGATCGGTTGCGCCCTTGCCGGCTCTTCCTTAAGCTTGGTGTTTTCAAAAGCTGAAAAAAGCTGGTCGATACTCGTATTTACATTGCTTCTTGATGATTCAAGACTATCATTAATATTCTTAAATGCATTTAATATCGTATCAGATACGTTTAGAGCGAGCATAGCTAACAATACCAAATACATGATATTGATCATCTTCTGCCTCGCTGTTTCTTTTCCTCCGGCCATTATTTATAGGTCTGTAAAGTAAATAAATTAATTACCTGATTAGCTGCGTGGCTGGTTCATCGCTGTTAGCATATTGCCATAAATAGCATTTAGTGACGACAGATTTTTAGCTAGTTTACCAACTTCTTCTTTAAATTGTTTTGAATCGTCCATAGACTCACTGAAGTTGCTCATTGTGTTAGAAAGATTCGTGTAGAATTTATTCATAGATTTCAAATGAGCATTTGAATCCTGTAATTCTAATTCATAAACAGCATTTAATGCCGAAAGATTTTTTGTAAGGTTTATTACCTGCTCATGGTAAATTTTAGAATGTCCGCTGCCTTCACCTAATTCTTTCAGTTGTGAAGTTGCTTTATCAAAAGCACCGTTCAGCTGATCTAAATTGGTAGAAGCAGATTTCACTTTACCGGCAAATTCGTTTGTAGCAAGAGACGCATCTGCAACAGTAGAGATCGTTGCAATTTTATCACCAAAGCTGCGTAATCCGCTGCCCAGGCTTTCAATCAGTTCCGGACCAATCTTAGCATCTGTCAGCATTTTATCAAGTGCTGCTGTAGAAGAAAAACCATTCTGAACCACCTGCTGAACAGGTCTTGCAGAAACTTTAGGAAGTTCTCCCGTAAAATCATCACTCAGTTCAGGATAAACCCTGTCCCATGCTGGTTCCGGAGCCGGTGGAAAAAACCCGGTTAAGAAGAATAGAAAAGCTTCTACCCCTAAACCAATACCAATCATATAATTGCCCCATATACCACCAAGGTGAAGGATTTTGAATAATGCCCCGATAATAACGATACTCGCTCCCCAGGATATAGCTACGTGTAACCAATCAAATTTCTTTTTTGTTGCCATGTTTTTAATAGATAAAGGTGATGTTATTTGTTATGATTGAATGAATGAATCCAATTAGTTTTTAAAGTTGATATCAGTACCTGCAAAAGAGGATACACATCTGAAACCGATATAAGACCTTGCCTGGTCCTGGTATTCATAGGTACCTACAGAGTTCTGCAGAAAGAAACCAATATCTTTCCACGATCCGCCCCTAACTACTTTCCTTTTCAGGTATTTACTGTCCGAGCCTTTCGCTACGTATGTAAAATTGGGGTTAAAATCCAGTAATAGTGGTGAAGCCGAATTGTTGTAAGCAGTAACTGTCCATTCTGAAACGTTTCCTGCCATATTATATAACCCGTAATCATTAGGGAAATACGATCTAACATTCACAGTATATAAACCGCCGTCATCAGAATAGTTACCACGTCCCACTTTAAAGTTAGCCTGCATACAGCCTTTTGTATTTCTTACATACGGGCCGCCCCATGGATATTTTGTTTTCACATTACCACCTCTGGCGGCGTATTCAAACTCTGCATCAGTTGGCAGCCTGTATTCCGGACGTGAACTGATCGGCAGTTTTCTGGATGCTGCAACCGGTTCGTATAAACGGGTACGCCATACGCAAAATGCATTTGCCTGCTCCCATGACACTCCTACTACCGGATAATCATCATATGAAGGGTGGTTAAAATATGATTTAACCATTGGGTCGTTCTGAGAATAAGAGTAATCCAGCTTCCAAACCATGGTATCAGGATATACGCTTACTGAAGGGAACTGATTTGGGTTATTAGGGTCCGGAGAATCCACATAACTTTCAATAAAGTCTTTACGCTTTTTAGTCGGGTCTTTACGCCCTGCTGCTGCAAGGTCAAGGTTTACAAAACTGTAAGCATACCTGAACTTCCTTACGTCAAGTTCATTACGCCCTGGCAAGGCATCATCACCGCTGTAATACATGTCCTGCAGTTTGCTGCTCAACCCACCGCTTTTAGAACTCCATAAAGCAGATCCGTTACCAACTTTTTTCCAGTCAATATTTTTCTGAGAAGAAAGGGTAGCTCCGCCCGGAGTTGTTTTTGCATTAATGAAATACGCAGGCGCTCCGCTGGGGCCTAAAGATGTCAGTGCTACAGAATCACGTACCCAGTTAACAAACTGCCTGTATTCGGCATTGGTGATCTCCGTTTCATCCATGTAAAAAGCACTGAACGATGTCATTCTGCTCGGGGCTGTCTGAGAATTATTGATATCCTCATCAGACATGCCTATGAGAGTTTTTCCCTGAGGAATGTAGACCATTCCCCGCGGCATTTTCTTATTGTTGAATTTCCTGTTATAGACACCAACCAACTCTCCCTGCCCGCCTTTTCCGCAGCTGGAAAACAAAGCAGTAATTATAATAAAACCTAACGTGTAAATTTTCCTCATAAGCTCTTGAGCAATTTTACAACAATTTTATCAAATATCCCTGACAATAACAATTTTTTTATCACATAATAATCTAGTTAAACGCAAAATAGGCAGGAAGTTAACATTTTCATAACATCCTGCCTATTCTGATTAACATGTTTAATTAGCAATATCACATTCCCCACTTTGGGTAAAGAGTGCAACAACAAAAATTATTTGTTAGTCTTCTTGATATAGTTCTCAATTGCCATAATCATTGACGGAGACTCCGGAGATGGAGCTGCAATGTCAACAATCAGCTCTTTATCCCGTACAGCTTTATGTGTATTTACGCCGAAAGCTGCAATTCTGGTATTGTTTTGCTGGAAACCAGGGAAGTTTATATACAAAGATTGTATACTCGACGGACTAAAGAATCCGATAATATCATAGGTTACATCTGCCAGGTCAGACAGGTCGCTCACTACTGTCTTAAACAACACAGCAGGAGTCAGGTTATATCCGTTTTTGAGCAGGAAGTTCATGGTATCTTCTGTAGCTACATCAGAGCATGGGTATAGGAATTTCTCCGAAGCATGTTTCTTCAGCACCTCAGAAAGATCTGCGGCAGTCTGCTTACCAAAAAAGATCTTACGTTTTCTGTACTGTATGTATTTTTGAAGGTATAAAGCTGTTGATTCTGAGATACAAAAGTATTTCAGGTCTGCTGGTACCTCATATCTCATTTCCTCACAGATCCTGAAAAAGTGGTCTACAGCATTTCTGCTTGTAAAAACTACCGCAGTAAAATCACCCAGGGCAATTTTATCTTTTCTGAAATCACGTGCAGGCACCCCTTCCACATGAATAAAGGATCTGAAATCAACTCTTAAGTTGAACTTCTTGGCCAAATCAAAATAAGGCGATTTTTCTGTTTCTGGTTTGGGCAAAGTGATCAGTATACTCTTTACTTTGCGCAACCTATCTTCTGTTTTTTCTTGCATTTTTACGTGTTACAGCTCCAACCCTATTGCCTTGATTAATATTAAAATAGGGCATATTTCGAGGGCACAAAAGTACATAAATAAATAGAACTTTGAAAACCGATAATGAGATAAAATATTTACTGCTGCTCTAATAAATTGAAAGCTGAAGGTTACACCTAGCAATATACAGGAGATAACTATATAATATATACCATATTTGGTAGGCGAGAGGGCAAAAGCCACCACCAGGGGTATGAATAATAAGGAAATGTTAAAATAACTTAAATATAATATAGATATATATTCATTAACTGGTTTCTGTATCGCAAAGAGATGTCCCAGCGCCCTTAACAGCACAATTTTTAGTGCATAAAGCACTATGATTAATCCAGAAATACTCACAAAAAAGTTGAAGCCCTGGTACACATAAGCCAGCTGATAATACTGTGCTACCAGGTAAAAGAACATTCCTATAGTAAAGCCAAATTGTATAAACAAAAACAGGAAGGGCCAGGAGCTGAACAGATTGTCTTCCTTGTTCAGATTGTTTAAGCCCCTGTTGCTGTAAAAAGACTGGATAATGCTCTGCAGCTGTTTGGCAAAAGATATCCTTAATATGGCAAATACCATGAGCAGTAAAATTATAAATCCGAGCACCCATGAGTTTCCTTTTGGAAGGGGGTTACCTGTCATAAATTTATTCTTCTTTTTGAGTTTGCCGTATTTCTTAAACCAGGCTTCCAGGTCAAGTTTCTCAAAAACGTTTGCCTTCACAATACTGTCAATCAGCATATGTGTGTTTATGAGCGAATCGGGCAAAATCCAGGTATGCGTCATGATCGAGTCTGTAACAAATTGCTGACGCGCCAGATAAGCCGAATCTCTGATCACCCTGGGCCGGTAGTATTGCCTCTTTACTACCGAATCAGTAGCAGGAACCTGCCGGGCGTTTGCAGTTTTAATACCGAAACTGCATATAAGGAAAATAGCTACGAAAAAGTACCTGTACATTGTTTAATAAAGTAACATGATTATTCCTTTTTGCAAAGCTAAGGAATTATTATTTCCAAAATCATCACCATGATATTAATACACATATGAAGGTAAAATAATGTGTTCAGCCTCATCAAAAATATCAGATTTAGATGATAATCGGATATTGGGTTTAACTTTGCCCTTCATGGCAGGAATTTATATCCATATCCCCTTTTGTAAACAGGCATGTAATTATTGCGATTTCCACTTCAGCACTTCGCTGCAGTATGTAGATGAGATGACAGATGCGATCTGTGCAGAGCTCATCATGAAGAAAAACAGGATCACCGATCAGGTTGGAAGCATTTACCTGGGTGGCGGTACCCCCTCACTCTTGTCAGAAAAGTCGCTCCTGAAAATCTTCGATACTATCAGTACACACTATAGCATAGACTCAGCCGCTGAAATTACCATTGAAACTAATCCAGACGATCTTGATGCCAATAAAATAGCAGTATTACGGCAAAGCCCTGTAAACCGCTTCAGCATTGGTGTACAATCTTTTTTTAATGAAGACCTACTCTGGATGAACCGTGCGCACAATGCCAATGAAGCCGAAACCTGTATTAAACGTAGTCAGGATGCAGGCTTTGAAAACCTCAGTATCGA